>ENA-OQDT01001683-OQDT01001683.1-human-gut-metagenome-genome-assembly--contig:-NODE-1683-length-12473-cov-10.319537_pt1 | contig 12473 bp, 8 predicted proteins | sample MGYA00242786_ERZ504617 | MGnify/ENA primary metagenome ERZ504617 (study PRJEB26092, sample SAMD00036337) | human gut metagenome | host: Homo sapiens | study: EMG produced TPA metagenomics assembly of... | reverse complement strand
GACTGCTTGTGTCATTGAGCTCATAGCTGTTTGCTGACATTGTGTCACTGGAATTTCTTATCTTTCCGACTATATTTCCAAGTGACTGCGTGAGCTCCTTCATCTTTTCTATAATCAGGCCTATCTCCATCATTTGTCATCCTTGACCATGCCAAAGGACATAACTCTGCCGGACGTTATACGGCGGTAAACCTTACCAACCGGGATACAGTCGAGTTTCGGATGTTCCGCGGAACCTTGAAGTATAATACCCTAATTGCCACACTGGAACTGCTGGATAACATCTGTGAGATGGCGGTCTATCTGACGGACAAGGATATGCAGAAATTGTCGTGGACAACTTTTGCGGTGGGCTGTACCCAGCCGGAATTGGTGCAGTATCTCAAGGAGCGCCGCCTATATGTCAATGACGCTGTAGCAAGCGAGGAGGATGTTTGAATGTGTTGCTTGTTTGGATTGATCGACTACCGTGGGACGCTGACTGCCAAGCAGAAAACCCGCTTGATCCGGGAACTGTCTATCGCCGCAGAAGTACGCGGGACGGACGCTACCGGCATTGCCTACAATACAGAACACGGATTACAAATTTACAAGCGGCCTCTTCCGGCACATCGGATGCGGCTGAACATACCGAGCAACGCAAAGGTCATCATGGGTCACACACGGATGGCAACGCAGGGCAGAGCCAAAAAGAATGAAAATAATCACCCTTTTCGCGGCAGCGTTGAGGGCAGACAGTTTGCGCTAGCCCATAACGGTGTGCTCTACAACGATTACAATTTGCGGCGGTTGCTCCACCTGCCAGCCTCAAAAATTGAGACCGACAGCTACATTGCTGTGCAGCTACTTGAACAAAAAAACACCCTTGACCCTTCCAGCCTGAAATACATGGCGGAACAGGTCGAGGGTTCTTTTGCGTTTACGGTGCTGACAGATCGGGATGGACTGTACTTTGTGAAGGGCGATAGTCCTCTCTGTCTGGTTCTGTTTCCCGATACCGGGGTCTATGTTTACGCCTCCACGGAGGAGATTTTGAACACGGCCTTGTTAGGCTTTGAAAGGTTGCTGGGGAGGTCACAGAAGATGCCGACGGACTGCGGTGAGATCATCAAGATTGATCGGAAAGGCCGCCTCAGCCGCAGCACCTTTGATGCGTCGGCGCTTTACTGCAACCATTGGGGCTGCTACAGCTTCCCACTTTCAGGCCATCACCCACAGACGGAGCGGGAGAGCGTTCGTGTACTGAAATCTATTGCGGCGACTTTTGGATATACCGATGAAATGATCGACCGTTTGTTGAAGCGCGGTTTCACAACGGACGAGGTGGAAGAGTGGCTCTACTGTGGAGCGTTTTAGAAGGGAGGAAAAATATGGTGAGATCAACCAGCAAAGCCGCTGTAAGGTATGCGGCCACAGACGTCTACTGCAACTTCGCGGTGACTGTGCGTAAATCGCGTAGTCGAAGCAAGGCCAGCAGCCGCGCAAGCATAAAGCAGAGCGGCACAGGGAGAAAGGAGAGATAAAAATGTATTTCGTGAAACCGCCTGATCCGCCGCCGATACTGACGGTCTGGATGTTTCTGAAGAATTTATTCAGAGTTTACTAACGAAAGGAGGGCTTAAAAATGGAATGGACATTTGCAGGGTTTGTCACAACCTTGACCGTATTACTGGTACTCGATCATGCTATCGCAACCAATTAAACACAACAAAAGGGAGAATTTTCACGATGCCCATTTTGTTTCGCAATTACTGGTTCTGCCCTCGGCTGTTTTGCTGAGGGTGCTATCCTCGGAGCCTCCGTGTATCTCGTCAGCCGGGGTGTCCGCAATCCTCTGAAAAACAGGAAGTAAGCAGACGGGAGTAAACCAAGTCCAGCAAGGGTCTAAACCTCTGCTGGACTCTTTGCTCTATTAGTTTAGGAGAAGGGACGTTCCGACGCCTACAAAGCACGCGCTGCGCGCGGCTTCTTCGGCGCGTCCCTTCTCCTCGCCCTGCGGGCTTCACCTCATCCCTCTCGGCAATAAACTGTTGAGAGGGTGTTCCGCGTTCTTAGTTCCACTCGGATAACTCCTTTTTTTTCTTAAATTTCAAAGAGAAGAAGGTTTTGACGGAGGAACGGCGAACGGGGAACACTTTATATTGTAGAGGAATATTTGGCTTTTGCTGGAAGAAATTACTTTCACACAAAAATCTTAACTTTTTTCTGTCATTGATGAATAAAACTCCTACTATAAAATCAAAAAAACACATGATGTTAGTGTCCAAAGATCTCCTATGCCAAATAATTTTAATTGTAGTGGCATTACCTACTATTTTTTCTCGAACAAACTATACAAAAACATAATAGTTTAATACACAATTGTGACAACTTATCCGCTAATAATCTTTTGCTCCTGTTCATCAACCATATCACACATAATAATCCATCACATAATCTACTTCTAAAGTCATTCTATAAACCCAAATATGCCGTTAGATATATTGTCAAGCCATTAAGTTCACGAAAATTTAGCAATTTTTTATTCTATATATCACATCAAAGGCTTTTCATCCACTTATTTTTCCGCTCTTGATATTAACAATATGACTCTATGTGAGTTCAAATTCAAATCATAAACCCCATCAAATCATGATTAAGTTATAAGCTTTTCAATAATAATTCCATATACCATCGACATACTTGTTGGAATAAGTATCTTCGCATTTATCTCAACGAATTCACACATTTTATTACTCAACACCGGATAACTACAAATTATCCTACATTTAATTTTGCAATAACTATTTGTTATTGTGAGAAAATTTAGTTAGAGGAGTTATAATAATGGAGTATTATGTATATATAACAAATGATTGCAATATGAATTGTGCTTACTGCTCAGTATTATTTGATACAATTAAATATGGTGTACCTTTACATCCTCAATATTCGTTTGAGGAGCTTGAGTGTTTTATTACAAGAACTCAAAAAGATTAATCAGAATATCTTATGCGTAGATTAATAACACTATTCTTTTTGGTATTTACTTTGTCAGGGGTAGCTTTTGCTCAGCAGATGTCAGATGATCAGGTTGTTCAGTATGTAAAAAGCGCTCAGCAGATGGGCAAAAATCAAAAGCAGATTACTACTGAATTAATGCGGCGGGGAGTGACAAAGGAACAAGTTGAAAGAATTCAGAAAAAGTATGAAAACTCTAAATCTGGAAGTCCGCAGAGCAATACCCAAGATGAGAAGCGTTCTCGTCAACGTGGTGAAATGAGTGGCGTAGTCAAAGGGCTGCGTACAACTTCGGAAACTTATTCTGCCAGACAAACGGATGTTGCAGGGGATTCTTTACAAATGATGGATAATCGTTCCTTGTCTCAAGAGAAGGAAACAGAGGATCCGACTTCGCAAATTTATGGTCATAATATTTTTACTAACGATAATTTGACTTTCGAACCCAATGTGAATGTTGCTACTCCCGAGAATTATCGTCTGGGGCCTGGTGACGAGGTGATTATTGATGTGTGGGGAGCTTCTGAAACAACGATTCGACAAACAATCTCTCCGGAAGGAAGTATTCTTGTGAATAATTTAGGACCGGTTTATCTGAGTGGCAAAACTGTAAAGGAAGCCAATAATTATTTGAAACAAGAATTTGCCAGAATATATTCCGGAGTAACCGGAAATGTTCCGTCTACCCAAGTTAAACTGACATTAGGAGAAATACGTTCTATTCAAGTAAACGTTATGGGTGAAGTTGTGGTGCCCGGAACTTATACCCTCTCATCATTTGCTTCCGTATTTCATGCTTTATATCGTGCAGGTGGTGTGAACCCGATTGGTAGTTTGCGCAGTATTAAAGTGATTCGCAATGGAAATACAATAGCGGATTTGGATGTTTACGATTTACTTATGAAAGGAAAAATGAAGGATGACATCCGTCTGCAGGATGGTGATGTAATTCTTGTGGATCCTTACCAGTCACTGGTACAGATATTAGGTAAGGTAAAACGTCCGATGTTTTATGAAATGAAACCCACTGAAACCGTAGGTACATTATTGAAGTATTCAGGTGGTTTTACGGGTGATGCTTATAAGAAAGCATTACGTATAATCCGTAAAAGTGGACGTGAGCATCAAATTTATAATGTGGATGAGATGGATTATTCCGTATTCCGCGTAGATGACGGTGATAAGATAACGGTTGATTCCGTTTTACAGCGTTTTGAGAATCGTGTGGAAATCCGCGGTGCTGTATATCGTGAAGGTTTGTATCAGTTGGACGGTACGATGAATACAGTGAAGCAGCTGATTAAGAAAGCGGAAGGACTTCGCGGAGATGCATTCTTAAACCGTGCTATAATCGATCGTGAACTTGAAGACTTGTCGCATGAGGTTATACAAGTAGATGTGAAAGGTTTGCTGAACGGGACGGCTGCAGATATTCCTTTGCAGAAGAATGACATTTTATATATTCCAAGTATTCATGACTTGAAGGAAGAAGCTACACTTACCATTCATGGTGAAGTTGCCAATCCGGGTACATATCTCTATTCTGATAAAATGACAGTAGAGGATTTGGTGTTGCAGGCTGGTGGCTTGTTGGAGGCAGCGGCTACGACGAAAGTTGAAGTGGCACGGCGTATGAAAGATACGAAGAGTACATCTTTCAGTACTACAGTAGGCCAGAATTTCTCTTTTGATTTGAAAGATGGCTTATTGGTGGGAGAAGGAAGCCAGGATTTCCATCTTGAACCTTTTGATGAAGTTTATATTCGTAAGAGTCCGTCTTATTTTAAACAACAGAATGTTATGGTGGGAGGAGAAGTTCTTTTTAGCGGTAATTATGCACTATCGAAAAAAAATGAACGTTTGAGTGACTTGATAGCTAAGGCTGGTGGAGTGACTCCCGATGCTTATGTAAAAGGAGCGCGTCTTATTCGTAGGATGACCGAAGAAGAATTTCGCCGTAAAGAAGATGCCCTGCGTATGGCGCAAGCGGGAGGTGGAGATTCCATATCTGTAAAAAAATTGGATTTGTCTGATACCTATTCTGTAGGTATAAATCTGGGAGAGGCTTTGAAGAATCCCGGTTCAGATGCTGATATGGTGCTTCGTGAGGGAGATGTGTTATTTGTTCCGGAGTACGTAAGTACAGTGAAAATCAACGGTGCTGTAATGTATCCGAATACAGTTTTATATAAAAAGGGTGAAAGCTTGAAATATTACATCAATCAAGCTGGTGGTTTTGGTAATGATGCCAAGAAACGTAAGGTCTATGTAATATACATGAATGGTACAGTTTCTCGTTTAAAAGCAGGGAACAAGAAAGCCATTGAACCTGGTTGTGAAATAATTGTTCCAAGTAAAGAACAGAAAAAGAAGATGACTACTGCTGAAATTCTGGGAATGGGAAGTACGACAGCTTCTATTGCAGCGATGATTGCGACTATGGTTAATCTCTTTAAGTAATTTGAATTATGAGCGAAGAAAGAATACAAAACATAACCTCTCCACAACCTGAGGAACAAGAAATAGATTTGATAGAACTGGCCCAGAAAGTATGGGCTAGTCGCAAATTGGTTTTTAAGGCGTGTGGTATCGCTGCTCTTGTAGGACTGGTTGTTGCATTTAGTATTCCTAAGGAGTACTCTACAAGTGTGACATTGGCTCCGGAGAGTGGTGGCAAATCTGGTGGTGGAAGTATGGGAGCCCTTGCAGCCATGGCGGGTATCAATTTGGGCACTTCTTCTGGTGAGGATGCTTTGTCACCCGAACTTTATCCTGATATTGTAAGTTCTACTCCTTTTCTGATTGAACTGTTCGATGTTAAAGTCAAGGATCAGAAAGCAAAAGTAGACACGACTTTATATGCTTATTTGAAAGAAGAACAGCGTTCTCCTTGGTGGAGTGCAATTTTCTCCGCTCCTTTTAAGGTGTTAGGATGGACATTGTCTTTGTTTAAGGATGAACCGGAAGAGGGGGACGCAAAGCTGGATCCTTTTCGTCTTACTAGAGATGAGTCTGCCATTGCAGATGCTTTAAGTAAACGTATCTCTGTTTCCGTAGACAAAAAGACAGGTGTGACAACCTTGTCTGTTACTATGCAGGATCCTTTGATATCTGCTTCGCTGACGGATACCGTGATGCATTGCCTGCAGAACTACATCACAGATTATCGGACTAATAAGGCTCGTCATGATTTGGCATTTACCGAAAAACTTTATGGAGAAGCAAAGGCCAGTTATGAGGATGCCCAGAAGAAATACGCAAATTTTGTAGATGCAAACCAGAATATAATATTACTGAGTTATCGCGCAGAGCAAGAGCGTTTACAGAATGAAATGAATTTAGCCTATCAAGTATATACACAAGTGTCTCAACAATTGCAGATGGCAAGAGCTAAGGTGCAGGAGATTACACCGGTATATACGGTTGTCCAGCCGGCTACGGTACCTTTGAAGCCTGCAAAGCCCAATAAATTGATGATTTTGATCGGCTTCATGTTCTTGGCAGGTGTCGGCAGTGTGGGATGGATATTATTTGTAAAAGATTTATTAAAGGGATGGAAAAAGCAAACAATATGATGACGGATAATGATATGATGTGCTGGCATGCATTGTACACAGCACCTAAGTCTGAACATAAGTTGATGCAGCGTTTGAATGCTGCGGGATATACTACATATTGCCCGATGCAGGCTGTGTTTGTAAAATGGAAAGGGCATACCCGGAAGGTGATTACCCCTCTTTTTTCCGGATGCTTGTTTGTTGCTGGTAATGTGGCGGAAGTTGCCTCATTGGCTTCCTCGCAGAAGGCTGCTATATTACTAGATAAAGAAGGAAAAAGTTTGTCTATTGAAGCGGGTAAAGCAGAACTTCCTGCCAAGTTTGCTCAATTGCTGAGGTTATGATGAAGCTGATAACAGAAGAGCTGCTGGATACCGTTACTTCACAAGCCAAGGAGAATTCCCGTTTACGTATGAATTATAATTTTCATGCGTCTATGGATGCCCCTATTCATCGGTTGCTGAATGCTTTGGAACCAGGAACTTATCTTCCTCCTCACCGTCATACAGATAAGGAAGAAACTTATCTGGTTTTGCGTGGAAGTCTGCTGGCATTTTTTTATGATGATGCCGGTAATGTAACAGATAAGGTATGCCTCAATCCTTCGGAAGGTAAATATGGTCTGGAGATTCCTTCTAATACGTGGCATAGTATTATTGCCTTGGAGTCAGGCACCGTTATTTTTGAAATTAAAAAAGGCCCATATCAGCCTCTACCCTCAGAGGATTTGGCTTCATGGGCTCCTCAGACTTCTGATGTGGAGGGAATAAAGGCTTTTATGAAGCGGATGTTGGAACTTTAATATTTTTTTGATAAAACAAAGAAGCCTCCCGATATACAATAAAATATCGGGAGGCTTCTTTATGTACCATGTTATTAGTCAAACAGGCTCTTGAACTTCTTGAATATTTTCTCCTTAATCGAAGTGTTTGGCTTGAAGTTATCAGATTCTTCCATTTCCTCCAATGTTTTCTTCTCATCCTTGCTCAGCGTTTCGGGTACATATACGCTGACATTTACTAGCAAATCTCCCGTGCCGTATCCATTCACGTTGGGCAAACCTTTGCCGCGCAGGCGGAGTACTTTTCCCGGTTGCGTACCTGAGTCAATTTTTACTTTCACCTTTCCATCAATCGTGGGAATTTCTACCGCACCACCCAAGGCTGCTGTCGGGAAGCTGAGGAGCAGGTTGTAAATCAAGTCATTTTCGTCGCGTATCAGGTTCGGGTCTTGTTCTTCTTCTACAAGAATCAGCAGGTCTCCCGGCATACCGTTGTGCTTGCCTGCATTTCCTTTTCCTCCCATAGAGAGCTGCATACCTTCTGCGACACCTTTCGGGATTTTTACGGTTACTACTTCTTCACCGTATACAATACCTTCACCGGCACATTCCTTACACTTGTTTTTGATGATTTTGCCTTCACCGCCACAAGTCGGACAAGTGGTTCTTGTTTGCATGGTGCCGAGTATGGTTTGCTGGTTACGGATTACCGTGCCGCTGCCGTTACAAGTCGGGCAGGTCTCTGAACCACCGTCACCTTCGGCTCCAGTGCCATGGCAGTGGGTACAAGGTACGTATTTCTTCAGTTTGAATTTCTTTTCCACGCCGGTAGAGATTTCCTTGAGGTTCAGTTTCACCTTGACACGCAGGTCCGAACCACGGTAACGGCGTTGTTGTGCTCCACCGCCTCCGCCGAAACCTCCAAAACCGCCGAAACCTCCACTGTGTCCGCCAAAGATGTCACCGAACATGGAGAAGATGTCGTCCATGGACATGCCTCCACTGAAGCCGCCGAACGGACCACCATTACCGGCGGCACCACCCAGTCCGGCATGACCAAACTGATCGTAGCGGGCACGCTTGTCCGGATTGCTTAGTACGTCGTATGCTTCTGCCGCTTCCTTGAATTTCTCTTCGGCTGTTTTGTCGCCCGGATTCTTGTCCGGATGATATTGGATGGCTTTCTTGCGATAGGCTTTCTTTATTTCTTCTACCGTTGCTGTCTTTTCGACTTCCAATACTTCGTAGTAATCTCTTTTTTCCATACAGTTTTATGTTATTCTCCGACTACCACTTTGGCATGACGGATCACTTTGTCGTTTAGGATGTAACCGGTTTGTACACAGTCCAGAATTTTGCCTTTCAGTGCTTCATTGGGTGCCGGAATCACGGCGATGGCTTCGTGATAGTCTGTATCGAGCGGTTGTTCCTTTGTCTCTATTACCTTAACGCCGTTTTGTCCCAATACAGACATGAACTTGTTGTAGATAAGTTCAACGCCTTCTTTTACGGCGGCTACGTCGGTGGCTGTCTCCATGTTTTTGAGGGCGCGTTCAAAGTCATCCACAATGGGTAGGATACTGCTGATACTCTTTTCACCACCGTTCAGGATGAGTTCTGCTTTCTCCTTCATGGTACGTTTGCGGTAATTGTCAAACTCGGCAGACAAGCGCAGGTATTTGTCCTTCTGCTCTTCAATCTGTTCATTGGCCTTTTCCAGTTCCTGGGCGAGCTTTTCTTCTTCTGTCAGGGGAGCTTCGTTTTCTTGTGAAGTTTCTTGTCCGACAGTTTCTTCGTCACATTCGTTAGGAGTAGCTTGAGTTTTCAGCTCCTCTTCCTGGTTGTTTTCTTTTTCTTTCGGATTCATATTGTTATGCTTATTATTCTTGTAAAATGATTTAGCTTTCATTGCTGTTAAGGGTTTAAGTTAATACGATATTGGTGCTCCAGCAAAAACTTTGCCAAAACGGATATTTTTGCCGAAAACGCTGCAAAGGTAATACTTTTATGTCAGATTGACAGCGCTTCTCTGTGCCTATTCATGGAAAAATAACTATCTTTGCACTCGCAATTCGCAGACTAATAGGTATTAAATAGTAAATTGTAAATAAATAAATCGTAAATATAAAGATGATTACAGTCTCTAATGTCTCAGTACAGTTTGGTAAAAGAGTGTTGTTCAATGACGTAAACCTGAAGTTTACAAGTGGTAACTGTTATGGTATCATCGGTGCCAACGGCGCCGGAAAATCTACTTTCCTGAAAACGATTTCCGGGGAGCTGGACCCTACGACGGGCTCCATCATGCTGGCTCCGGGAGAGCGTCTTTCCGTTTTGAGCCAGGACCACTTTAAGTGGGATGCTTTTACGGTGATGGACACGGTGATGATGGGACACACGGTGTTGTGGGATATCATGAAGCAGCGTGAAGTGCTGTATGCCAAAGAGGATTTCACAGACGAGGATGGGCTGAAGGTTTCCGAATTGGAAGAGAAATTTGCCGAGTTGGACGGCTGGAATGCCGAAAGCGATGCTGCCGCCTTGTTGAGTGGTTTGGGTATCAAGGAAGACAAGCATTATCTGTTGATGGGTGAGTTGAACAACAAGGAAAAGGTGCGTGTCATGCTGGCGCAAGCTCTCTATGGAAATCCTGATAACTTGCTGCTGGACGAGCCTACCAATGACTTGGATATGGAGACCGTGACTTGGCTGGAAGAGTACCTCTCCAACTTTGAGCATACGGTGCTGGTGGTAAGCCACGACCGTCACTTCCTCGACTCCGTTTGTACGCATACGGTGGACATCGACTACGGAAAGATTAACCTCTTTGCCGGTAACTATAGCTTCTGGTACGAGTCCAGCCAGCTGGCGCTCCGTCAGCAGCAGAACCAGAAGGCAAAGGCCGAGGAGAAGAAGAAAGAGCTGGAAGAGTTTATCCGCCGATTCAGTGCCAATGTGGCAAAGAGCAAGCAGACTACCAGCCGCAAGAAGATGTTGGAGAAACTGAATGTAGAAGAAATCAAGCCGTCATCACGTAAGTATCCGGGCATCATCTTTACGCCCGAACGCGAACCGGGTAATCAGATTCTGGAAGTTTCCGGTTTGACGAAAACGCTGGAAGATGGTACGGTGCTGTTCCGCGACGTCAACTTCAACGTAGAGAAGGGAGACAAGATTGTATTCCTTTCGCACGACCCGCGTGCCATGACCGCCCTGTTCGAGATTATCAACGAGAATATGAAACCGGATGCAGGTACTTTCAACTGGGGTGTGACTATTACCACCGCTTACCTGCCGCTGGACAATACTGCATTCTTTAATACAGACCTGAATCTGGTGGACTGGTTGAGCCAGTTCGGTGAAGGCAATGAAGTCTATATGAAGAGCTTCCTGGGACGTATGCTGTTCTCCGGCGAGGAGGTGCTGAAGAAAGCAAGCGTATTGTCGGGAGGTGAGAAGATGCGTTGCATGATTGCACGTATGCAGCTGCGCAATGCCAATTGCTTGATTCTGGATACACCTACCAATCACCTCGACTTGGAGTCTATCCAGGCATTCAACAATAATCTAAAGACCTATAAAGGCAATATCCTTTTCTCATCCCACGACCACGAGTTCATTCAGACGGTTGCCAACCGTATCATCGAATTGACTCCGAACGGTATTATCGACAAGATGATGGAGTATGACGAATACATCACTTCAGACCACATTAAGGAGTTGCGTGCACGTATGTACGCAACAAAGTGATAACGGAAGCTAAGGACTAAATAAGCATATTTTAAATCGTTCCATCATGAGGAAAAAATCGTTCCACCATGGTGGAACGATTTTTTCACCACGGTGGAACAATATTTCTGCCATGATGGAACGATTCTTCTTTCATATCTTTTTTGTTTAATAAAGGCTTGTGCGATATTGAAAAAAAGAAGAAGGTGTGTTAGAATGATTTTTAGCTATCATTCTAACACACCTTCTTTTGCTATTAAAAGAGTCTCTTTGTTCTTATTAAGGCGGGGAATAGTCTGGGTTATTGTTTCTCCTTATATATAATTTTGCCTTGGCTTTCGCCGAAAAGGTTGTCGCCCAGCGTGGTAATCTTATTCCCCGTGGCAAGCACATAGCGCAGGTTGTCGCATCCCATAAATGCTCCGTACTCAATGGCGGTTACACTAGCAGGAAGCACCAGCGTGCCGCACAAACGACCGCAGCCACTGAATGCACGCTGTCCGATGCTTCTAAGCTCTTGCGGGAGCCGTACGTTCAGCAGATACTTCTTTTGGGTGAAAGTATAGTCGGGAATTGCAGTGGCATTACTGTTGGTCATGTCGATGGAAACCAGATTGGGCATATAGTCGCGTATCAATGTGAAGTCGGCTTCGTCCATTTTTCCTTCAACGGTCAGAAAGTTAACGTCTTTGGGCTGAAATCCGGCTCTTAACAGTTCGCTGGCAAGGCTGCCCATTTTACCAATCTGCACATTTACTGTCAGTGGTTCTCCTTCAATGAATGCAAAGGTCTCCCATTTCTTTTTGGTACGGTAGGAGTCACTGCATCCCAATGGAACAAATATGGCTGTAACGCTATCGGCCAATGCTTCGGACAACAGATTGGGAGCCGTTTTCTTCCGTATCTGGCATATCTTGAGATTTTTGCATCCCTTAAAGGCAGCATCTTCGATGTTCTTGGTCTTGTCGGAAAGGATAATCCTGGTCAGCGTCTCCTTACCTACAAATGTACTGTTGTCCATTTGCTTGCAGAAGGCATATGCCGGAATGCAATTGGCAGGATATACATAAAAACGGTTTGGATAAGTCCCGTTCTTGCCTGCATACATGCTGATGGAGGCATTGGAAATGTCCAGCAGTTGCAGGTTTTTGAATTCATCCCGTAGATGCCTGAAATCTACGGCATTCAGCTTGCCCTGCAGGGTCAGTTGGGTGATTTCATTGGCTTCCGCTTCTGTCGTCAGTTCCACCAGGGTGCCGGGTTTGGCCACGTAGTATCTTTGGGATTTTTGTGCCGAGGCATTCAGCATTAACGCCAGTCCGGCAACGGCTAAAAGTATTTTTCTAAGTTTCATGTTGTCGATTCCAGATTGATTTTTCAAATATAAGAAGAAACCGGCAGGAATA
>ENA-OQDT01001678-OQDT01001678.1-human-gut-metagenome-genome-assembly--contig:-NODE-1678-length-12504-cov-4.691121_pt1 | contig 12504 bp, 14 predicted proteins | sample MGYA00242786_ERZ504617 | MGnify/ENA primary metagenome ERZ504617 (study PRJEB26092, sample SAMD00036337) | human gut metagenome | host: Homo sapiens | study: EMG produced TPA metagenomics assembly of... | reverse complement strand
ATCGTTCAAAGTATTTTTATTTGGCTTTCATTATTGACAATGTATTTAAAAGCTTCTTTAAGCTCAGAATCATTTTTCATATTCTGGACAGAAACAACATAGTTTTCGCATGTACCGAATAAATCTGTTGCAATACCTCTTGACTTGATTGAATAACCTACTACAAGAGTCGGAACACAAGTTGAATACGCCGCAATAGATTGCGTGTGTTCTTGCACCTACAAAAAATCTACATCTGCTGATAAACCCTTTTAGTTCTTCACAATTGTGATCTTCAAGCAAAATAACTCTGTTTGTGTCTTTGAATTTTTCAAACAAAGAATTAAGAGGTTTTCTATCGTTATTGTACTCCCACACAACATGGGGAATCAAACAGATACTCATATCAGTTTCGGACAAAATGTACTCAATCAACTTTACATAGTTGTTAAATGCAATACTGTCACCATTCTCGTAATCGTTAATAAGAGGACTAATATTAATACCTACAGTATTTCCTTCAACAAATCCTTTTGGAAGCGGAAGTTCTTTTTTATTAAGCAAAAATGCGGGATCTGCAACCTGAACAGCGGAAATGCCGTAATTCTTCAGCACCTCATAAGAAAGCGATTCTCTAACGGTGATTAAGTCAAAACCTTTCAAATCTTCAACAACTTCGGGAGTCATAAATTCTTCTTCAATTGAACAACCCCAGAACACATTTTTTCTACAATACTGTCTTATCTCTTTGTCAAGTTCAACTCCCTGTTTAGCAGACCACGGATATCAATAATTATCACCGCCTATTGAAATTGCGACAGAATCCTTGAAAAGCTTTTTTATAAACAATTTATGTAAAGCATCGCTTTTTTTTGAAGATTTTTAAAATTTAAAAATTATGACCACAAAAAATTGAAAGACTTTTCTTGTTCACCTCATCAGTTGCAACGATTTCGTCAACAACCCCTGAAACACCATACTTGTAATCCTCTGACACATTTTGCGACCAAAGAATTACGTCTGAACCGGTTGCATCTTTTGCAATTTTAGTTGTAGTCCTGACAAGTGCCTCACATCCGTGATTTCCACTTCCGCCATGCATATACAATACTGTTTTCATAAAAACCTCATTAAAATCCAATTTTAAAAACTGATTTTATCTTACAGCAAAGACAAAAATTAAACTTTGCAAGCATAAAATATTTTTTTAGAACTGTCTTTTATTGTATTTATTTCATCAAAAAGACAAATTACAATTCTTTTTATACTTTTTTATTATGCTGATAGCCTTTTTCTTATCTGCTCCTGACATAAATTTCAACACAGACTGATAGGCAAACATACATGAACCATACAAATCAATCTTTGCTTGCATACTGAGGTCAGGAAAATTGTTCTCAATATATTTTTGCCGATTAGCCTTGCCCTCAAGTGCATCTAATCTGCGAATATTATAGCCAACGCCCATAATACTGCTGTTTCTCTGGAAATAATAATACATAGTTTTATTGAGCTTTGAAACCTTGTTTGCTCTGCCAAACACCTGATAAGTCCAGAATTCATCCTCATTCAGCTTACCGACAGCATATGGAATATCTTTGACAAGTTCTGTTTTATAAAGCTTGTTCCAGACATGCTGATGAAACGGATTTTCCGCAATCAACGCAGACATTGCGTCCTGAGCATCATATGTTTTTTCCAATAAATCATCGTTAAACTCATCAAAGTGGTTATCCTCATAGAATTTTACAACACTGCACTCAGCAATATCGCTGTTTTCTTTGTTCATAACATCCAACAGACATTCAAAAAAGTCATCAGACACATAATCATCGCTGTCAATAAAGCTGATATACTCGCCTGTTGCAACAGCCATTCCTGCATTTCTGGCATCGGAAAGTCCACCGTTATTTTTATGAACAACCTTGATTCGTCTGTCTTTTTTGGCATAATCATCACACATCTGAGGACAACGGTCAGGGGAACCGTCATCAACAAGGATTATTTCAAGATTTTTATATGTCTGATTTACAATACTATCTACACATCTTGCAAGGTATTTTTCAACATTATAAATCGGTACTATTACACTTATCAGCGGGTTCATAATAAACTTCACCTATTCATACAATTTTTTCTGAAAATGCTTTGAATAAAATCTATACATTGGATCAAATAAAAAAGGCAAATAAGTAATTACATTTCCAAGAAATCTTGTTTTCTTGCTCAAAAGAGAGATTTTATTCTTCTTATTGACAATAATATGCCTAACTGTTTTCTTTTCATTAAAAAAGTTTTTGCTTATATCTTTATCAGCACACGCAATAGTTGAATAAACATTTATACATGTGCTCAAATAAGCAGCTTCACCTTTTACTTTTAAGTTAACATCAATGCTGTCAAGAATTATTTTTTTTACTTTTATTGGATCAAATATTAAATTTTTATTCAACTTTTGTCTTGATGCGGAAGTCATACGAACAATATAGTGATACGGGCAAAAATCTTCAAAAACCGATTTTTTTGGATTTTAAAAATTAAATAATAATTCCACAATAAATCCTCATTGATTTTTATATTCAAGTCTACTTTATCAAAAAAATTCGCTAAAAAGTGAAGATTTATAAAGCTTATTCCATAGCCCTGGCTCTACTATTGAACCGTCAAGTAAATCTTTTATACCCGTTTCTTTATCCTGTATTCTAATTTTATCGGTATTATGGAAATAATTTATTCTACCGTCAGAAAAGACCATCTGATAACCGCAATGTGATATGTCAGCATTATATTTTTGGGCATTATCAAACAATCTCTCATACATATCAGGTTCTATTACATCATCACCGTCAGTAAAACCTATCCAATCGCCCTTAGCCGCCAAACACCTTTCATTCTTGCAACCGACACACCGCTGTTTTTGATATGTAAAATCTTGATTACACCTCATATGCAAATCGGCATAATCATCAATAATTTTAGCAGATGAATCAGTTGAACCGTCATCAACTATAAGCCACACGAAATCCTTGCATTTTTGGGAACACAAAGATTTATATGTACGACCTATTGTATGTGCCCTATTATAAGCAGGTGTAAACACTGTTAAAGTCTGCATAACTATTATTCCTCAACCGAATTTAAATAAAATTCTTCAAGTTTTACAACATTCTGTTTAACATCAAAACCTGATTTTTTTATATCATCAATCGTGTTTTTTCTAATCGTACTTTGTTTTTCTAAGACAACATCCGCCCACTCATCAATCGGCAAGTTTAAATCTAACGACTCTGCAAGGTCTGTAACTCTGCATTCAGACGGAACACTGTCAGAAATGATACACGGCAATCCTGCAGCCTGCGCTTCTATTATTGAAAGTGGCAATCCTTCATACAAAGACGGAAACAAAAAGACATCCATTGCCTGTAGTATTCTATTCACATCTCCCCTGTTTCCTAAAAAAAACACGGAATTCGATAAAGCAAGATTATCAACTTTTTCTCTTATATTACTCTGTCCGTTACCTGTTCCTACAAGAAGCAGTTTGGAATTTCTGTTTTTATCATGTACACTCTTAAAAACATCAATCAAAAACGGATGATTTTTGGGTGGATTAAATCTTCCGACATGTCCGATTACAAAATCAGATTTACTGATTTTCAGTTCGTCACGCACTTGTTTTCTTATTTGACAGTCATACCGATATTTTTCAGCGTCAATTGCATTATTTAAGACAGTATATGCATTTCCGCCAAACATCCAATCTCCTGCCTCTTTACCGCAAGAAAAAAGATGCGTAGCATACTTAGGAATTAAATGTTTTGAAAGAAGCTTAATCGGATACTTTAAAATTTTTATCTTGACATTTTTGAATGCGAATGTGCAATTCTCACCTTAACGCCATGTTTTTGTGCAATTTTCAAAGGATATGCACTCATGCAATCCAAATGTGAATGCACAATATCGTACTTATGATTATCAAAGAAGTCATCAAGCGCATTAAAATAAGCCTTAGAAAAGGGATTCAGCATAGGCATATGATAAATATGTCCGCCTAAAGATAATATCTCATCATCATAATCAGCCTTTTCCTGACGATGCACAAGAAAATCAAATTGAATTTTAGTACGGTCTATGTTTCTATAATAATTCATAATCATAGTTTCAAGACCGCCACGCCCCATGTATGTTACAATATGTAATATTCTTAACATAAAATTCAATTACCCTTCATTTTATAGAATTAAAGTTTTAAAGCCTTTATTGTATCGTTTACAACGATTTTTTTATCAAATTCGTCCACCATTTTTGTCGGGCGTATTTACCCATAACTTCTCGTTTTGAAATATCTGTTTCAAGAAAAGCTTTCATTTTTTCATAAAGGCTGTCAATGCTTTTAGGTTCACAAAGCCAGCCTGTATATTCATTTTCCACTGACTCTCTGCAGCCCGGAATATCGGTGGTAATGACAGGTCTGCCTGTTGCCGAAGCTTCGAGATTTACATTACTCATACCCTCGTGATAGCTCGGCATTACAACACAATCGGCGGTCGCATAGTAAGGTCTTGGTTCTTCCTGAAATCCATGGAATTTTACAACGCCCTTACTTTCAAGTAACTCAACTCTTTCCTTGTATTCATCTTCAAAAAAGCCTACAAGGTCAAGTACAAATTTATAGCCGTCATCGTGAAGCTTCTCAGCCGCAGAAAACAATTCATCCATGCCCTTTTCCTTCATGATTCTGCCAAGATACAAAAAATGCGGCGGATCACTTTTCGGGTAAGGCTTGTACTCATAAATTTCAAGATTGATTCCTGCGCCGTTCAAAATAGTTTCTTTCTCGACAGAAATAATCTTTCTGTCAACAAATTCATCTGCATTAACCTGATTTTCAAAAATACCGTTTTTACCTTTTTAAAGGCTGTTTTATAAAGAACTGTCGCAAACTGAGCAAGTCCGGGCTTTTGAAACGCTGTTCCTAATCCCTGAACGTTCGCATAAAACGGAATATTTAACTTTTCACACATCAATCCACCGTAAACATTTGGTTTGATAGAGTATGTAATTACCAAATCAGGGTTTTCTTCCTGTAATATTTTTTATAAAATTTCATAAGTGAAAAATCGTGAATCGGATTAACCCCTCTGCGCTCCATCTTAGTTTCAATACAACGCAATCCCATATTGATGAAATCCTCATGATGTCCTACAAAAGGCATACTAAGAACAACATCATAATTTTTCATAAGTTCTTCAATCAATTCTTTTCTGAAACGATACAGCATATAAGAGTGATTAGTAAGAATCATAACTTTTTTACGATTATTCTTCATCTGCAATTGCTCCTGTTCCGCCCTCAACTACACCATCATGCTTAAACACACTTACAACTGTCATAAAAGACATTTTACATCAAAGACAAAACTGACATTATCACGATAAATCTTATCCATCTGAACTTTTTCAGGGATAGGAAGCTCATCTCTGCCGTTAATCTGCGCCCAACCCGTCAAGCCGGGGTTTTAAATCATTTATACCGTACTCATCTCTTTCAGAAATCAAATCATCCTGATTCCAAAGTGCAGGTCTTGGACCGATAACCGACATATCGCCCTTAAAAATATTAAAAATCTGAGGCAATTCGTCAAGACTTGTCTTTCTTAAAAACGCACCCACCTTAGTTATATACTGTTCAGGATTTTTAAGAAGATGTGTAGGACAATCCTTGGGAGTATCAATTCTCATTGTGCGGAATTTCAGAATATTGAAATATTTTTTGTTTTTTCCTATTCTTTTCTGTCTAAAAAAAAGCAGGACCTTCGCTCGTGCATTTTATTATGGCACATATCGGAAGGTAAAGTACTGACAGACACACTATCGCTGCAAGTGAACAGATAATATCAAGCATTCTTTTCACAATTCTGTTATAAAACGACATTTTTCTGTCTTTCATATTTAATACTCCTCAACCCAAAACCAACTTACGAAATACATCTATAGAATTATGCCACAGAAAGCATCAATAAGCAATAAAAGAGGAGAATATGGTAAAAACAATTGAAAAAAAGTGCTTTTTAACAAAATATAGGAATAATTACGCAAGATTTTTGCCATAGATATGATTTATTTTCACTAAAGTGATAATCAAATATAGTCTATTTTGGTTATTTTATGCAAAATTTGTCACAAAATATAATAAAACGCCGCAAAGCAGGGCAAGAAATCTATGGCGTATTTCAGGTAAAAAAGCACTATATAATCCTATATTCACTGCACCGCGATCCTCTGCACGGCAACCTGAAAGCTTACATATACACAGTGCTAAACCACTCTGCAACTGTCTTTCAGAAGTCAATCATCTGGCAAGTATCTGAAATTGTTCACAGACTTGTTGAAATGTGGGATTAATTATGATAAACTGACGATATAAGTCAGAGTACGATATAATTTGAGGTAGACACATGAAAATTTCAGAATGCACACTTTCAAAGGAAACACAAGACCTTTTATACAGATATTTTGCGGCTGCGGCAAATCTTTACGGAGTTATTGAAATCGGCAAACTTCTTGAAATTTACAACAGCCAGAACGAGCCTGTGAGCGAGGAAGATTTTCTGTCATTTGTTGAAAATATGAATTTTAAGGGAAAGTATTTTTATGTGTTTAATCAGGACGATATTTACGATGACGGCTCAGAAACCCCTGCTCTTGAGCAGGAAATTCTTGCAGAATATCTTTACTTTTTGAATTTGATGACGATAGTCTTGATAAATACGAAATGCTGAAATATCGTCAAATCGGAAAGAAATTTTCGGTTAATAGGTAAAATTGCATATTATAGCGACAATTCAAAATCATTTTTTGAGGAACATATAGATAAATAGTGAAAATACAGCAACACACAAAATAACATGTTCAAATATAGATATTGCAAAATTCATAGCGGCATATTACGGCAAATCGGGAGGAATTTTTTTATGATAAGGATAATGTTTGTGTGTCATGGGAATATTTGTCGGTCGCCTATGGCGGAGTTTATATTTAGGGACATGGTTAAGAAGGGCGAGATTGCTGACAGGTTTGTGATTAAATCATCTGCTACGAGTACGGAGGAGATATGGAACGGGATTGGAAATCCTGTTTATCCGCCGGCTAAGCGTGAGCTTGCAAAACACGGAATCGGTTGTGACGGCAAGAGGGCTGTTCAGCTCAAAAAATCCGACTATGACAAGTACGATTATTTCATCTGCATGGACTCTAATAATATCAGAAACACTATGCGAATTTTCGGCGATGACAAAGACGGAAAGGTTTGCAAGATGATGAGCTTTGCAGGTATGAATCGTGATGTATCGGATCCGTGGTACAGCGGTGATTTTGAACAGGCATACAACGATATTTACAGCGGATGCAAAGGACTTTTTGAAAAATTCAAAGGCAAAGCTTAATTTTGTTGTTAATATGCACAAAGATTTTTGATCGTATATGTGCAAAATCTAAAACACATTTAATTGACACAATAAATAAACGATGTTAAAATTGTGACAGGTTGTCATATGACTGCCTGTCACATTTATTTTGGAGGATTTTTTATGATTAAAAACACCTTTTATAATCTTCCCGAAGAAAAGCGTCAGAGAATCACGGACGCAATATTCAATGAATTTGCCGGTTCGTCGGGAGAGAGAGTCAGCATAAACAATATTATAAAGAACGCAAACATTTCGAGAGGCAGTTTTTATCAGTACTTTGACGATAAGGTTGACCTTGTTGAGGTTATGACACGCTCATTTATCAACTTTTCGCTTAAAAAAGCTACAGAGGTTATCTCTCGCACTCACGGCGACATATTTGTAACTTATGATTTGCTTTTTGAAATTCTATGCGAATGTTCAAAGGATGCAAAACAAAGTATTATTATGAAGAATCTCATCAAAAATATAAAGGCAAATGACAGTCTTGTTTCGGAATATTTTATCAACCGTTTCAAGGGCGTTGCAGAGCTTGTCAACGTTACAAACAATTTTGACAGAAGTAACCTTAAATATACTTCAGATGAAGATGTGAAGTGTCTTTCACAGATTCTCACTCAGGTGCTGAAGAATGCCGTGTTCAATGTTTTTGTAATAGGAAAACCTTTTGACGAGGTTCACAGGGAGTATCACAGAAAACTTGAAATTATCAAAACAGGTGCAATTGCAGATTAAGTTTAAATATTCATGCAACCGGTTGCGGCCTATTTCAACAGAAAATGTAAACCTAAGTTGGTAGAAATTGCATTTGATATGAAATATACTCATAGATAAATAGCACAAACAAAGGAGTAATCAATGTTATCTAAAATCAGCGTAAAAAAACCGATGACAGTATTGGTTGCGGTTGTACTTGTTCTGGTTCTCGGTATAGTGTCATTTTTCAAGATGACGCCCGACCTTTTACCGAACATGGACTTTCCCTATGCCGTTATCATGACCACCTACGCAGGTCAGACGCCCGAGGCGGTTGAAACAACGGTTTCAAAGCCTCTTGAACAGTCGATGTCGGCAATTGACGGTGTTAAGGAGATCACCTCTACCTCATCGGACAACTATTCACTTTTGATGATTGAATTTGAGGACGGCACAAATATGGACAGCGCAACTGTTGATATGCGTTCAAGCCTTGACACAATCAAGGGCAATTGGCCTGACGGAGTCGGAACACCGTACCTCATCAAAATCAATCCGAACATCCTCCCCGTTGCAATGACGGCGGTTGACTTTGAAGGCAAGTCGCAGACAGAGCTTTCGGATTATGTCACAAACGAACTTTTGAATGAACTTGAAGACATTGACGGTGTTGCCTCTGTTTCTGACAAGGGCATTGTTACGGAACAGGAAAATGTCGTACTTTCACAGGATAAGCTTGACAAGCTTAATAAGAAGATTTCCGCTGCACTTGATAATCAATTCGGTGATGCGGAGGACAAAATTGCCAAAGCTAAAAAGGAATTGCAGGATAATATCGGCAAAGCCAAGGACGGTCAGGGTACTGTTTCATCTTCAATTGAGCAAATCAACTCACAGCAGGAGGCTGTTTCAAAACAGCTTGCCGACGCACAGAACAAGGCTGAAAGCGGTAAAACACAGCTTTTGTCGGCAAAGATGCAGTTGCTTGACCGAAAGGCAAGCCTCACTTCAACAAAGACTTTGCTCGAAACCGCTTATCAGGGTTTGCTTGAACTGAAAACTACCTATGATGAGCTGACTTCCGAGCAGTCACAGCTTACGCAAAAGCTTGAACAGCTTTCAAAATTCAACGAACAGTATCAGGAAATTGTTCGGAAAATGAATGATGCACTACCCGACAGCGAGGAATACAAGGCACTTCAACAGCAGATTAACGAGCTTAACAAGGTGCTTGAGCCTTACGGAATCAAAGCTCCCGATATCGCAAAAACAATGCAGACAGTTCAGAATTCCATTAACAAAAGTGCTGAGGCAATTCAAAATGTTGAAATTTCACTTAAAAAGCTCGGAACTTCGGGAGATGCAATCAATTCTGCATTAAGTGAAATGTCGGAGAAAATCTCACAAATCAACTCGGGTATTGCACAGCTTGATAACGCAATTTCGGGACTTGACGATAAATCGGTTTCGGTTGATTCCGCTCTTGCACTCATTTCACAACAGCAGTCAAGTGCAGACTTCAAAATGTCCTCTGCCATGTCAACTCTCACTTCAAAACAGAGTGAACTCAACAGCGCACTTACACAGCTTTCAAGTGCAGAAAAACAGATTGAAACATCTGAAAAAGAACTTGCAGATAAAAAGAAAGAGGCAAAAAGCAAGGCTGATGTGAGCAACACGGTCACACTTGATACCATTTCTTCAATTCTAACGGCACAAAACTTTTCAATGCCGGCAGGCTATGTTACCGATGATGATAACAATAAATTCATGGTTCGTGTCGGCGACAAGGTGAATGATGAAAAAGAGATGAAGTCGCTTGTGCTTTTTGACACAGGAATTGACGGAATAGGAGTTATTCATCTTGAAGATGTTGCAGATGTTTTTGTTGCCGATAATTCCGACGAAACCTTTGCAAGAATCAACGGCAACCCCGGTATTGTATTGAGCTTTTCAAAGTCAAGCAACACAGTGTCTTCTACCGTTTGCGAAAACATTAACGCAAAGCTTGATTCGCTTTCAAAAGAGGTTGACGGACTTCACTTTACAAACCTTTATAATGAAGGCGACTACATTAACCTTGTAATCAACAATGTATTACAGAACCTTCTTATGGGTGCGGTTCTCGCAATTATTATCCTTTTCCTCTTCCTCAGAGATATCAAGCCGACACTCATTGTTGCCTGCTCAATTCCGATAAGCGTTGTGTTTGCAATTGTCCTCATGTATTTCAGCGGTGTAACACTCAATATGATTTCGCTGTCGGGACTTGCAATAGGCGTCGGAATGCTTGTTGACAACTCGGTTGTTGTTATCGAAAATATCTACCGACTGAGAAGTATGGGTGTTTCGCCGATTAAGGCGGCACTTAACGGTGCAAGACAGGTTGCCGGTGCAATTACGGCATCAACTCTCACCACAGTATGCGTGTTCCTGCCGATTGTATTTGTTGAAGGCATTACCCGTCAGCTGTTTGTTGACCTTGCACTCACGGTTACATATTCACTTCTTGCAAGCCTTATTGTTGCGCTGACGCTTGTTCCGGCCATGGGACAGAGAATGCTCCGAAAAATGAAACCTAATTCCGCTCCGAAGGACGGAAAAATCAAGAAGGCATATGAACGCTCACTTCGTTTCGTATTAAAGCACAAAGTTTCTGCAATTCTCGTTGCAGTTGCACTTCTCTTTACAAGTGCAGGTCTTTGTCTGATGAGAGGTTTCAGCTTTATGCCCGATATGAGCAGTACACAGATTCAGGTATCATTGAAGCTTGACGATAACGCAACCTTTGAAGAAACAGTTAAAGAGGGCGAAAAGCTCAACGATTTGCTTTCAAAATATGACCAGTTTGAAACCGTAGGCGTTATGGCGGGCAACTCGTCAAGCCTTATGGGACTTACAGGCGGTTCATCGTCAAATGATGCCGGCTCACTTATGGCATATGCCGTTCTCAAGGATGATTTCACAAAACAGAGCGGTGAGATTTCAAAGAAGATTGAAAAGGATCTTGAAAGCCTTGACGGTGAGGCTGCCGTAAGCGGCGGCACTTCAAGTTCAATGTCAAGCCTTATGGGTGACGGTTCCGTTCAGATTACGCTCTACGGTGACGACCTTGACACACTCAAAAGCACTGCCGAGGATATCGGCAAGACACTTGAAAAGGTTAAAGGCGTTGCATCGGTTGACAACGGCATCGGTGCTGTTTCTCCCGAAATCAAGGTTACTGTTGACAAATCAAAAGCCGCTGAAAAGGGACTTACCGTTGCACAGGTTTATCAGCAGGTTGCCGCAGCAATTTCAACAGAAAAAAACGCTGCCACTCTTACGAATGATGACGGCAATGATATGAATGTTGTGGTTGTAAAGGACGACAGCGAAACCGTTACTCCGAAAAATCTCCGTGACATTGACATTACCTACAAGGATTCAAGCGGTAACGAAAAGGCAGTTAAACTCTCCTCTGTTTCGGATATTTCAAAGTCGGAAACTATGGATAAAATCAGCCGTGAAAATCAAAAGCGTTATCTTACAATCAGCGCCGAAGTCAAGGACGGCTACACGCTTACATCTGTTTCAAACAATGTAAAATCCGCAATGAACGATTACAAGCTCCCGAAAAGCTGTTCAATCGACTATGCAGGTACAGACGAAATGACAATGGAGGCAGTTTCACAGCTTATGCTTATGCTTCTGCTCGGCATTATTCTCATCTACCTCATTATGGTTGCACAGTTCCAGAGCCTTAAATCACCGTTCATTATTATGTTTACAATTCCGCTTGCATTCACGGGCGGCTTCCTCGCACTTTTAATCACAGGATTTGACATCAGCGTTGTATCGCTTGTCGGTTTTGTAATGCTCTGCGGTATCATTGTAAACAACGGTATCGTTCTTGTTGACTACATCAACAAACTTCGTATTGACGGCAAGGAAAGAATTGAGTCAATTGTTGAGGCAGGCAAAACCCGTATGCGTCCTATCCTCATAACGGCACTCACAACCGTTCTCGGTCTTGTTGTTATGGCTCTCGGCATAGGCACAGGTGCAGAAATGATGCAGCCTATTGCAATTGTCTGCATCGGAGGTCTGCTCTACGCAACATTTATGACGCTCTACATCGTTCCCGTTATTTACGATTTGTTCAATAAAAAAGAACTCAAAAAAGTAAGTGACGAAGACCTTGAATTTATTGATGAATAAAACATACTAATAAAACACACCCCCGACTTTACCAAATGACCCGACCCCCAAAAGTTAGACCTAAAAAATCTAACTTTGGAGGTCGGTATTTTTATGTCAAAATACAGTTATGAATTCAAGAAGAAGGTAGTAATGGACTACATAAATGGAAAAGGAGGATA
>ENA-OQDT01001673-OQDT01001673.1-human-gut-metagenome-genome-assembly--contig:-NODE-1673-length-12522-cov-3.333602_pt1 | contig 12522 bp, 14 predicted proteins | sample MGYA00242786_ERZ504617 | MGnify/ENA primary metagenome ERZ504617 (study PRJEB26092, sample SAMD00036337) | human gut metagenome | host: Homo sapiens | study: EMG produced TPA metagenomics assembly of... | reverse complement strand
TCCATGATGCCAGGCGCAAACCGTGTCATAATGGATGTAACTGCCATCACAATGAAAGAAAGCAAGCCGCTTAAATATACAAGGGCAATCCGTTCCAATGCAAAGCAGGCTACATAGAGCAGTAAATATTTTCCGGCTGTTTTGAAGCGATGTTCTGATAAAATCAGTACAAAAGGGACAAGACTTAAACAGGGCTTGACAATGTTCATAATCCCCTCATTGCTGGTGCTGAACATCAGAGTTGTAATCGTCAACAACAACAGAAGCTTTGTACGAGGGTCAAGCAATATCCCTTTTCTATTTTCAGTCGTCGCAGAGAATGATACCCCGTCCATTACACAATTCCCGCTTTAACAAAATGTTTTTTCAGAAGCGCCTTACCTAACAGGCCGCCAAAAATTGCAAAGACAAAAATTCCGGCAATTACCAGAACAATGCTCCACATGGGCATGACAGCCATCACCTGGTCAGCGTATTCCTCACCGAAGCTGGCCGCAAAACTGGTCCAGGAGTCCTCTACCATAAAATACATCGGAATGTATGTACCAACCATCCAAAGACTGAATACCGCATAACCAATCAGGCTCTTTTTAGCACTTTTATAACCGCCGGATTTCAAAATCAAATCTCCCAGAACGCCAAAGATCAGACCCATTGGTACACCCCAGAAACCCATGCCGGTCAGGCCCATCAGTAAACCGCTCAAAATCCCCATAATCGTAACCATGCCGAATTTTTTTACTCTTGTCAGGAACAGCATGAAGGGGATACCTGTAATCAAAGACCACAAGGCACCGAGGATTGGCAAAAAGATAGGCACAAACCCAATAGGAATGGCGACACAACAACCAATCACAAAGTAGAGAACGGTGAACGGACCCAGGTTAATCAGATCCTTTGCTTGTAACTTGTTGTTCATAACGAATACCTCCATTCATTTGTTGGTTAGCAAACTCTAACCTCTTTCTAAGATAACACAGTTAGTCATGCCTCTCTACAACCAATTAGCTTTTTAGCTCCAAACAGCAACGAGTTTTTCTGTTGACTGACTCCTTTTCCAAACCTATAATATAATTAAAAACAAATGTAAGAAGTGCGATAATTGAGTGATAGGAGCTAAAATGAAGATTGATGATATTATAAGAAAATGTATTGAAATTCCTGGTATTTCAATAAAACGCAGTGATTTCAGCGCAGAACTACTTATGAAAACCAAAGATGGAAAAGGATCGATGACTTTTTTCCCGCTTTTCTCCGGGCTTACTATTGCTTATATCTTCGTAAATTCTCCTACATGGGTAGCACCCAATTTCTGTGAGATAGCTCCATTGAAAAAGGTCCATTACTTCTAAACTATTGTGTGACCGGGCGTTGTGAGATTGTCTTGAATAACGAAAACTTTGTGTATGTGAAAGATAGAGAAATTTCTCTCACAGAGCGTTTCGCACAAAAACAATATGTCTATCCTCGCCGTATCTATGAAGGAATGGAACTTTTCATTGATACTGATACGCTGACATCAGAAAGTGCATGGATAAAAAAGAGTTCGGCATTGACTTTCACAAAATCATTGAACTTTTTTGCCCTGATGGTAATACCTATATTTCGACGGTTGCTCCTGAAGTCGAGGAAATATTGACGAAACTTTGGGGACTTTTGGATATTGCACCCCCATTTTCAATTTCTCAAATGAAGTTCTATGCTCTGGCATTGTTTTCGCTGATGCAAAACCTTAACGATATTCCCCCATCACAAGCCTGCACATTCTTTACTGAAACGCAGGTAGATATCGCAAAACGTGTTGAAAAAATTATTACTTCTGATTTACGTCAACATCATCCAGCATGGGAATTAGCAGCGCAATTTTCTGTTAGTGAAACTAGCTTAAAAAATTATTTTCGAGGAGTTTTTGGTCAGAACATATCTTTTTATCTGCGTGAATGTAGAATGAAACGAGCTGCGGAATTACTTGTATCTACTACACGCTCTGTTGCAGAAATAGCAGAACAGGTCGGTTACATGAATCAAAGTAAATTTGCATTGGTTTTTAAAAAAACGATTTTCTATGTCACCGTTAGAATATAGGCGATATAGAAATTTAAATTCATAAATGCCGATATAATTTCATAATAATATGATGAGTTACTCGACAAATGGGTAACTCATCATATTAGAATATTACTTATTTATGTGTTGGCAATTAGCCGTAAATTCTTTACTTATATAATAATTTATCCATTTCTAATACACAAGCTTTTATAGTATCGACATATTCTAATAACTTACCTTCCTTAAATATTTTCACTATATATATTGATGGTAACTACTCTGTTATTTTAATCATTATGGAGGTGTTTTTTTTATGCGTAAAAACAAACAGACATGGAGTGTTAAGACTCTTGTATTCCTTGCACTGCTGGTTGCAATCCAGCTTGTGCTGTCACGCGTTCTGGTAATTGATCTTGGTGTATATCGAATTACACTGGGAACTGTCGCCACTGTGTTGGCAGGTCTTTGGATGGGACCTGTAGCTGGTGGCGTAGAAGGTGCTGTTGCCGATATCATTGGATGTTTTATGAAAGGCTATGGAGTTAATCCACTGATCACTTTATCAGCAGTTGCCTGGGGTGTAATTCCCGGACTGGCCGGAAAACTGATGGCTGAAAAGAACAGAAAAGTAAAGACTGCTGTTATGTGTGCCGCAATTGCAATCTCTGGCGTAGTGGGAACACTTGGACTGACCACTGCCGGACTGGTAATGATCGGAGCAAACTTCTATGCAATTATGCCAGGACGTCTTGTACAGTTTGCAATCATGACTCCAATCTACTGCGTACTTACCAGTCTTCTTTATTTCAGCCCGCTTACAGGCATGGTTGTAGGAAACATAAGACCTGCTAAGCTGGAGAAGAAGACCGTATAAATGGCAGCAGTCCAGGAGCTGAATTATATACAAAAACCCCCAAAATTAAATAATATGGCATAAGATGGATTATGAAGCAATGCACTTACTGGAAAGTTGCTGTTGAGAAATCAACTTGTTGAATAAGTCAAAAAATACGATTCCCAAATAAAAGGCTGTGATCAGGATAAACACTGATCGCAGCCTTTTTAAACATGCTCTGCAAAAAGTTTTCAGTTTGTATGTGTCTGAACCCGGAACCAATAGGTGTAGAGATAATGAAGTCCAAGTGATTCATAAAGATTACGTGCTGGAGTGTTTCCCTCTACTACCTGAAGATAGGCCTTAGTTGCGCCTTTCATTTTTTCCTTCTTTTAGAAGTGCAGTACAAATCTGACGAGCATAACCCTTGTGTCTGAAATCTTCGCGAACATGGATAGCGTACAATCCAATATAATTTCGATCCAGAATGCCAAGCCCGGTTGCAATAATTTTTCCGTTACTCCAGATGGAGGCGCATACGGTGTCTTTTACGATGGCATGATACATGGATGGAACTACAGCACGGTGAACAGGATTAATGGTGCCTTTCAGATCAAAAAGACTTTCAATCCAAATATCTGGAATATCGTCAGTAAGAGTTACCAGATCGCAAGGCGCAGAAGGATCTGCTCCATCCAGTGAGGCTGCCATAACATTTGTTGTATGCTGGATTTCGTAGTTGCGGTTTTCCAGAAGATAATCAAAATCCGGAGAAACCAGAGGACTGATCTTAAAAATTGCAGGGCTGCCCAGTCGGGCATACTCTGCTTCGCAGAAAGAAACCTTTTCCCTCCAGGAAAGGGTAGAAGTTCCGAACTGCTCCACACTGTTTGTTCTATGTGTATAAAAATAGGAAAAACGGAGAATCCATCCATCATAAAGCTCCATTTTATGGGAGGGCCATGCAATTTAGTGACATATCTTCAATTTCTTTAATGATTTTATCCATAAAAAAACCTTCTTTTATAAGTTTAGGGTCATTATACATAATTGTATCCAGCAATGCAACTGAAAATATCTGTTATAAGACAGATTGCTTTTTACACATCTTGCAGAAAGCCTTTTTCAAACACGCTCTAGTACATCGTTTCGTAAATAACTATACCAATCGCGTAGGATGTGAATTCGAGTGTGCAGGTATAAAAACGCAGGCGTAGCGGGCTACGCCGAGGCTTTTATACCTGTGCAATCGGATTCACAGACAAGTGAGTGGTATAGTTATTTCGAAAACGATGTACTAGTACGGTGAATAGCCGCAAATTAATTTATACAATCTGTCTGCCAGAAATCTTTGTCCCTGCTCAGTAAGGTGAATCCCATCTGTAGTAATTTCTGAATATCCATAACGACGCGCCTTTTCATTCAATTCCTCATGCAATGTAAGATAAGGAATTTGAAACTGTTCTGATAGCTGGTGGATCATTTGTGATATTTTCTGGCGAAAAGGAAGCCAGGTTCTATAACAGGCAGGCCAGGGGAAAAGAAATGGCTCCATTAAAATAATGCGTGAATTTGATTTTGCTAATATTGTTATAAGATCTGCATAGCATTTGTAAAAAGAAAAAAGCATATTCCTCTGCTGAAACGGTGTTCTGTCCGTATTCATTATTAATCCAATATCATTAATTCCGATTAAAATTGTTATAATATCACTTGTAAAATCAGAATCACCCTGAATTCTCTGCAGAAGTCTGTTTATAGTAAAGCCGTCAGTGCCATAATTGCGTACCTGATAGTCTGAGCCGTCCCTTTTAAGACAGTCTGACAGCATTTTTACATAGCCATTGCCAAGGAAATCTCTAGAAAAGCAGTGATCACAATCGGTGATGCTGTCACCAAGACATGTTAATATTGTCATAATTTTACCTCCGTTAATATTATACTGCAAGAACAAAAAGGTTTATAGTTTTTTTAGAAAAATTTGTAAAAAAAATGACTGGACAAATGGAGATAGAGCACCTATAATAAGACTCACCAGAAGTCATCTGGTATCGAAGGTCATCTTTTCAGATCGACTATTCCCTATTCTACGAAAGATAAAATACAGAAAGCCTTTCTCAAATAGGCTCTAAAATACTTCAAGATAGCCTCCTGTTATTAGTAAACCTATGTAAAAGAAGGGATGGTACGTCTATGCTTTTTTTACAGAATATTTCCTGCTATAGCGGCAGGCTGCGCCGCTCTGATGGATATTCAGAGAGCGAAGGTAGACAATGGATGGCTGCTTTTTTGTGTATTGGTCAGTTTGTTTACGCGAATATGGAAAATGGATGTTAGCAGTCTCGGATCTTGGATATGCGGTCTGCTGGTACCGATACTGATTCTGGGGATTTTATTCATATTCAGAATGCTGGGAGCCGGAGACATCAAGCTCTTGAGTGTTATTGGAAGCATGATCGGACCGACGAAAATTCTCAATTGCATTTTCTATTCCTTTCTGATTGGAGCTGTCATATCAGCTGCTCTTATGATTTCAAGCGGCATTGTCTGCCAGCGAATTCTTTACTTATTACATTACATCAGTGTTTATTTCAAACAGGAAAAGAGAACCCTATTACAAAAGCGGTATGCCGTTGGAAAACTTTCATTTCACAGTTCCTATATTTTTAAGTGCATTGCTTTATGCGGGAGGTGTCTATTGAAGAAGAATATTTTTGCTGTCTGTGATCTTGAGGTGGATTATGCCTTGAATTTTATGGATTATCTTAATCATAAGAAAAATATCCCATTTGAGATTCAGGCATTTACCAACGTAGAGAGTCTGATCGCCTATGGGAAAATGAATCACATAGAGTTGCTGCTGATTTCCCAGAAGGCTATGTGCCGTCAGGTGCAGGAATTGGAAATTGGTAAAATTGTTATACTTTCGGAAGGCGTGCACCCACCGGATCTGGACCGTTATCCAAGTGTGTATAAATATCAGGCCTCTTCAGATGTTGTGCGAGAAGTGATGGCGTGTTACGGAGCCGAGAAAGCAGTAGCTCCGGCTGTTTTTCCTGTACTGAAAAAGACCACGGGAAATTTATGCAGTATATTCTCCTTTGGGGCGCTGCCTGAAAACATCGTTTGCACTTACATTAGGACAGATTCTGGCAAAAGAAAGAGCTGTTCTTTATCTGAATCTGGAGGAATACTCCGGCTTTGAAGAAATGTTGGGAAAAGGGTTCGCACAGAATTTAAGTGATCTTCTTTATTTGTACGGCAGGAAAATGGAAATCTGATTTATAAGATGAACAGTATGGTACAGACAATAAACAATCTGGATTTCATTCCGCCTGTACGTACGCCAGAGGACATACGAGGAACTGCATGGGAAGACTGGGAAAAACTGATACAGGAGATTGTACTTCACAGTAATTACGAATTTGTGATTCTGGATATTGGAGGGGCTGTAGATGGGACTTTTCAAGTTCTGGATATGTGCCGGAGAATTTATATGCCAGTGCTGTCTGATCCGGTATCCATATCCAAGATTGCCCAATTCGAAAACCTGATAAGAATCTGGGATTATCCGCAGATTCTTACCAGAACTGTAAAGGTACGCCCGCCTTTTCATGGAGGAAACGTGGCACCGGAGAATTATATTGAAGGGCTGCTGTGGAGTGAACTTGGAGATTATGTCAGGGAAATTCTGAGAAAGGAAAAGGAATGAGTCAGGAAATCTTTCGCAAACTGAGACAAATGCTCATGGAGAAGCTGGATGTTTACCGGGAACTTACAGACCAGGAAATTCTGGAAACGATTGATGAGCTGATCGTAAACACTCTGCGGGAATCAGGAGTGAGCCTGAAAGAAAAAGTGCAGCTTCGCCAGGAACTGTTTTATTCCGTCAGGAAGCTTGATGTATTACAGGAATTGATCGAAGATGAAACTGTAACTGAGATTATGGTGAATGGTCCGGATTCTATTTTTGTAGAACGAAAAGGAAAACTGACAAGGTGGCCGAAGTCTTTTACAGATCAGGACAAGCTGGAGGATGTGATACAACAGATAGTGGGAAAATGCAATCGCATTGTGAATGAATCATCTCCTATAGTAGATGCCAGACTGGAAAATGGCGCCAGAGTCAATGTGGTTGTGGCTCCGGTAGCATTAAATGGTCCAATTCTGACAATAAGACGTTTTCCGGATACTCCAATTACAATGGAAAAGCTGATTGAACTGGGAAGTATAACTCCAGAGTGCGCGTCCTTTTTGGAAAAAACTGGTAAGGGCCCGGTATTCAATTGTAATTGGCGGAGGAACGGGAAGTGGGAAGACCACATTCCTGGGGGCTTTGTCAGAGTACATACCAAAAGATGAACGGATTATCACTATTGAGGACAATGCAGAACTGAAGCTTCAAGGGATTGCAAATCTGGTGCGCCTTGAAGCCCGGACAGCGACCATAAACGGAGCACCGGGAGTAAGTATAAGAGATCTTATTAAGTCTGCACTTCGTATGAGACCGGATCGAATAATCGTAGGAGAAGTACGGGGTGGGGAAGCTATGGATATGCTTCAGGCACTGAACACCGGGCATGAAGGCAGTCTTGGAACAGCTCATGCAAACAGTTGCCGTGATATGCTGGCCAGACTGGAAATAATGACATTGATGGCGGAACTGGATCTGCCGCTTCAGGCGGTAAGAAGGCAGATCGCCTCTGGCGTGGATATTCTGGTGCATCTGGGACGTATGCGCGATAAATCAAGAAAACTTCTGGAAGTTTCAGAAGTATGTGCGTATGCGGATGGTGAAATCAGGATACAACCATTGTATCAATGGCAGGATGGGTGTGGTCTGGTGCCTGTGGAGCCTCTCCTGCACAGAGAAAAACTGGAACGGGCGGGGGTGAAATTATGATCAGGCAGAAAGTTGATTATGGAAAATACAGATATTCTCAGAAAGAAATTTTAAAATATATAGGAGAAAGTGCAGCATTGTGTGGTGCTGTAGATTATTTGTTCTATCAAACACCTTGGGTAATGTTACTTGTGGTTCCGGTTTCTGTGTTCTTTCTGAAGTGGAAGAAGAAACAGATGATCAGAGAAAGAAAACGGCGCCTTAATTATCAGTTTCGGGATGCATTGAATTCTATGAGTGTGGCGGTACAGGCTGGATATTCTGTGGAAAATGCAGTTTCTGCCTGTGTGCGTGATCTAGAGCAGCTATATCCGAAGAATGAAGATATTGTAGCTGAATTTCGTTATATAGAGACACAACAGAGAGTGAGTGTGCCGGTAGAAGAATTATTTCTGGATCTTGGGCAGCGCTGTAAGGTTGAGGATATTGAAAACTTTGCTTCAGTTTTGTATACAGCAAAAAGAAGCGGTGGTGATCTTGGAAATGTAATTCAGAAAGTGGCTCGAATGCTGGGCGATAAGATTGATGTAAAAAAAGAAATTGAAGCGACTCTGGCTGCGAAGAAGTCGGAACAGATGATCATGAGTCTTATGCCGGCAGGAATTATTCTTTATCTGCAGCTGGCATCACCGGGATTTCTGGATATTCTCTACGGAAATCCATTTGGAATCTGTGCAATGACAGTCTGTCTTACAGTATATGGAGCTGCTTACTGGATGGGGAAAAGAATTGTGGAAATCGAGGTGTAGTTGATGTGGCTCCATATTGTCATTTTTGTTATATTATTGCTTTTGACCGTATGCAGTACTTTAGGTTGGATCCATGTAGAAAACATTGGTACGGTAAAAGGCAGAAAGATGTTTCTTGTGGTTGCTCTGGCAGGAAATATAACAGGAGGACTGCTGACTTGGACAAAAGGTGGCGGACAGGTATTTGAAGACGGTTATGAGTTGAAAAAGGAGGAAAATGCTTATGAAGAAAAATTTATGGTATCCGTGGAAGGAGAAGAAACAGGCAGTGTCTATGTACAGATCCCGGAAAAAGAACTGGAAAAGGAAGATACCGGGCAGCCGGAAGTGTTGACGAAAGAGGAAGACGAAGAACAGAAGCTTTTGGAATTTGTAGCAAATTATAACAGCGAACTGGAAGACTCTGAGTATTATTATCTTCCATCTGACTGGGAAGGAAGAAAACTGGAGTGGAAAATACCTTATGATACTACCGGAAACATGTTGGCAGCAATTTTCCTTGCAGCAGCATTTGTCATGATTGTTATAATTGCGCGAGAAGAGCAGAAAGCCAGAACGAAAAGATATGAAGAATTGATGATGGACTATCCGGGACTGATTATGAAGTTTACCTTGTTGGTGCAGGCTGGAATGACTGTTCGAAATACGTTTAGGAAGATGGCTTCGGATTATAAAAACAAAAATGAAAAACGTATTGCATATGAAGAGCTTGTTACTGCCTGCCATGAAATGGAGAGTGGAATTTCAGAAATGGAAGCCTATCGCCGCTTTGGTGAAAGGTGCGGACATGTAAAGTATAAAACATTTGCAACATTATTGATCCAGAATCTTCAGAAGGGCAGCCGTCATATGGGAGAAATGCTGGAAAAAGAATCTGTGGAAGCCTGGGATGACAGGAAAAGAAAAGCAAAAGTTCAAGGAGAAACGGCAACTACCAAATTGTTATTTCCAATGATACTGATGCTGGGCGTTGTAATGGCTATTGTTATGCTGCCGGCCTGTCTGTCCTTTTATGGATAAATCCAATCCGGAGGCCGATTTTCATATTTAAAAAGAAAAGTGCCAAAGGAAATTTTTCAGGCTGAGGGAGGTGAGAAATATGAGCGAACTGCGCAGACTGATGAGAGAATTTTTGTGGGAAGAAGATGCTGTAGGCGTTGTGGAAATTATTCTGATCCTTGTAGTTCTTATTGCACTGGTCATGATTTTTAAAGACCAGTTGACCAGTCTTGTGAAGAATATTCTGTCAAAGATCACAAAGCAAAGTAATTCTATTTAAATGATTTCCAACTAACAAAATGATTTGAAAAGGAGAGGTGCGCCATGGTAAAAAGAGGAAGTATTACTGTTTTTCTGGCCTTAACCCTTGGACTTATTCTGTCCCTGCTGAGCTCAGGACTCGAGTCAGCAAGAATGGCTGCGGCCAGAACTCAGATTTTGAATGGGATGGATATTGGACTGTATTCTTTATTTGGACAATATGACAAGTCCCTTTTAAAGGATTTTGACTTGTTCGCTGTTGACGGAGCCTGTGGGGGAAAGGAAATGAATCTGGCCTCTATATATGATAATCTGGAATCTTATATGAAGCCTGTGATGAAGCAAAATAGTCAGAAATTGTCAGTACAGCAGGGTGGCATTTCCGGTTATCTTCTGATGACAGATTCAGAAGGTGAAGTCTTTTATCAGCAGGCAGTCCAATACATGAAAGAAACTCTTGGAAGCCATGGGGCAAAGCTCCTTTTAAACAAAATTCAAGATATGCAGAAAAAGACAATTGAAGCGGAGCGACAAGGCAATGAGATAGAAAGTAAAGGAACCATTGAAAATTATGAAAGTGAAATGGATACTGCACAACAAAAAAGTCAGGCTTTGCTGGAAGAAAAAAAGAAACAGGAACAGCAGAATGGGCAGGATGGGTTTACAGATGGGAAAATGCTTCCGTCTGTGACAGAAAAGAATCCTCCTGCAAAAGTTGAAAATCCTATTCCAGTAATTCGAAAAGTACGAAAAATGGGACTTCTGGATCTGGTTCTCCCTTTTGGAAAAGAAGTTTCTGACAAAAAGGTAAAAACTAAAGAATTGGTTTCAGGAAGAAAACTTGAAACAGGATTGGCAATGGAGGATTCCGTAAAAGCAGATGGAAGTATGCTTTCCCAGGTTTTGTATCAGCAATATCTTATGGAAAAACTGGGAAACTATATAGAACCAGGAAAGAGCGGCTTAAGCTATCAGATTGAGTACATTATTGGAAAGAAAAACAGTGATGAGGCAAATTTGAAAGATGTAGCGAAAAAACTTTTGATGGTTCGGGAAGGACTTAATGTTGCATATCTGGTTTCAGATGCGCTTATGATGGGGCAGATTCATGCCATGGCAGCGGCAATTGCAGCCGCATTTCTTATTCCACCGGCAGTTGTGGTGATTGAAGGTGCGCTGATCCTATGCTGGGCTTTTGCTGAAAGTATTCTGGATGTAAGAGAGCTATTTGCCGGCGGAAAAGTGCCTTTAACTAAGAATGCCTCTAACTGGCAGCTGTCGCTGCAGGGGCTACCGGCATTGGTAGATAAGCTGGATACGGACAGGCAAAACGATGTAAACGGGTTATCCTATGAGGATTATTTGCAGATATTTTATTGACAACTTCAAAGGCGCAAAAAGTTAAAGGGGGTATGGATATGATTGAAAGTTCGTTTCGGGAGATGGAAGACTGGAATGAAATTTTGTCTGGATCATTGCATTACTGCACTGGAGGCTTCTGTGGATGTAAAGGCAAATAAAAGAAAAGTGTTTACCGTAACGCGGGAATATCACTATATTTAGCTGGAAAATAGATTGTCTTTTGCCATATTACTATATAAGAAAGGCGCAGAAGGATGCTTTCCCGGAAAGGAGATGGAAAATTGATTAAAAGAAAAAAGAGAAAAGATATACAGGCTCTAAGGAGCAGAACAAGAAGGAAGAGTTCTCTGGGAATCCGGTCTGTCAGAAAGTCCCCGTTTTCTGTCAGAAATCTTTTCGGAAAAGTGTCTTTGTGCGCCTTTGGAAAAGAAATAAAAGAGCAGGTAAAAAAAGCCAGTCTTACGATAGAAGCGGCCTTTGCCCTTCCACTCTTTTTCTTTGGAATGGTGACAATGATACATTTTATGGATGTATACAGAATTCAGACGGAACACTTGAGCAAACTGTGCCAGAGTGCAAAGGAAGCCGGAATGTATGCGTATGTGGTGGGAGGCGACGGAGTAGAAGAAATTACGCTTCCTGATGTTTACAAATACAAGCCAATTGGCGGATTGATACCGCTTCCGGCTAAATGGCAGTATAACAAGGTGAGGGTTCATGCCTGGACTGGCGCGGACAGAGGAAATGGGAATAGTGAAGAGAATAAAAAACCGGAAAATATGGTGTATGTAACGGTTTCAGGTTCGGTGTATCACAAAAAGCTGAATTGCAGTCACCTTAATTTGTCGGTTACTAAAGTGTCGGGTGGAAATGTTTCTTCCAAACGAAATGAAAATGGAGAGAAATATCATGCATGTGAAAGCTGCAGTAGAGGGCAAGCTCCAGGAAGTACAGTTTATATCACAAAATCTGGAAACCGTTATCATAATGACAAAAATTGCAGCGGCTTAAAAAGGTCCGTACGTCTGGTAAAAGAGTCGGAAGCTGGTAATCTGCATGCATGTAAACGATGTGGTTAACAAGAAGAAATGGAAGGGGAATAAAATAATGGAACGAATTTGTATTCTTGCATTTCTTGGAATTAACAGTTGGAAAGATATACACACAAGAGAAGTTTCACTTTTGTCAATTGGTGTATTTGGAATTGTGGGAATGGTAAGAGCATGTTTTCTTGGAACTGTGAGTGTGAATCTGGTATGGAATGTCTGTATGGGGGCCGCTGTGATGCGGGCTCAGTATCATCTCGAAAGGCGCTGTCGGATGGGAGATGGTCTTTTATTTCTGTCGCTTGGGACAGTACTGCC
>ENA-OQDT01001671-OQDT01001671.1-human-gut-metagenome-genome-assembly--contig:-NODE-1671-length-12525-cov-3.051137_pt1 | contig 12525 bp, 14 predicted proteins | sample MGYA00242786_ERZ504617 | MGnify/ENA primary metagenome ERZ504617 (study PRJEB26092, sample SAMD00036337) | human gut metagenome | host: Homo sapiens | study: EMG produced TPA metagenomics assembly of... | reverse complement strand
CGGTGTGGGACGCACCCGCGCCAAGGAAACCCTTGAGGCGACTGGCATCAATCCAGACACCCGCGTCAAGGACCTGACGGATGAGCAGCTGATCACGCTGCGTGACTACCTCGAGTCGAACTATAAGATCGAAGGCGATCTGCGTTCGTGAAGTCGACGCTGACATTTCGCCGCAAGATCCAGATCAACAGCTACCAGGGCATGCGCCACCGCAAGGGCCTGCCGGTCCGCGGTCAGCGCACGAAGACCAACGCACGCACCCGCAAGGGCCCGAAGCGCACGGTCGCTGGCAAGAAGAAGGCCACCAAGTAATAGGTGGGAATTGCAGGCCACGGTGTGACAGCCATCGTCTGCAACACATAGTTCGTGAATTAGGAAACGAGGTCAAATGGCAGCTCAAAAGCAGGCCGCACGCAAGACCCGTCGCCGCGATCGCAAGTCGATCCCGGTCGGTCAGGCGCACATCAAGTCAACGTTTAACAACACCATCATCTCCATCACCGATCCGTCCGGCGCGGTTGTGTCCTGGGCGTCCGGTGGCGATGTCGGTTTCAAGGGCTCCCGTAAGTCCACGCCGTACGCCGCTGGCATGGCAGCCGAGTCCGCGGCCCGCAAGGCCATGGAACACGGCGTCAAGAAGGTCGATGTTTTCGTGAAGGGCCCGGGTTCCGGTCGTGAAACCGCCATCCGCTCCCTGCAGTCCGCTGGTCTCGAAGTCGGTTCGATCACCGACGTCACTCCACAGGCATTCAACGGCGTTCGCCCACCAAAGCGTCGCCGCGTCTGAGCACTAGACAATACCATCCATCCAAAGCCGCTTGAAGCCAGTGAGTGCACCACCGGCTGAAGCTGAAAGGATACCACAGTGCTTATCGCACAGCGTCCGACACTTACCGAGGAATCGCTCAACCCTCAGCGTTCCCGTTTCATCATCGAGCCGCTTGAGCCGGGTTTCGGCTACACGCTTGGCAACTCGCTTCGCCGTACTCTGCTCAGCTCGATTCCGGGAGCGGCAGTGACTTCGGTGCGTATTTCCGGTGCGTTGCATGAGTTCACCACTCTGCCGGGCATCGAGGAAGACGTCACCGAGATCTTGTTGAACATCAAGGGCATCGTGCTCACCAGCGAATACGATGAGCCTGTCGTGATGTATCTGCGCAAGGCGGGCAGCGGCGAGGCCACCGCAGGGGACATCACCCCACCGGCCGGTGTCACCATTGCCAACCCGGATCTGCACATCGCCACTCTCGCCGAAGATGGCGAACTTGAGATCGAGTTCACCGTCGAGCGTGGCCGCGGATACGTCCCAGCCCAGATGAACAAGCAGGATGGCGATGAGATTGGCCGCATCCCGGTCGATTCCATCTACTCTCCAGTGCTCAAGGTGAGCTACAAGGTCGAAGCCACCCGTGTTGAACAGCGCACCGACTTCGACAAGCTCATTCTGGATGTGGAAACCAAGCCGGCCATCTCCCCGCGTGATGCCGTCGCATCCGCAGGATCCACGCTGGTTGAGCTCTTCGGCCTGTGCCGTGAACTCAACACGCAGGCCGAGGGTGTGGAAATCGGGCCAGCCCCGGTGGCCGAGCAGGCCGATCCGGGCATGTCCGTTCCGATCGAGGATCTCAACCTCACCCAGCGCAGCTACAACTGCCTGAAGCGTGAGGGCATCCACACGGTCGGCGAGCTGGTGAACCACACGGAGCAGGATCTGCTCGACATCCGTAATTTCGGTATGAAGTCCATTGACGAGGTGAAGGAGAAGCTGCAGTCCCTGGGTCTGTCGCTCAAGTCCTCGCCGCTCGGCTTCGACACCAACAACCTCGAAGGCGGCACCTTCTTCTCGCCGGAAGACGAGTAAACCGCCAACGACATAACCGCTTCGCCGATTTCGGATGTTCGGGCCACTGCCCACCTGAGTTCGGCGTGGCAACAAGGAGATACAATGCCTACACCAAAGAAAGGCCCACGCCTGGCGTCCAGCCCGGCACATGAGCGTCTGATGCTCGCGAACATGGCCACCAGCCTGTTCGAGCACGGCCGCATCACCACCACGCTGCCGAAGGCCAAGCGCCTTCGTCCGCTGGCCGAGCGCCTGATCACCTTCGCCAAGCGCGGTGATCTGCACTCCCGTCGCCGTGTGATGCGCGTGATTCGTAACAAGTCCGTCGTGCACAAGCTGTTCACGCAGATAGCTGAGCAGATGGAGCAGCGCGAAGGCGGCTACACCCGCATCGTCAAGATCGCTCCGCGTAAGGGCGATTCCGCTCCAGCCGCCATCATCGAGCTCGTCACCGAACCGGTGAGCCCGAAGAAGGCAGTGGTCAAGGAAGCCGAAGCCGCGACCAAGGTCGCAGCCAAGGAAGAGCAGACCGAGGCAGCCGCTGAGTGAACCTCTGAGGCATGAGGAAGGGGCCATCCGTTTGGGTGGCCCCTTTTGCATATGGAAACAGACCTCGCCGGACATCGGTGCGCATTTGCTAAGCTCGGGTTGTGACACGTTTACGAATCGACTTGGCCTATAACGGTGCCGCGTTCCACGGATGGGCGGCGCAACCAGGCTGCCGGACGGTGCAGGGAACCGTCGAGGAGGCCTTGAGAAGAATCACGCGCATGCCGGATGCCGGGTCCTTGCGGCTCACCGTGGCCGGGCGCACCGACGCCGGCGTGCATGCCACGCATCAGGTGTGCCACGTCGATGTTCCCGACCAGACACTCGGACAATGCGTCGGCCATATGAATTTGACGCCGGTGCAGGCCCTGCAGACCAGGTTGTCGCGCATGATGCCCGATGATATCGCCATCCATGGGATTTCCGTGGCGCCTGCCGGTTTCGACGCGCGGTTCTCCGCACTCGAACGCACCTATGTGTACCGGATTGCCGACGCGCGCGTGCCCTGGGACCCGCGGCTCAAGGATTTCGCATGGCGCACCGACCGCGAACTCGACATCGCGCAGATGAATGCCGCTGCCGCACTTACACTGGGGCTGCATGACTTCGGTTCGTTCGCCATTGCGAATCCGGGGGGCACGACTATTCGCGAGGTGAAGACCGCCTACTGGCAACGCGTGCCGACGCGGCCGTTGCTCGGACCCGGCATGGGGGAGCGCTACCATACGCCTGCCGTGGAGTCCGGGCTGCTGTGCTTCACAATCGTCGCCGACGCCTTCGCCCGCAACATGGTTCGCTCGCTTGTGGGTGCCTGCGTGCAGGTGGGCATGGGCAAACGGGATGTGGATTGGTTCGCCGGCAAGATGCGTGTGCCGTTGCGCGAGGGATCCACTGGGCCGATCGCGCCCCAGGGGCTCACGCTCGAACACATCGCCTATCCGGCCGACGACGAGCTCGCCGCGCGTGCGGAACGAATCCGTGCCAAGCGCACGCTCTAGCGAATGCTGAGGCACCGACATTGAATCCGAATAATCGTGCCGGTTTCGCGCGTCGTTGTGCTTCTCGGCCCTATTCCTCTGCGTAATTGGGGACGTCTGCTGCGTGTGAGTGTCTCCTTTTACGCAGGCTGTTGATGGTGCACGATAGGCAGGCAGGGAAAGAAAAAGCCCGCGGCAAGGTGCGGGCTGAAGGCGGATGAGGCGAGATTCGAACTCGCGGAGGGGGTTGCCCTCACACGCTTTCGAGGCGTGCTCCTTAGACCGCTCGGACACTCATCCATGTACTTGCCGAAACAAGCAACTTGTTCATTATGCCACACCGTGCCAACAAGTCAAATCCGGTATGTCGTTTTCCGCATGTCACTGCACAGGCCTTGTTCAGGAGGCGAACAGCGCATAGTCAGCGCTTGGGTACCCCAGACCGAACGCGGTGACGGCATGCGTGGCGATGAGCAGGGACAGCTGCAGTAGCGCGTCCGACGATTGCGACTGTGCGGTGGCGATGTCGGATGCGGGCAGGTCGTCGATGCGCTGCAGTTGCTCGCGCGCGCAATCCATTTCGACAATCGCCGGGGTGCGGGTGCGCAATCCGGTCGCAGGATCGGTTGCGTTCACCTCCGATGTGGTGAGCATGCGGGTGTCGTAGACCTTGCGGCGAATGTCCTGCGCGCCTTTCGACAGCATGGTCAGGCGTGCTGCGGCCTCCTTGTGATTGTCGCTCATGGTGAGCAGCGTGGCATTCGAGGCCAGTCTGCGCACGAATTCGGCGTCGGAGGAGGTGTTGGCGGAAGTGGGTGTGAAACTGTCGTAGCGTCCGGCGAGCACTTCGGCGGCGAAACCGGCGCGATCCTCGGCAAGCGCAATCGTAGCCAGCGCCTCACCCGGCAGATCAAGCGAATCGACGGTGTCGAGCTTCGTCACTGTGAGCGGCGCATACGCAAAACCGAAGTGATTCGCGGCAAGACGAGTGAAATGCTGTGCCTGGGCGCTGCGCATCGTGGCGTCGCCGAATTGGGACGGGCACTGCAATGCCACATTGAGCCAGTCATGCTGGGCGAGTGAAGCGGTGAAATACCGCAGATAGAGCGGGATATTCGCGTCGCCCATCGTGTTGGAATACGATTGCGCGGTCTCGAGGAACCGTTCACATGTGCCGAGCTCCTGCTCCTGTTCGGAGCGACCTGCGATTCTGGGGGCCGAGCATGCGGTCACGCCAACAAATGCGAGCGTGGTGAGGGCAACCGCCACCGTGCGTGCGCATACGGAAAGGAAACGGTGACGTGTCTGCATGAATACCTAGAATAATAGAGACTATGACTAAATGGGCTTATGCCTTCCGCGCAGGAATGCGCCATGCCGAATAACTGAATAACTGAACAGACTTCAACGGAGGTCACCAACTTTGAAACTCGATTTGAACGGAATCCACGCACTCGCACAGGAACAGGGAATAGATGCGGAGACCGTGGATGCCGCACTGTCGGAGGCGCTGCGACTCGCCTATTTGAAAATGCCGCATGCCGCAAAATATGCCCGAGTCGAACTCGACCCGCGCGCCGGCAGCTTCACCATCTGGGCTCGTGACGAGATTCCTCAGGAACCCACCGAAGACAATCCGCACCCCGCTCCGGAACTGGGCGAGGAGTACGATGACACCCCGCATGATTTCGGCCGTCTGGCGGCATCCACGGCACGCCAGGTAATCCAGCAGCTCTTCCGCAAGGCGGAGGACGACCGCGTGTTCGGCGCCTTCAGCGGCCAGCGCGGCAAGCTCATCACCGGCGTGGTGCAGCAGGACGTCAAGGATCCCGCCAATGTGCACGTTGCCGTCGGCGATGTGGAGGCACTGCTGCCGCGTCGTGAGCAGGTGCCCGGCGAACGCTACCGCCATGGCGAACGCATTCGCGTGTATGTGACGACGGTGGCCCGCGGGCTCAAGGGACCGGAGATCATCGTCTCCCGTTCGCATCCGGAGCTCGTGCGCCGCCTGTTCGAACGCGAGGTGCCCGAGCTGGCATCCGGAGCCGTGTCGATCATGGCCATCGCCCGCGAGGCGGGCGCCGTACGAAGATTGCCGTGCGTGCCAATACGCCAGGCATCAACCGGAAGGGCGCGCTCATCGGTCCAGGTGGTTCGCGTGTGCGCGCGGTGATGGAGAACCTCGGCTCTGAGAAGATCGACATCATCGACTGGTCGGCCAATCCGGCCGAGTTCATTGCGGCGGCGCTCTCGCCGGCAGTGGTCTCGGATGTGCAGGTGATCAGCGAGAAGAACCAGACGGCCATCGCGTTCATCAATGACGAGCAGCTCTCGCTCGCCATTGGCAAGGAGGGTCAGAACGCCCGTCTCGCCGCAAAGCTCACCGGATGGAAGATCGGCATCGAATCCAATTCCGCCCATGCCGCAAAACTGCGTGAACAGGCGGCGAAGGCGGCCGATGGGACACAGTCCGGCAATGCCGAGGAGAGCGCCGAATAGGCGTTTCCCCGACGGCGTTTTCGCGGCGCTGCACATCCAGCGCCGCGGGTATGCTTGCCTTTGGTCGAAACACGGTCATTGCACCGTGCGAAGGCGTGAAAGAGGTAGAAACAACATGGTTGCACGATGAGAAGCCATCAGCTCGCCGTGAGAACACAATAGCCGCGCCAATACGCGGCTGACACACACAAAACTTTAGGAGATATTGAGTGGCGAAAGCACGCGTATACGAATTGGCCAAGGAACTTGGCGTAGACAGCAAGACCGTTCTTGAGAAGCTCAAGGACATGGGCGAGTTTGTCAAATCCGCGTCATCCACGGTGGAGGCCCCGGTCGTCCGCAGGCTGAAGGCGGCCTTCCCGAAGGACGGCGGCAATGATTCCAGGCCGTCGGCGAAGAAGAGCTCCACACCCAAGTCGGGTGCACCAGCAGCGGCGAAGCCTGCCGCGACGCCCGCCGCAGTGGCCGGTGCAACTCCGGCAACGGCAGCCCCGTCCGCACCGAAGCCGGGCCAGCGCTCCAACACGAGCGCCAAGCCGGGCGCCCATAACACCCGCAGGAACGAGCAGACCCCACGTCCAGGCCAGAACGGCGGCCAGCGTGGTGCGACTGCGCGCCCGCACGCCCCAGGCAAGCCGGGCGCCAACGCCGGTGGCACTCGCAACGGAGGCAAGGCTGCACCCACTCCGCATGCCCCTCAGCACGGCGGCAACCGCGGCGGTTCCAACAATGCGCCGAAGCCGGGAGCCAATGCGGCCCAGCATGCGCCACGTCCGGGCAACAACCCGTTCAGCCGTAAGCAGGGCATGCACACACCCACGCCGGGAGACATCCCGCGTCCGCATCCGATGGCACGTCCGACGGTCAATAACAACGAACGCCGTGGCGGAGGCAATGGTCGACCGGGTCAGCGTGGAGGCTTCCGCCCACGTCCGGGCCAAGGCGGCAGCGGTGCCCCGAAGCCGGGTTCCTGGGGTCAGCATCGTCAGGGTGCAGGCAGCGGTGGCGGCCGCCCGGGTGGTAACCGTTTCGGTGGTGGCAACGGCGGCAACAACTTCCAGAACAATGGTCCCAGCAACGGTCCATCGCGCGGTGGCGGCCGTGGTCGCGGCGGCGCAGCCGGCGCCTTCGGCCGTCAGGGCGGCAAGTCCTCGAAGGCTCGCAAGAACCGTTTGGCGAAGCGTCACGAATACGAAGAGCTGAAAGCACCGGTCATCGGCGGTGTGCGCATCCCCACCGGCAACGGACAGACCATCCGTCTGCGTCAGGGCGCCTCGCTGGCGGATCTCGCCGAGAAAATCAACGTGAATCCGGCGGCGCTGGTCACCGTGCTGTTCCACTTGGGTGAGATGGCCACGGCCACCCAGTCACTCGACGAATCCACGTTCCAGATCCTTGGCGAGGAAATCGGTTGGAACATCAAGATCGTTTCCGCCGAAGAGGAAGACAAGGAGCTGCTCCAGCAGTTCGACATCGACCTCGAGAGCGAGGAGCTGCAGGAGGAGGCCGACCTGAAGCCGCGTCCTCCGGTGGTCACCGTCATGGGCCACGTCGACCACGGTAAGACCCGACTGCTCGACACGATCCGCCGCACCAACGTCGTCGCCCGTGAGGCCGGCGGCATCACGCAGCGCATCGGTGCATACCAGGTCACCGTGGATCTCGAGGGTGAGGAACGCAAGATCACGTTCCTCGACACCCCGGGCCACGAGGCCTTCACCGCCATGCGTGCCCGTGGCGCGGAACTCACCGACATCGCGATCCTCGTGGTGGCTGCCGACGACGGCGTGATGCCGCAGACCGTCGAAGCCATCAACCACGCGCAGTCGGCCCATGTGCCGATCGTCGTGGCCGTGAACAAGATCGATGTGCCCGGTGCGAACCCCGAGAAGGTGCGTGGCCAGCTCACCGAATTCGGCCTCGTGCCGGAGGAGTATGGCGGCAGCACGATGTTCGTCGACATCTCCGCCAAGCAGGGCACGAACGTCGACAAGCTGCTCGAAGCGGTGCTGCTCACCGCCGACGCCGAGCTCGACCTGCGTGCGAACCCGGATATGGATGCCCGCGGCGCACTGTGGAAGCCCGACTCGACAAGGGCCGCGGTGCTGTGGCGACCGTGCTCGTGCAGTCCGGCACGCTCCACATCGGCGACTCGATCGTGGCCGGTACCTCGTATGGTCGTGTGCGCGCCATGCTCGACGAGAACGGCAAGCACATGAAGGAGGCGCTGCCGTCAACACCTGTGCAGGTGCTCGGCCTCACCTCGGTGCCCACCGCAGGCGACCTGTTCCTCGTGGCTCCGGATGACCGCGCGGCACGCCAGATCGCCGAGAAGCGCCAGGCCACGGAACGTGCGGCCCCAGCTCGCGAAGCGCCGCAAGGTGGTTTCGCTCGAGGAGTTCAAGAAGAAGTTCGCCGAGTCCGAGATCGACATGCTCAACATCGTGATCAAGGGCGACTCCTCCGGTTCGGTGGAGGCGCTCGAGGGCTCCCTCATGAAGATCGAGGTCTCCGACGAGGTGGGCATTCAGGTGATCCACCGCGGTGTTGGCGCCATCACGCAGAACGACGTGAACCTCGCCTCCGTCGACAAGGCCGTGATCATCGGCTTCAACGTGCGCCCGAACCGCCAGGTGGCGGATCTCGCGGAGCGCGAGGGCGTGGAGATCAAGTACTATTCGGTCATCTACAAGGCGATCGAAGACATCGAGGCGTCGCTCAAGGGCATGCTCAAGCCGGAATACGAGGAGGTCACCACCTCCCACTCCGAGATCCGCGAGATCTTCCGCTCGTCGAAGTTCGGCAACATCGCCGGCGTCATGGTGCTCGACGGCGAGGTCAAGCGCGGTACGAAGGCCCGCATTCTGCGCGACGGCGTGACCACGTTCAACGACCTTGAGATCTCGTCGCTGCGCCGCTTCAAGGACGACGTCAAGAGCGTCACCGAAGGCTACGAGGCCGGCATCAACCTCGGCAACTTCAACGACATCGAGATCGGCGACGTCATCGAGACCTTCGAGATGCGAGAGATCGAGCGCAAGTAGTCTGCAATCCGCAGATTGCGCGCGAGTAACGCAGGCAGACGCCCATAGCCCACCCGGCTACGGGCGTCTGCCGTTTTCACCCAATGCACATGGCGGTTTTCGACTAGTGTTGAATAGCAGAACCGCATAGGACGTCAAACAGTAAGGAACACCATGCAGGGAACCAATTCTCGCGCCGCCCGCATCGCGGCGCTCATCCAGCGTGTGATCGCCTCGAATATGGAATCCACGTTGCACGACAAGCGACTCAAGAACGTGACGATCACCGACGTCAAGGTGACCAATGATCTCCAGCTCGCCAAGATCTACTGGACCACGCTGAGCCGGGACGGCCATGAGGAGGGCGAACGCAAGCGCGCCAAGGAGGCGCTCAACCAGGCCAAGGGACGCCTGCGCACCATGGTGGGCGCCAAGGCCGGTCTGCGCCTGACCCCGCAGCTCCAGTTCATCTTCGACGAGGTGCCTGGCGAGGCGCATGAGATCGAAGACATTCTCTCGCTGGCACGCAAGCGCGACGAGGAGCTCGCCCGCATGCGCGCGAACGCCGCCTACGCCGGCGACGCCGATCCATACCGCCACGACGACGAGACCGAGGAGGCCGTCGAGGAGGAACTGGACGAGCAGGAGCATGAGAACAAGGACGAATACACCGAATACCCGGGCGACGTGGTGGAAGTGGAGGAATTCGAGGACTTCGACAACAGTGGCGACGACCTCGAGCATTCCGACGACGACCCTGTGGATCCGGTGGCGACCGACCCGGCATCCACTATCGACACCGTCGACGACCACGACGAGGACAAGTAAGGCGTGGGCACCGGAAAACGCGACGCGAAGGTGAACGGCGTGCTCATTGTAGACAAGCCGCAGGGCGTGACCAGTCACGACATCGTGGCGGCCGTGCGTGCCGCGCTGCACACCAGGAAGGTGGGGCACGCCGGCACGCTCGACCCGATGGCCACCGGCGCGCTCGTGATCGGCGTGGGTCATGCCACACGTCTGCTGCAGTACATTGTCGAGCACACGAAAACCTACAGCGCCACGATTCGCTTCGGCCAGCGCACAACCACCGATGACGCCGACGGCGAGTTCGTGGAGCGGGAAGCCGAGGCCGCCGTGCTGCCGACGCTCGAACAGGTGCGCGAAGCCGTGGCGAACGAATACACCGGCGACATCGAGCAGATTCCAAACGCCGTCTCCGCGATCAAGGTGAACGGCCAACGCGCCTACGATCTGGCCCGTGAAGGCCGGCATGTCGAGCTCAAGGCGCGCCGGGTGACCGTGCATGCGTTCGATGTGCTCGGTGGTCGGCAAACGCAGGCCGCGAACGGCACGCCGGTGCTCGATGTCGACGTGCGCGTCACCTGCTCGGCGGGCACCTACATTCGCGCGCTCGCCCGCGATCTCGGCAATGATTTCCATTGCGGCGCGCATCTGACCCGCCTGCGCAGGGAAGCGGTGGGGGCGTTCCGCGTGCGTGACGCCGCATTGTGCGCGCGCATGCCGAGGCACGCACCTTCGTGAACCGCGACGGCGAGGAGATCACCCGCAATCGCGCGGTGCTCGATTGTGTGGGGGAAGATTTGGCCGGGCATCTGCTCACGATGGTGCAGGCCGCACAGCTCACGCTGCCGGTGCTCGCCGTGAGTGAAGCGCAGGCGGCGGATTTGCGTTTTGGTAGGAGAATCGTTGCACAGGCACCGACCGACGATGAACGACCGGCACACCACCACGGCGAGCACGTGTGGGCCGCCATTGGGTCCGCCGATGGCGAGCCTGAGGTCGTGGCGATTGTCGAGCGCGCGAAACACCACGAATTCAAGCCGGTAACGGTGTTCGCTGCGAATACGGGAAACGAATAGAGGATATATGGATACTTTTTCGTTTGACACCAGCTGCGGACGGCAACGTCGCATGGCCGACATTGAGCACATCGAAGAAATCGGTGGTCACGGTGGGTGCGTTCGACGGCCTGCATGTGGGCCACCATGCCGTCATCGAGGAGACGGTGCGCCAAGCCAGGAAGCTCGACGCATACTCGGTGGTCATCATGTTCGATCCACGCCCGGCATTCGTGCACGCCTATGCAAAGGCACATGCAGGCAAAGACGTGCCGGCCGGCGTGCATGATCCTGAGGCCATCACCGGCGTGGACGCGCGGCTGCGCATGCTCAGCCGCATGCACGTCGACTATGTGCTCATTGTGCGCTATACCATCGCGTTCTCCGAGAAATCGTTCAGATTCTTCCTCGGCCAGCTTGTGGGCAAACTCGGCATGCGCATGCTCGTGCTTGGCGAGGACGCGCGCATGGGCGCGAATCTGGAAGGCGACATCAAGAAGATTCGCACACTCGCCGAGGCCACCGGCGTGTTCGAACTCGAAGTGGTGACCAATCAGGGCGGCACCGTGCGCGTGCCGGAACGATTCACCCCCACGGCGCCGAACGAGCCGGGTGAACCCGGCGACCCGCTGGAGGGACTGGGCAAGGCCGAGCGACGCGCCTGGTCGAAGAAGCACAACGCGCGCGAAGTGCGCAACCAGAGCTCCACGAACGTGCGATACCTGCTCAGCCAGGGGCGCGTGCAGGCGGCAAACGAGATTCTCGGCCACGCGCACGCCGTGGAAGGTGTGGTGGAACACGGCGAGGAACGCGGACGAACCATCGGCTTCCCGACGGCGAACATAGCCGAGCCGATGGAGGGGTACCTGCCGGTGGATGGCGTGTATGCCGGCTGGCTCGTCGATCTGGGACCTGCAGACGAATACGAGCGCGACCAGCAGCAGCTGAGCGGCAAAGCCGCCGATGGGGAGGCGGTAGAAGCGGCGAGCGTCACCGTAAGCGATACCCCGGTGGTCTCGCACCGCTTCTCCTCATCGCGCGTCGACAGCCGACTGGCTGCACAATCGCCATTCAGGTGGCCGGCAGCGATCTCGATCGGCACGAAACCCACCTACAGCGAGAGCACCGGGCTCAACGAGCGCGTGCTCGAGGCGTATGCGCTCACCGACGAATGGCTCGACCTGTATGGGCACCGTGTTCGCGTGGAGTTCGAACGCTTCCTGCGCCCACAAATCAAATTCGGTTCCACCGACGAGCTTGTGGCCGAGCTCAAGCACAACGTCGAGGAGACGAAGGAGCTGTTGGGAGCCGAATAGCGGTCCCGCGGCTAATGTCGCTGCTTGGCGAGATGGAGGAACGCGAGGGCGTCTTTGAGGTTCGTCGCCGGAGCGAGCGTCATGCCCTCCATCTTCAACGGCTTTTGGGTCGCCGGAACGATCGCTTTCGTGAACCCCAGCCGCTGCGCCTCACGGAGACGGTACTCCAAACGTGGCACCGGCCGCACCTGCCCTGTGAGACTGATCTCGCCTATGGCGCAGACGTTCTTGGCGATTGGCTTGTTCAACGCGGCGCTCGCCATTGCGGCGGTGATGGCGAGGTCGCATCCCGGTTCCTTCGCCTGACCGCCTGCGATTGTGGAGATGTACAGATCGTTCTGCAGCAACGAGATGCCGCCATGCCGGTAGAGCACCGCCACCAGCATGGCGATGCGGCTCGGATCCACGCCATTGACGGCGCGGCGCGGGGTGGGCAGCACCGAATTGGTCACGAGC
>ENA-OQDT01001669-OQDT01001669.1-human-gut-metagenome-genome-assembly--contig:-NODE-1669-length-12537-cov-3.010798_pt1 | contig 12537 bp, 13 predicted proteins | sample MGYA00242786_ERZ504617 | MGnify/ENA primary metagenome ERZ504617 (study PRJEB26092, sample SAMD00036337) | human gut metagenome | host: Homo sapiens | study: EMG produced TPA metagenomics assembly of... | reverse complement strand
GGAATAGTTACGTTACCACCGATGTTGTAATTCCCGTTTACGTTTTCCGGACGGTAGGTGCGCACGCCCGTCGTCTTGTCGTACACGTATCCCTGTGCCACGGCATCTTGTGTGATGGAGTAACTCCAGTAGGTGCTGAAGTAGCGTTGTTTGCGGTTGCTGTTCAGGTAGTAGTACACGGAGACGTTGTGTTGGTGAGAGTTCTTTAGTCCCGTGTTGCTCAGGCGGATGTTCAACGGGTCGTCCGTGGAACGGATGTCGATGAACGAGGTCATGGACGGGAAAGAGACGCTTTTGTTGTAGCGGATGTCGATGCCCCGTTGGTAGTTGTGCCATCGGCCGTAGACCCTGAAACTTGGCTCGAACATGACATGTCGGCGGCTGACGGTGGTGTCCAACCGTTCGCGTTGGTAGTCTAGCGTCTGCCATACGTACATGAGCGGCAGGCGGGTTTCCACGTACCACCAGGTTCCTTCGCCCGATGTCCGGGGTCTGCCTTCCCATTTGGCATAGAGGCTTCCCCGGTGGGAGTAATCGGTCAGGTAAGACCAATAGCTGTTGGGGGCATCTAGCGTCTGTTGCAGGAGTTCCGCTTCGGAGGGCAGCATGCCTAAGGGATGGTCGCCGTCCTCTTCCCAACCGGCCAGTTCGTCGAGCCGGTAGAGTTCGTAACGTTTGGTGTGGTCATGCCAATGGTAGTTGTATCCCGGCACTATGGCCAGGTTGCAAGGAAACCAAAGCCAATACTCCCCTCCGGTGTTGAGGTTCAGGTTGCGGATAGGGCCGTCGTCGTTGGTATATTTGTTGCGGTAGTCCGTCTGTCCGCCGCCTGCCGGATAGTCCAACCGGTAGTGTTCGTACCAACGTTGTTCGTAATCGCTGTACCGCACATTGGCGTAAAGGTTCAGGTTGTCGTTGGCGATGCCGGTCTTGATGGCCGAGTAGGCGTTGAAGGCAGCGTCCGTCTTGTTACCTTTGTTGTTTTGGGCGGTCTTGGAGCGGTTGATGGCGATGCGGCGCATGAGGTCGCCGGCTTCGGGCGAGGCCAGGCTGTCCAACAGGTTGCCGGAGGCGTATGGTTCGGGGGCGGTGTTGAACGTGCCGGAAAGGTAAGTGTTGCGGTCGTCCCATTTGCCCCAGTTGAACGATGGTTGCAAGTTCAGGAACACCTTGTCCCCAAGTGAACTGGAACGTGTGCGAAGTGTTGAACCACGTTTGGCAGTAGAACTGTTCGTGTGCTTCCTTGGAGTAAGTGTCGCCGTCGGGCAGGAAGTTCACGCCGGTGGTTTGCGAGCGCACGTCCGTGTCGTAGTGCAGGTAAGATGCGCTGCCGCTCAGTTTGTACTTCCCGTCCTTCTCGTTCACCATGTAGTTCACTCCGAAGTTCTTGTTCGAGCGCAGTCCGCCAGTCAGTTGTGCGGGCGACCATTCGCCGTTGTAACCCGGTTGGCGGTTCTCGTTCATGTTGTTGAAATTGGCAAAAGCGGAAAAACGCGTGTGGGGCGTGAACCGCAGGCCGAAAAGGCGGGCGCGGTAGCGTTCCTCCGTGCCGTATGCCCCTTCGGCATTGGCCAACCATCCCACGGAGTATTCCCGTTTCAGGCGTACGTCCATGACCAATTCTTCATCACCGGTCTTCTTTCCGAGAAATTCGCTGAGTTCCCCGTCTTTGTCGTACACTTTCACGTCCTTGACCGCGTAGGCAGGCAGGTTTTCGAGCATGACGGAAGGGTCGCCTTTGAAAAAATCCTCTCCGTTGAGCAGCAGGTTTTCCACGTAACGCCCGTTGACGAGGATGCGCCCGTCGTCTTTCAGTTCCACGCCCGGAAGTTGGCGGATGAGCGCATCGAGCATGGAGCCTTCGGCCAGTTGGAACGCGTCGGCGTTGTAGGCCACCGTGTCGCCGCGCGTATATATCTTTATCTTCGTGGCCTTTACGGTCACTTCCTCTAATGTCTTATGCTTGATGGCTTTCTCCATGTAAACATCCGCGATGAAGCGTGCCGTTTCCCGGCGGCGGAAGGTAAAAGAGTCCACGGGCACGTCCTGTGTTTCATATCCCTCGGCCTTGAAGCGCAGGATATAGGGCTGGGCTGGGCGGTTTTCCATATCGAAGAACCATGCCGACGGCCGGTCGGCTATCCGGTTGTTTTTGGGGTTGCGCATGGAATCGAGGGTGACGTAATGCTTGTCCATAAGTTCCACTTTCACGTTACTGATACGTTGGCGCGTGACGGAATTGAATATGCCGCCGTAGATGACTTGTCCCATGGTTTCGGGGCAGGCGAGGGCCAGGAGGATGGCCGCAAGGATCGGAAGGGTATTGAAGAAGGTCTTTCTCATGGCTTTTCCACTTTTATGTTCTGTTAATGTATATTTTAATTACATCCTTTTGTTAATAATACGCAGGAAGTGTTGTTTTGTGACAGTCCGGAGCCGTTTTTTTGAAAGTATCGTGCGAATTTTGTAGTTAACACTCTTTATGTGGGCTTTGGAGGTACGGGCAATGGAAAAACATTATATTTGCAAAAATATATTGTGTATAGGAAGCGTAAGATCTTTTTTGGACAGACCGGAAAGCTGGATGATCTGGTTACAGTTATCGGCAAACATGCAAAAGAAAAATATCTTGTGCCCGTTTCCGACGTGCATAAAGATGATTTGTTAACTATGTTGGAAGCGAAAAAGATTTCTTTTACGAAAGCTGTTATGTACCGCACCGTAAGCAATGATTTCTCTAAAGACGAGAAATTCGACTATGATATGCTGGTATTTTTCAGCCCTTCGGGAATTTCCTCTCTGTTGAAGAACTTCCCGAATTTCAAACAAGAAGATATAAAGATCGGATGTTTCGGCCCGACAACAGCCAAAGCGGTGAAAGAGGCCGGTTTGCGTCTGGATGTGGAAGCGCCGACTCCCGAAGCTCCATCTATGACGGCTGCCCTGGAATTGTATCTGAAAAAAGAGATGGGTAGTAATAAAAAGAATGGTAAATAGAAGGTATACCCTTTCAAAAGAAGAACGTCTGTCGTGGAAACGTTACATTGACCTGTTGTTTGCAAAAGGGCAATCGTTTGTGGCGTTTCCACTGCGGGTCGTTTATTTAGCGGTGGAAGAAGAGACATTAGCTCCAGTGTCTATCTTGGTGAGTGTTCCCAAAAAAAAATTCAGGCGTGCCGTAAAACGGAATCTGATCAAACGTCAGGTTCGCGAAGCCTATCGGGTACGCAAATATGATCTGATCGATCCGCTGACGGGAAAAAACAAGCGTATGCTGGTTGCTTTCCTTTATTTGGACAAGGAAATCCATCCTTTTGCCGATATGGAAAAAGCCATGACAAAAGCATTGAACGTACTTCGCGACAAGGCATGATAAAGCGTTTTTTTACTTTCCTTCTGTTGTTGCCGGTCTATTTTTATAAATATTGCATTTCTCCCATGACGCCGGCATCGTGCAGGTACACGCCTACTTGTTCCGAATATGCTGTGCAGGCTCTCAAAAAACATGGTCCGGTAAAGGGATTGTATTTAGCAGTCAAACGCATTCTTCGCTGCCATCCTTGGGGAGGAAGCGGATATGATCCTGTACCGTAAAGTATGGTTTATTACGATATACATACTCACCATTTGCCCGTTCATCCGGAAGATGCCGCTATAGTTAACAGTCTGGTTCCTACGTTCGACGTGGGAATGGGGTTGTTCCGTTCTGTCGGCATTCATCCCTGGTATATATATAACGTGGAAGAACAGCTTGCCGAATTGAAGCGGCAGGTCTCATTTCCGGATGTAGTGGCTATTGGCGAAACGGGCTTGGATAAAGGTGCGGAAGCTCCGTTGGACTGTCAGCGGGAAATCTTTAGGGCGTCGGCCTCTCTTGCCGAAAATGCCGGCATCTTTTTAATCATTCATTGCGTGAAAGCTTGGGACGAACTGATAGCCTCGAAAAAAGAACTAAAGCCCCGTGTACCGTGGATTATACACGGTTTTCGTGGTAATGCCACATTAGCCGGGCAACTTATCCGGCAGGGTTTTTACCTCTCCTTTGGCGAGTATTTCAACCCCGGAGCCGTACGTGAAGCATGGCCTGGCCGTTTGTTCGCCGAAACGGACGATCGCGAAATCGATATCCGAACTGTCTACCGGAACCTTTCGGTTTCCTTGAATCTCCGGCTTGAACAGTTCGCCGGACAGATTGCCGAAAACGTCCGCGACATCCTTCATCTACCTTAAATCATTGTTATACCCTAATTTTCAATTCTCAATTCTCCATTTTCAATTATAAAGTCGTACCTTTGCCCGCATTCAATTAATACTATAATCTAAAACGATGAATTTTGTTGAAGAATTAACATGGAGGGGCATGATCGCTGATATGATGCCCGGAATCAGAAGAACAGTTGCAAAAAGAGATGACTTCTGCTTATGTAGGTATTGACCCGACGGCTGACTCATTACATATCGGTCACCTGGTATCGGTTATGATGCTGAACATCTCCAACGTGCAGGACACCGTCCTATTGCTCTGGTCGGCGGAGCTACCGGTATGATCGGAGACCCTTCAATGAAGTCGGCGGAACGTAACCTGCTCGATGAAGCGACGCTTCGTCATAACCAGGATAGCATTAAGAAGCAGTTGTCCAAGTTTTTGGATTTCGATTCGGACGCGCCTAATGCTGCCAAGTTGGTAAACAATTACGACTGGATGAAGGATTATTCTTTCTTGAATTTTATCCGCGATATCGGTAAGCATATCACTGTTAACTATATGATGGCTAAAGAATCTGTTAAAAAACGCCTGAGCCGCGAATCTTCTGTCGGTATGTCGTTTACGGAATTCTCTTACCAGTTGCTTCAGGGATACGATTATATGTATCTGTATGAACACGAAGGCTGCCGCTTGCAAATGGGAGGAACCGACCAGTGGGGTAACATCACGACCGGTACGGAGCTGATCCGCCGTAAGTTGGGTGGTGAGGCTTTTGCTTTGACCTGCCCGTTGATTACGAAAGCCGACGGAGGTAAGTTCGGCAAGACTGAGTCTGGCAACGTTTGGTTGGATCGCCGTTATACATCTCCTTATAAGTTCTACCAGTTCTGGCTGAACGTGAGCGATGCCGATGCTGCCAAATATATCAAGATCTTTACCGATCTGCCCAAGGAAGAAATTGATGCCCTGATCAAAGAACAGGAAGAAGCACCGCATCTCCGTCCGTTGCAGAAACGTTTGGCAAAGGAAGTGACGGTCATGGTTCATTCCCAGGAAGATTACGATGCTGCTGTCGAGGCTTCCAATATACTGTTCGGAAACTCTACGTCGGAAGCATTGAAACATTTGGATGAACAGACATTGTTGGATGTGTTCAACGGTGTTCCCCAGTTTGAGGTTTCCCGTGAAGAGTTGAGTGCCGGTGTTAAAGCGATCGACCTGTTCACTGAAAAGGCGGCAATTTTTCCCGTCGAAAGGCGAAATGCGCAAGTTGGTTCAGAGCGGCGGTATCAGTGTAAACAAAGAGAAACTGACGGATCAGGATATGGTTATCGACTGCTCTTCCCTGTTGGATGAGAAATATTTGCTGGTTCAGAGAGGTAAGAAGAATTACTATTTACTGATCGTAAAATAAGAAACTGTTTGGATTTTTTACAAAAAATGCTTGCAAGGTAAGATTTTATTCTTACCTTTGCATCGCTTTAGATAAAGCGCCGGATTGTCTCATGGTGTAATGGTAGCACTACAGTTTTTGGTTCTGTCTGTCGAGGTTCGAATCCTCGTGAGACAACTCACAGAGCAAAAGGGTCGGAATGAAAGTTTCGGCCCTTTTTGTTTTTGTGGCGGGAAATCTTTCTTCTTGTATCATTTCTGCATGATTAATTCTCAAATTTGTAAGTGGCGGACGACGGTATATCCATATATTTGTGCATTGGATATCATGGAAATTCAGTTGATCTTAATGTTATGAAGTATTATTGTCTGTTACTCTCTTTCCTTTGGGGATTTGTGTTTTTTGTTTCGGGACAGGAAAGAATATCTGTCTGCAATCTTCGGTGTGAATATCTGGAAGATCCGGTTGCAGTGGAGAATGAAAAGCCCTTGTTGAGTTGGCAGTTGCAATCCTCCGGGCAAGCGAAAAGTCAGACAGCCTACCGTATCCTCGTGGCAAGCTCTCCTTCTTTGCTAGCTGAAGGAAAAGCGGATTTTTGGGATTCCGGGAAAATAACATCTTCCCGTTCCAGCCAGGTAGGATATGAAGGGAAACCGCTTGATTCCAGGCAAACGCTTTACTGGAAAGCGATGGTTTGGGATGAAGCGGGAGAGGCTTCGCCTTGGAGTGAAACAGGGAGATGGACGATGGGATTGTTGGAACCGTCTGATTGGACAGCCCGGTGGATCGGCAACCGGGAAGACGCTTATCCCGACTCGACGTTGACTACTCCGGCTCCTTATTTCCGTAAAACATTCCGGATAAACAAGCCGGTCAAACAGGCGAAAGCCTATATATGCGGACTGGGCTTTTATGAAATGTACCTGAATGGCGAAAGGGTAGGCGACCAGGTATTGGCTCCCGCCGTTACCAATTTCGATCGTCGTCCGCTCAAAAAGATGTTGTATTTCTTTGATGATCAATCTAACCAAAGGGTTCTCTATAATACGTTCGATGTCACGTCTTTGGTGCAGAAAGCGGAGAATACGGTTGGAGTTCTGTTGGGAAACGGCTGGTATAACCAGCGTGACCGGACGGTGGAAGGTTGTATGTGGTACGATACGCCCCGGCTGTTATGCCAGTTGGAGATAGAATACACTGATGGATCGACGGAACTGGTTGTTACGGATGATAGCTGGAAAACAACGACCGGCCCTTTACTGCATGACGCCATATTCACAGGTGAAGAATATGATGCCCGGCTAGAGCTGGACGGCTGGAACCGGAACGGGTACAAGGATTCTTCCTGGAAGAAAGCCCTTTTGGTAAGGGCGCCGAAGGGTAGTCTGCATGCTCAACTTGCCCCTCATGAGAAAATTATCCGGATATTGCAGCCGGTAAGCTGCGAACAAAAGGACGATTCTACTTATTGGTATGCATTTCCGGAGATGATTTCCGGCTGGGCGCATATAAAAGTGCAAGGCAATGCCGGTGACCGGATCAAGCTTCGTTTTGTCGGAGAGGAAAAAAATGATTTCGGACAAGTGGACCTCTATACGTTGCGGGGCGGTGGAGTGGAACAATGGGAACCGCGTTTTACCTGGCACACGTTCCGCTATATCGAAGTCATATCCCGACAGGTCAGGATGAACAAGGAAAGTCTGGTTGCAAAAGTCGTGCATACCGATCCGCAGCCTACCGGAAGTTTCAGTTGTTCGAACGAATTGTTTAATAAGATCAACGAAGTCTACTTGCGGACGCAGAAGAATAACTTTCACGGCAGTATCAGCAGTGATTGCCCGCACCGGGAACGGTTGGCTTATACTGGAGACGCGCAGGTGGTCGTGGAAAGTTCTATCTTATCTTTCGATATGACGCAGTTTTACCGGAAATGGTTTGACGATATGGGGGATGCCCGGAATCGGAAGAGCGGTTATGTTCCGCATACCGCACCTTTCGGTGGTGGAGGAGGCGGTCCGGCATGGGGATCGGCTTATGTGATCATGCCCTGGGCCTATTATTGTTATTATGGCGATACGGTTTTGTTGAACCGTCATTATGAAGGTATGAAACAATGGGTTGCCTATCTGGGAACAAGGACCGACGCCCGTGGAATCATCGTCCGGGAAGAGCCGGATGGCTGGTGCCTGGGGATTGGTGTGCACCGGGGAAGAAGATGGAACTGCCCGAACCGTTGGTCAATACGGCTTATTACTATCATTCGGCAGACTTGATGTCTAAGGTTGCGGCTGTCTTAGGGAAAGAGGAAGACAGACTGCACTTTGACCGGCTGTGCACACGGATCAGGCAGGATTTCAATACTGTCTTTTTTCAATCCGTCGACCCATCATTATTGGGAAGGGCGACAAGGTGCGGATGTATTCCCGCTGGCTTTCGGAATGGTGCCGGAAGGTGAAAAGGAAGCCGTGTTCAACGCTTTGCTCGCTCATCTGGACAGTATAGGAAATCATTTTGACACAGGTATCATGGCAACGCCTTTGCTCTTGAAAGTATTGAGTGATAACGGACGTGCCGATATTGCTTTCCGGTTGATGAACCAGCGCGAGATACCGGGGTTCGGGTATGTGATGGATGACCGTTATTCTTGTTTATGGGAGCGATGGGAAGGAAAGGCTTCCCGTTGCCATCCGATGTTCGGTAGCGTGGTGGCTTGGTTTTACCGGACACTTGCCGGAATCCGTTATGATGAAGCGGAGCCGGGTATGAAGCACATTGTCATCGCTCCTCAACCGGTGGGCGGCCTCACTTATTGCAGCGGATCGTATCAATCCCTGTACGGTCCCGTCCGCTCGGACTGGAGGATAGAAGCGGATTCGTTTGAGTTGACAGTCGAGGTACCCGCCAATACGACTGCCACGGTTATCTTGCCGTCCGGCAAGATATACGGGAATGTTGGATCGGGCATCCATCGGTTCGCGTCGCCTCTTATGTCGGATCGTTGAACCAGATAGAAGGGAAAATTCCTCATCCGGCAGTGCTTATCGAGGTCAGTTTCTTTTATTTGTTGGGTTTTGGTTGTGAAGTGCTGTCTTTAAACTGACAAAGAACCTTTGCTATGATATTATGACGTGCCGATAGGAAAATGAGAATGACCTTTCTGTTTTTGTAGGAGGATGCGACAAATATATCCTGCGAGAGCATCTTGAAAAAGATAAAAAACTTGTATGTTTGTAGGGATAAAAACAGAAATGCGAAATGAAGACATTAGTACATACCGACAAAGAACTGATTGAAGCGACCATTAAGAAGTGTGATATCTGTTATGTGGGACTGGCCGATACGGATGGGACTCCCTATGTATTGCCGATGAACTTTGGCTATCGTGATGGTGTTATATACCTGCATTCGGCACAGGAAGGACGGAGTATCTCCATTTTGGAACGGAATCCGCGTGTCTGCATTACGTTTAGCACGGATCATGATCTCGTTTTCCAGCATCCGGAGGTCGCTTGTAGCTACCGGATGCGCTCCAAGAGCGTGATTTGCTGGGGTGAAGTCCACTTTGAAGAAGATTTCGATAAAAAAACGGAAGCTCTGGATATCATTATGAAACAGTATTCGGATAAAGAATTCCGCTATTCCGATCCGGCTGTGAAGAATGTCAAAATATGGATTGTGGAAATGGACGAAGTGACCTGCAAGGAATTCGGGGCACCGCATAATAAGCTGAAAATTGGAAGTTAAAAATTGAAAATTGACGTTGCCGGGTGGTTTGTCTTTTTGGATAAAGCGTTGTATGATGGGCAAATAATTGTCAATTGTCAATTGTTAATTGTCAATTTCTTCTTACTTTTGTTGCCAAATATGATATTGCTGAATAATGGGATTGCAAAATGCATAGCAAGGTCTTGAATGATACAGTTGAGATGCTCTCGGACGAGGGGTCTTACCATCAACTGTTTCATGCTTACCGCGATGAAGAGGCGCTTCCTTCGGGTGAGGTGCTGAAAGAGATCATAGATTTATGCCGGGCAATCCTTTTCCCCGGTTATTACGGGAATGCACGGATCAGCAAGCAGACCATCCGTTTTCATACCGGCGTGAACGTCGGAACGTTGCATACGCTGCTTTCCAAGCAGATTTATGCAGGGCTTTGTTTTGCTGATACTGCCTGTGTTTCTTGTCCCGAAGAAAAGATCCTTACCGAGGCGGAAAAACTGTCGGAAGCCTTTATCCGTACGCTTCCCGAAATGCGCGCCTTGTTGGCGACGGATGCCGAGGCTGCTTTCAACGGTGATCCTGCTGCTCAGAACATCAACGAAGTTATTTTTTGCTATCCCGGTTTCCGGGCTGTCTGCAACTATCGCATTGCGCACCAGCTATACCGGTTGGGTGTTCCCTTTATTCCCCGCATGATTACTGAAATGGCCCATTCGGAGACAGGTATCGATATCCATCCGGGGGCGGAGATCGGACACTATTTCTCGATTGACCACGGGACGGGAACCGTTATCGGTGAGACCAGTGTTATCGGGAACCACGTCCGTATCTTCCAAGGAGTCAGTCTGGCAGGAGAGAAACTGCCGCCTGACGAAAACGGGAATGCGATACGCGGTGTGCCGCGTCATCCGGTGTTGGGCGATCATGTGACTGTCTATTCCAATGCCACATTGTTAGGGCGTATTCGTATTGGCGAAGGAGCTACGATCTGTGGCAACGTCTGGATCACGGAAGATGTTCCGGCGGGAGCAACCGTGAGCCAGCAGACAATTAATAAAGTCAGTTGACTGCCAGTGAAGTCATAGAACAAAGAATAATTAATAATTAAAATAGAATTACTAATAAACGATGAGGAATCATTGTTAACTTTCAACTTAAAATGAGCGAAACATTTGAAATGGTGGCTAAGACCCTTTACGGGTTGGAAGAAATCCTGGCCGGCGAGTTATTATCTTTAGGTGCCAACGATATACAGATTGGCCGCCGGATGGTTTCCTTTACCGGGGATAAGGAAGTGCTTTACAAAGCCAACTTCTATTGCCGTACGGCATTGCGTATCTTGAAGCCTATCTATCACTTTAAAGCTAAAGACGCCGATACTGTCTACAAAGAGGTTAAGAAGGTGAAATGGGAAAACTACATGTCTTTGGACAAGACGTTTGCCATCGACTCTGTAATCTACTCTGAAGATTTCAATCACTCCAAGTTTGTTGCTTATCGTACGAAGGATGCGATCGTGGATTATTTCATGGAGAAGGATCAGAAGCGCCCCTCTGTCCGTGTAAACAATCCGGATCTGTATATCAATATTCATATTTCACATAACGACTGTACGCTCTCTATCGACAGTTCGGGCGAGAGCTTGCATAAACGTGGTTACCGCGTGGACCAGACGGAGGCTCCGTTGAATGAGGTGTTGGCTGCCGGTATGATCTTGAAAACAGGCTGGAAAGGCGAGTCGAATTTCGTCGATCCGATGTGCGGCTCCGGTACGTTGCTGATCGAAGCGGCGATGATCGCCTTGAATATTGCGCCGGGCGTGCATCGTAAGGAGTTTGCTTTCGAGAAATGGATCGACTTTGACCAGGAATTGTTCGACCGTATCTATAACGACGAGAGTCAGGAACGTGAGTTTAATTTCAAATGTTATGGTGCCGATATCAATCCGGCGGCGATCGAGATTGCCGAGAAGAATATCCGTAGTGCCGGCCTGATGAAATATATCGAACTAAGGACCCAGCCGTTCCAGCAATGCACGGAGGCTCCCCAGCCGGGCATCATGGTGACCAATCCCCCTTATGGAGAACGTATTTCCAGTCGTGATTTGTTGGGGGTGTACAATATGATCGGTGAACGTGTCAAACATGTGTTTACTGGCTATAAAGTATGGATTCTGAGTTATAAGGATGAATGCTTCGACAAGATCGGCTTGAAACCGAGTGAAAAGATGAAGCTTATGAACGGATCGTTGGAATGCGAATACCGTTGTTACGATATATTCGAAGGAAAAATCAAAGACTATAAGAAAGCACTGAACGAAGAAGGTGAAGCACGTCCTTCCCGCCCGGAAAGACCTTCTTTCGAACGTAAGCCGGACCGCTCGTCACGTCCGAATTTCCGTACCGACCGCATGGATCGTCCCGCCCGCCGTTTTGCTGCCGCGCATGCTGAGGACGACAACGAACGGACACCTTTTATTCCCGGCAAACGCTATTTCGGCGATGACCGTGCAGATGGCCGTCCGGCTCGTAGGGATTTTGTCGGCAAACGTCCTGTCAAGAGACATTTTAAGGATGACGAGGAGTTTGGCGGTAAGAAAAAGTTCGGTGACCGTTCGTTTAAGAAACCATTCAAAAGAAGAGGAAAGGATGATTTTGAGGATTAATATTTTAGGTGTATTATGTGCTTTGGCACTTATAAATCCGTTGTCGATGATGGGACAAGACAAACAGTTTACTTTGCATGACTTGATTCCCGGTGGAAAGACGCAAAGTCGTTTTGTGCCTCGCAACTTGAAACAGTTGCAGTGGTGTGAAGACACATATCTGTATGTCAAGGGTGACAGCATGATGAGTGGAGAATCGACAAAGGCGGTGAAAGTCGCCTTTACTCGCCAGCAGTTGAACGAAGCGCTTGCGGTGGCCGGTGCGCAGTCGGTTGGCGGTATGCCCTTCTCTCGGTTCCTTACAAGATCAGCCGGTGCTTGCTTTTAATGCCAAGCACCATCGTTTTCCATTACGATTTTTGTGGGAAAACAGGATTGTTAAGCATGTATGATCTGAATGGTTCCTGGGAGAATTTAGACTTTTGTCCGGCCAACGGTTATTTGGATTAAAGGTCATAACGAGTGCCACATTATTTATATTTGGCAGTTATATACCACCCTGACCCTAAGCCGGGTGGGTATAACTTATGTTTATAATTAGACCGCTAAGAT
>ENA-OQDT01001664-OQDT01001664.1-human-gut-metagenome-genome-assembly--contig:-NODE-1664-length-12574-cov-2.244316_pt1 | contig 12574 bp, 17 predicted proteins | sample MGYA00242786_ERZ504617 | MGnify/ENA primary metagenome ERZ504617 (study PRJEB26092, sample SAMD00036337) | human gut metagenome | host: Homo sapiens | study: EMG produced TPA metagenomics assembly of... | reverse complement strand
TGTTATTCAATAACCTGCCGGACAACATAGCTTCTGCTTCCACATCTGTCCAACCTTTTTCACCGGTACTCAGGTTGGCGCCTATGTTCCAGTTTTTATTGCCCATCCATTGGGACAACATATTGTTGACGGCAAAAACGCCGTGGTCATCGGCCGTTCCAACATTGTGGGCAAGCCCGCAGCCCTGTTGCTGCTGGCTAAAAATGCAACCGTTACGGTCTGCCATTCCCACACGGCCAACCTGAAAGAAATCTGCGCCAACGCGGATATTCTGGTTGCCGCCGTTGGCCGCGCTGGTTTTGTGACCGGCGATATGGTCAAGCCCGGCGCCGTGGTGATCGATGTCGGCATCAACCGCGGTGCGGACGGCAAGCTGCACGGCGATATGAACTTTGAGGAAGCAAGCGCCGTGGCGGGTTACATCACCCCGGTGCCCGGCGGCGTTGGCCCCATGACCCGCGCCATGCTGATGAAGAACACCACCCAGGCTGCTGCCATGCAAAATGGCGTTGCTATTTGAAATTATTTCAAAAAGTATCTTGACGGAACCGGGCGCATGTGGTATGATAATTAGGCCGCATGGCATGGGCTCTGCAAGTGTGTGCATTTGCACGCCGCCCCGCATCCAGCGAGACTTATTGAAAGAGGTTATCACATGTACGCAGTTATTCTGACCGGTGGCAAGCAGTACAGCGTCAAAGTTGGCGACAGCATTTTTGTTGAGAAGCTGAACGCTGAGGCTGACAGCGAAGTCACCTTCGAAAAAGTCCTGGCCGTTGGCGAGGAGGGCGCTGTTAAGGTTGGCGCTCCCGTTGTTGAAGGCGCTACCGTTGTCGGCAAGGTCATCAAGAACGGCAAGGGCAAGAAGCTCAACATCATCACCTATCGTCCCAAGAAGGGCAGCATGGTTCGCAAGGGCCATCGTCAGCCCTACACCAAGGTGGAAATCACCGCGATCAACGGCTAAGGAGGTTAAGCACAATGGCACATAAGAAAGGCGTAGGTTCTACCAAGAACGGCCGTGATTCCGAGTCCAAGCGCCTCGGCGTTAAGCGCGGCGACGGTCAGTTTGTTCTGGCCGGCAACATTCTGGTCCGTCAGCGCGGCACCCACATCCATCCGGGTGAGGGCGTCGGCATCGGTAGCGATGACACCCTGTACGCTCTGGTTGATGGCCGCGTTCATTTCGAGCGCGTTGGCCGTGACCGCAAGCGCTGCACTGTCAAGCAGTAAGTAACCTTTTAAGGGCGGGCCGTGCGGCTCGCTCTTTTCTTTTGCCCAAAGGCGAGAACAGGCGGGGAAACGTGGCATAAGAGTAGCAAGGTAGAGGGCCGATTGCAAAACCTTGGCAAGTTTCTGTAGGGGACGATGCTCGCATCGTCCCGCGGTACATTACCCTATTTGCTCGCCTCAATCTTTCGCCGCCCATCCCGCCCTGCGGGCCGATGACGAGCATCGGCCCCTACAAACCCTTTGCAATGTTTGCAGCGATAAGCAAGGTTTCTCTACGGCAGGGTGAGGGCATCCTGCTCTACAAATATTTTTAATGTTTGCGGCTAGTCATAAAAAGCGATGTAGGGAACGGTCTCGACCGTTCCGACAACTATGCCCAGATGCGTACCCTAAAAAGAAAATATTCCCGCCATTCTGCGTACACACTATATTATAAAATCATAGACTAACCAATCAATCCAACCTTTAATATCCGATTCTGTGCCGCCATTGGCGGTACACCATCATTTTTCATTATTCTCTATCTTTGTATTTGCAACACCCCCTAAGGAGGGTAACACATGCCCAGTACCAGTAATTTTTATTGATGTCGCAACCATCTGGCTGCACGCCGGCAAGGGCGGCGATGGCGCGGTCAGCTTCCACCGCGAAAAGTTCGTCGCGGCTGGCGGCCCGGACGGCGGCGATGGCGGCCGCGGCGGCAATATCGTGTTCCAGGCGGACCCAAACCTGTCCACCTTGATGGACTTCCGCTATAAGCGCAAGTATACCGCCCCCGATGGCGAAAATGGCCGCGGTGCCCGCCAGAAAGGCAAGGATGCCGATGACCTGGTCATCCGCGTGCCCCGCGGCACCGTGCTGAAAGAAGCCGAGACCGGCCTGGTCGTGGCGGATCTTTCCGGCGATGCCCCGGTGGTTGTGGCCAAGGGTGGCCGCGGCGGTTGGGGTAATGCCCGCTTTGCTACCCCCACCCGTCAGATCCCGCGCTTTGCCAAGCCCGGTCTGCCCGGTGAGGATATGCACCTGACTCTGGAATTGAAAGTGATCGCGGATGTTGGCCTGATCGGCTTCCCCAATGTTGGCAAGTCCACCCTGATCAGCACCATCAGCGCGGCACGCCCCAAAATTGCAAACTATCACTTTACCACGCTGACCCCCGTTCTGGGCGTTGTGCGCGTTGGCCCGGAACAGAGCTTTGTCTGCGCCGATATCCCTGGCCTGATCGAAGGTGCTGCCGATGGCGTTGGTCTGGGCCATGACTTCCTGCGTCATGTGGAGCGCTGCCGCCTGCTGCTGCATGTGGTGGATGTTTCCGGATGCGAGGGCCGCGACCCCAAGGAGGACTTTGAGCAGATCAACCACGAGCTGGAGGGCTTCTCCGCAGATCTGGCTACCCGCCCGCAGATTGTTCTGGGAAACAAGTGTGATATCGCAACCCCCGAACAGGTAGAAGAATTCAAGCAGTTTGTGGAAGCCAAGGGGCTGACCTTTGTGCCCATCTCCGCCGCAACCCGCCAGGGGGTGGACGCTCTGCCCGCCCTGGTGTACAGTCGCCTGAAAGAGCTGCCGCCGGTCAAGGTGTTTGAGGCAGAGTACGTTAAACCCAGCTTGGTCGATGCCCCCACCCGTCCCTTTACCGTGGAGCGCACCGGTGCCCACGAATTTACCGTGGACGCCCCCTGGCTGGAGCGTATTCTGGCCGGTACCAATGTGGAGGACTATGAAAGTCTGCAGTATTTCCAGACCCAGCTGGGCGATTCCGGTATTCTGGATGAGCTGGTCCGCCAGAATGTGGAAGAGGACGATACCATCAAGATCGGCGAATATGAGTTCGATTACGTTTATTGAGGCACGCCATGTTATTTGAAGCACACCCGGAAATTGATATCCACGAAATGTCACCGCTGGCCCTGGCTTTTGCGGGGGATGCCGTGCTGGAACTGCTGGTCCGCCAGCGTCTGGTGGAAACATCCCGCCTGCAGCCGGGTCGGCTGCACAGTGTGGCAACGCATTATGTATCTGCCCACGCGCAGAACCAGGAGCTTGCCCTTATTGAGCCGATGCTGACCGAGGAAGAACAGAACATTTTGCGCCGCGGCAAAAATGCCAGCAAAGCCAGCGTGGCCAAGCATGCCACCGCGCAGGAATACCGCGCCTCCACAGGCTTTGAGTGCCTGCTGGGCTGGCTGCACCTGATGGGCCGGGATGACCGGATCGAAGAACTGTTTGAAACGATCTGGAAAAATTATACCCCGGAACAATAAGTGCCTGTGCGCAGAAACACAAGCTGCAACAAAGCCGGTGCCCAGCAAACGGCACCGGCTTTTTGCGTGGCGGCACAATAAAATAGGCAGTGCTGTTGATATAGCACTGCCTTAGACTGCCAAATAGCGCTCCGTAGGGGCAGACATCGTTCGCCCGCGGCCGCTTGCCCTGTGCATAACCTTAAAAATGCGTTTTGAAGCCAGATTCTTCAATATGCAGCTGGCTTTTCAGGGCAAAGCATCACTTCTTTTTGCTGCCGTCGTCCTTGCCCTTGGTGCCGCAGCCACAGCCGCAGTCTGTGGTGGAGTTTGTGGTTTTCTGCGTGGTGCTCTGGGTAGCTTTCTGGCTGGCCTTGCGGGTATTGCAGTTCTGGGTCTTGTTCTGTTCGTTGGTGCTGCGTGCCATATGCGGGTACTCCTTTCAAAATCAAAAAAAGCAATTTGGGGCCGGGTTCCACCGGCTATGCCAATAGTCTGCCCAGCCTTGCCGCTGATATGCAAAATGGAGGTTGATCCATGATAATTTCACAACTGCCGGAACTGTTTGTTCAGCGGGAGCGCGCCCTGCTTGGCCCGCGGTTTGATGCAATGTTTTCCTATCCGGGGCAGGGGGCGGTGCGTGGGGCCAGCGTGAATGCCCTGCGCTGTACGCCGCAGCAGTTTGCCGCATTGGCGGATTTCCCGCTGGAAGAATCGCCATTTTGCCCGTCTGCGTTTGTAGTGCCGCAGCCGGATTGGAAACCCGGCCGCCACCCCTACCACCATGCAGGAGCCTTTTATGTGCAGGAACCCAGCGCCAGCGCCCCGGCTGCGCTGCTGGCATGTGCCACCCCGGTCCAGTGCGGGTGGCGGACTTGTGCGCTGCGCCGGGCGGCAAAAACCAGCCAGCTGGCTGCCGCACTGGCCGGGCAGGGCGTGCTGCTGGCCAACGAGTTTGTGGCCGCCCGTGCCGAAGTTCTGCGCCAGAATCTGGAGCGCATGGGCGTGACCAACGCCATTGTGACCAACGAGGACACCGCCCGCCTGGCTGCCGCGTACCCCGGCCAGTTTGACCGCATTCTGGTGGATGCCCCCTGTTCCGGCGAGGGGATGTTCCGCAAGGAAAGCGTTGCCGTGACCCAGTATGACCAGCCCCTGCTGGATCGCTGCGCCGCTTTGGGGGCAGAGATTCTGGAAAACGCCGCGGCCATGCTGGCGCCGGGCGGAATTTTAGTCTATTCCACCTGCACCTTTGCGCCGGGGGAAGATGAAGGGCAGATCGCAGCTTTCCTGGCAAGGCATCCGGAGTTTACCCTGTGTGATCTTTCCGGCTGCGGTTTTGGCCAGCCCGGTGAAGCCAACCGGACAGGGGACTATCCGCTACAGGCAGAATACTGCCGCCGCATCTGGCCCTGTGATGGCGGCGAGGGCCATTTTATGGCCAAACTGCAAAAGGTGGCGGATGCCCCGGCGGTGGAACTGCCGCGCGGCAAAACACCCCGTGTGGATGCCAAGGCATTGCAGGCGTGGCAGAGCTTTGCCAAAGAGCTTTTCCCCACATTAGGCGGGCCAGCCCATTGCAGTAGTGGGGGACGGCCTTTTTGCTGGAGCCGCCCGCCCTGCTGCCCGCGGCAAAGCTGCATGTGCTGCGCGCCGGGGTGCCCGCGGGCCGCGCGGCAAAAGGGCGCTTTGAACCGGCCCACGCGCTGTTTATGGCTTACGGTGCCCAGTGCACCAATTGCGAGGAGCTGACCCTGGCGGATCCGCGCACCGCAGCGTGGCTGCGCGGGGAAGAGATCGAAGCCCAAACCGCCCAGAACGGCTGGTGTGCTGTGCTGGTGGATGGCTTCCCCCTCGGCGGGGGCAAGGCCAGCGGGGGCCGCATTAAGAACCATTACCCCAAAGCCCTGCGCAACCTGAAATGACCGTAAAATAGTGCAGACATAAAAGCGGAAGGGAAAGCTGCAACCATAGCCCCGTTTCCGTCAACATGGTTAGCACTTGAAAAAAGTTCGTTCTGCATTTACAAAACGTTTGCCGCTTTTTGTTTTACAATACATCCAGAAAAACACCGCCAAAATCATTGAAAACGGCATAGAAATGTGCTATACTATACTAATGTAATTTGTCGGTTCGCGCACTTTGCGCAAAGTGCGGGAATCTTACCGCCTTCAATGTGCGGTTACACATCAATTTTTTAGGGGGATTTTCATGTCCGGACATAGCAAATGGAATAACATTAAGCGCAAGAAAGAAAAGACCGATGGCGCCCGTGCCAAGGTTTTCACCAAGATCGGCCGCGAGATCGCTGTTGCCGTTAAGGAAGGCGGCGGCAACCCCGCTTCCAACTCCAAGCTGGCAGCCCTGATCGCTAAGGCTAAGGCGAACAGTGTGCCGAATGATAACATTCAGCGCATCATCAAGCGCGCCGAGGGCGGCGATAAGACCGAGTACGAAGCAATTACCTATGAAGGTTACGGCCCCGGCGGCATTGCCGTTATGGTCGAAACCTTGACCGATAACCGCAACCGTACCGCTGCCAACATGCGCCATTACTTTGATAAGTTTGGCGGCAACCTGGGCCAGATGGGCTGCGTTGGCTTCATGTTCACCCAGAAGGGTGTGATCGTGGTTGACCTGGAAGATGCCGACCCCGACCAGCTGATGATGGATGCTCTGGATGCCGGTGCCGAGGACTTTGATGCAGGCGAAGAGGCTGCACAGGTCACCACTGATCCCGATAACTTCACCGCTGTGTGCAACGCACTGGAAGAAAAGGGCTATAAGTTCATTTCTGCCGATGTGGCACAGGTTCCTTCCACCACCACCGCCCTGACCGATCCGGATCAGCTGGTCAACATGGGCAAGCTGCTGGACGCACTGGACGACGACGACGACGTGCAGAACGCATGGACTACCCTGGAGAATGAAGAAGACCTGGACCGCTGATTGGCAGCCAAGGTTTGAGCTTGAATGTTTAAGGAGGCGCGCAAAAGCCGGATGGTTCGGTTTTTACGCGCCTCTTTTTACACAAAGGAGCCATGTTTATGAGCCAACTTCCCCGTTTGCCCGCACTGCCTGGTAACCCGTGCGCAGCGGCTACCATGGCAGCTGCCCCAACTGCGGCAAGCCCCTGGAAAACCATAACCCCGAAGGCGCGCTGCCCCTTGGCACCAACTGGGCGGGCATTACACCGTGGGTGAATACCAGAGCGCCGACGGCGACGGCCTGTGCTACCGCGGTGTGGATAATGATGAACGTCGGTTTGTGCTGATCAAAGAGTATTTCCCGGTAACGCTGTGCAATGGCCGCAGCCCGGATGGCGACCTGATGCCCAAAGAGGGCCGGGAAGTGCTGTTCAAAACCAGCCGGATGGATTTCAAAGATTTGTACGATGACCTGCACCGCATCACCCCGGCAACCGGCCTTTCGCAGATTCTGGATGTGATGGAAGAAAACAACACCGTATACGCGGTGGAGGAAACCGAGAAGGGCATGACCCTGACCCATTACCTCAAACTGCGCGCCCGCACCCTGACCCCCGTGGAGGCCCGAACCTTGCTGCAGCCCGTGATGGAGGGGGTGGCCCTGCTTCACAAGGCCGGGCTGATCCACCGCGGCATCTGCCCGGATAACATCCTGCTGCCTATTGACGGTGCCGCCCGGCTGACCGGGTATGGCACGCTGGCCCTGCGCACGGCAGGCAGCGAGCTGAAAAGCCAGCTTTACCCCGGCTATGCGGCACCGGAACAGTATTCAGCGGCGGAATTCTCTGGACGGTACACCGATGTGTACGCTTTGGCGGCGGTCACTTACCGACTGGTAACGGGCCAGGTGCCGGTGGCAGCCCCGCAGCGCAAGGTACGGGACAGTATGGAGAACGCCCACAGCCTGGAATCTGGTGTGCCGACCTATTTTTCTCAGGTGCTGACCTGCGCCATGCGGCTGGACCCCGCCAAGCGGATGCAGACGGTACCGGAGCTGATGAGCGCCTTGACTGATCCCACCGTGGCGAACGCCATGTTTGAAAAAGGCGAAAACCAGGTATCCACCAAAAAGATTCTGGCGGCTTCCATGGTGGTCATCTTTGTGTTGGTGGTGCTGTTGCTGTGGAGTTTGCTGAAAGGCGGCAAGGGGAGCGATACAAAACCGGCAGTTTCCGGTGCGGCATCCACCGGCACATCGGCTTCCAGCACGACCAACAGTGATGTGGAAGTTTACCCGGACCTTGTGGGAAAGAACTATAAGACCGATATCAAAAATAACACGCTGTATACCCATTACCGCATTGCCATGACGGAGGATTTCAGCTCCACTGTACCGGAGGGCTGCGTCATCAGGCAGGAGCCGGTGGCCGGAACGCTGGTCACGGAACAGGCACCCACCATCCAGTTAGTAGTCAGCAAAGGCCCCATGTTGGTGGAAATGCCGGACATCATCGGCTGGACGCAGAACAACGCCAGCAAAAAGCTGGATGAATCCGGCATCAACTATAGCATGCAGATCATTGAAAACGATGGCCAGTACGCAGAGAACTGCGTTGTAAAATGCGATGTGAGCAAAGGCACCAAGTTTGATGCAGATGAGACTGTCGTGACGGTGTATATCGCCGGGGCACGCAACGATGCGTTTGCGGTGGATTCATCGCCCACACCCTCCGAACAGCCCAACTGGGCGGACAGCACAGACCCTGCTGCAACAGCAGCACCGTGATAGCAACGGCAGAAGAATAAAAGGCCCCGGCATTACAGGAAAGACAACCTGTTGTGCCGGGGCCGCGTTTGTTGAATTAAAAAAGAATAAAGAATAATGGGAGTGTGACGCCCACGGCGTCACATTTTAATCAGGTCCGCTACTCCGGCAAAAAGCATTCTGGCCAGAGCGGCCCACCTATTTTATTCGCGCCGCCGCGGGCGGCGCACCAACATGATTCTTTATTCTCTATTCATTATTATTTATAAAAAATCAACCAAACAAAAATCCCCCGCCGCAGGCCTTGCAGCCTGAGCGGCGGGGGATTGCTGTGCTTATTCAGCAGCCGTTAAAATCAATCGCTGACGTACGGCATAAGAGCCATATGGCGAGCACGCTTGATAGCAACGGTCAGCTCGCGCTGATGGAAAGCGCAAGTGCCGGTGACGCGGCGGGGAATGATTTTGGAACGCTCGCTGACGTATTTGCGCAGGCGGGGCAGATCCTTGTAATCAATGCGGTCGATGCGATCAACGCAGAAGCTGCAAACCTTTTTGCGGCCGCGATGCATCGGACGAGAAGAACGATCCATAGCCATGATCCGGTTACCTCCTTGTAAAATTGGTATAATCGATTCAGAACGGCAAATCGCCCTCGTCCTCAATCAGTGCAAAGTCATCGTTGCTGCCAGCCGAATAGGCGGGAGCAGCGGGCTGCGCTGCGGGACGGGAATAATCAGCCGGTGCTGCAGGAATCGGAGCGGACGCCATCGGCGCGCCCATACCAGCAGCGGGATTCTGGGATTTGGGAGTAACAAAATTAATGTTACTGGCCACGATCTCGATCGCAGTGCGGTTGTTGCCGCTCTTATCCTGATAGTTACGGCTCTGCAGACGGCCATCAATGGCAATCATGGAACCTTTCTGGAAATAACGGCAGACAAACTCAGCGGAGCGGTCCCAGGCGACAACATCAAAGAAGTCGGCCTGGTTCTGGCCATTGGCATCGCGGCGCCCACGGTCACAGGCAACGCGGAACGAAGCCACGTTTTTGCCGGTCGTCGTCTGGCGCAGCTGCGGGTCCGCAACAAGGCGGCCCATAAGAACAACCACATTCAGCATAATTCAGTTACTCCTTCCCAACACGCACACCAGGGTGCGTGGCGCTCAATCAGGCTTCCTCGGCAACGATAATGCTGCGGAGAACGCCTTCGGTGATACGGTAGTTACGATCCAGCTCTGCGGGGAAATCCGGCTCGCTGGTGAACTTGATCACGGTATAAACGCCCTCGGTTTCGTCTTCGATGGGGTAGGCGAGACGGCGCTTGCCCCAATCATCGACAGAATCGATCGTACCGTTTGCTTCGATCAGGGACTTGAACTTGCCGATCAGGGCAGCGGAAGCCTCCTCATCCAGAGCAGAACTGGTAACCAACATGGTTTCATACTTAGCCATTTTCTGTGCACCTCCTTTTGGACTTTAGGCCCTTGCCTTTACGCAAGGGCAAGGATGTGTGTCTTGCTTGACACAGCAACTTATTATATCAAGCAGAATCACCTTTTGTCAAGGTGTATTTTGCAGGATATCAAAAATATTTTGCCGCTTTTGGCGGGAACGCGCATTTTATGCCTTACGGTAACCAACGCTTTCCATAAATTTCAGGAAAGCTGCCTGCCCGGCGGCATCCTGCTTGAAGACACCGGCGTTTTCAAGCACATGGCTGAACACAATACCGATCTCATTCCGCAGAACAGCCTCGGCTTTTCACGCTTCAGGCCGGTGCCGTACTTTTTGATCAGACCATCGATCCAGTCAGCGTGTACAGCCAGCGGGCTGCCAGCTTCGCGGCTGGTATTGGGGGCGGAACCGGTCAGGATATCGGCAATAGCGGCGCTCTGATCTTTCAGGCGGGCGGGCAGGATGGCCAAGCCCATTACCTCAATCAGGCCGATATTCTCTTTTTTGATGTTGTGGTATTCCTTGTGCGGGTGGAAGATGCCGTCCGGATACTGTTCGGTGGTGCGGTTGTTGCGCAGCGCCAGGTCCAGAATGTGGCCGTCATTCTCATCATAGTGCAGAATGGGGGTGACGGTGTTGTGCGGGGTATCGCCGGTGTGGGCGATGATATCTACGCTGGTATCGCTGTAATCACGCCAGGTGCGCAGGATGTCGTCCGCGGCACTCTGCACTTCCTGGGAACTGCGGCCCACCAGGCGCACGGTGGAAACCGGCCAGTTGACGATACCGGCTTTCACGCCGGTGTAGCGCGCGTTGCGCAGCGGTACGGCGATATGCGCTTTCTGCATGGGGAAGACATAGCGCCCGCCCTGGAAATGGCTGTGGCTCAGGATGCTACCGCCTACAATAGGCAGGTCAGCGTTGGAACCGCAGGTGTAATGGGGGAACTGTGCCACAAAGTCAAAAAATTTCAGCCAGGGTATGGCGGTCCATCTCCATGGGCTTGTGGCTGTCGTTCAGCATGATGCAGTGCTCATGGAAATAGGCATAGGGGCTGTATTGCAGATAGAACGTTTCACCGGCCAGGTTTATGGGCACAATGCGATGGGTCTGGCGGGCAGGGAAGTTGATGCGCCCCGCATAGCCGATATTCTCCTTGCACAGCATGCACTTGGGGTAGCTGGCAGCGGGCTGCAGCCGCTCCATGGCAATCACTTTGGGGTCTTTTTCCGGTTTGGTCAGGTTGATGGTAATTTCCAGCTCACCGTAAGGGGTGGCCGTGTTCCACTGGATGTTCTTGGCAATTTGCGCCGTGCGGATGTAGTTGGACACAACGCACAGATCATAGAACCAGTCCGTGGCAGCTTTGGGGCCGCCCTTGGCATACAGTTTGCGGAACTTGCGGCAGACTTCGCTTTCGCGCGGCATCAGGGCACCCATCATGCGGGTTTCAAAGTTGATGCGGTACTGCGGCACACTGCCGTCAAACAGGCCCTTGGCGGCGGCAAGCTCCACCATCTCGTCCAGCAGGGCAGCGGGGATGTCAAAATCCTCTTTGGGCACCTTTTCCTCGCTGGGCTGGGCCAGACCCAGCAGATCCAGCAGGGTGTTGCGGGCTACAATGGCATCCAGCTCCTTGATGAGCTTGTGTTTGCGGCCAAAGCGCAGCAGGCGCTCCACATCCAGGGCAAGTGCGGCATCACGCTGTTTGGCAGTCATTGCGGAAATGTTCACGGCTTCGATGTTTTGTTTCGGCATCTGTACATCCCTCCTACATTTACGATACCGCATTTTACCCTCACTTTCCATGGTGCAAAATCCCATGCTTTTGCAGTTTTCAATCAAAAGGGGTGAACCCGCGGAAAGATTTCTGTGCGGTTCGCACATTCTCTGGCTCCGGGATTCACCCCTTTGATGTATTTCATTCGGTTTGCAACGGGCGGGCTCAGTGCTTCAGGTCGCTGAACAGGTCTTTCTGGTAAACGCCATCGGCCACCAGCTTGGCAAAGCTGTCAATCACGGTCTGCTTGTCCTCTTTATAGGTAACGCCGAACCACTTGTCATGGGTGGGCAGCACCTGAACGGTCACGGCATTCTTTTCCAGCAGCTCGCCAATATAGATGGGCAGGCAGGTACTCGGCCTTCAGCGGGTTGGCGGGAACGCTCTTCTCAAAGAACTCCACAAAACCGTCCTCCAGCACCTTCACGAACTCCGGTGTCAGGCCCCAAAAATTCATCGAAACCAGGCTCTCCGGGTCAATGGCCTTGCCCTCAACGGCAGCGCCGTCAGCGGTCTTTTCAATGCCGGAAGTCTCCACAACATCGGTCAGGTAGCCTTCGGCGTTCATCTGGCAGACACCGCGGGTCACAGCGCCGTTGTCGCTCAGGGTGTTCTTCAAAACAAAGCCGGCCATGGACAGGGCGTTCGGTTTGTCCGGGGTGTAGCCCTGCAGGAAGTTGTGAATCTGGACAAAAGCTTCCTTGCCATAGTAGTCGTCGGCATTGATAACGGCGAACGGCTCCTTGATGACATTCTTGCAGGCCAGAACTGCCTGGCCGGTGCCCCAGGGCTTGCTGCGCTCAGCGGGAACTTCGTACCCGGCGGGGATGGCGTCCTTCTCCTGGAAAGCATAGGCAATCTCAACGCCCAGGTCGGCACAGGTTTTTTCAATGCGGTTGCCGATGGCTTCCTTGAAAGCCTCCTCAATGTCGTGGCGGATGATAAAGACAATCTTGTCAAACCCGGCTTCGATGGCATCATGGATGGAGTAATCCATGATGATCTCGCCGTTGGGGCCGACAGCGGCCAGCTGCTTGATGCCGCCGCCAAAGCGGGAGCCGATGCCGGCTGCCATAATGACCAATGCTGTTTTCATACGTTTTCCTCCTGAAATATCGCTTATCCTTACTTCTTCATATTTTTACATCGTCAAAAACCGGATTACGGC
>ENA-OQDT01001660-OQDT01001660.1-human-gut-metagenome-genome-assembly--contig:-NODE-1660-length-12613-cov-2.170511_pt1 | contig 12613 bp, 13 predicted proteins | sample MGYA00242786_ERZ504617 | MGnify/ENA primary metagenome ERZ504617 (study PRJEB26092, sample SAMD00036337) | human gut metagenome | host: Homo sapiens | study: EMG produced TPA metagenomics assembly of... | reverse complement strand
GATGACCGGTGTCGAATGTACTTCCTCCTAAATTGCCTGAACCGTTAATCGTTACTTTAAGATCTCCCTTGGTGTGAATGCCGTTCGCAAAGAGAATGCCACCCGATCCGTTGAGTGTTAGCCTGTTCAGGTCTGGTGAGAAAACTTTGATCTCTAGTTTGCCTTTGTCGATGATATTGACATTCTTTTTAAACTTTATATTCAATGTTTCTCCGTTTACTTTTGTTTCCAGGAGCTCTACGATATTGTCCGAACCGTAAATCTCAATACGGGAGGAGGAGTCTTGCTGGTAGGTGATGTTGGCACTTCCCGACATACTGATGTCATTGAAGTGTTCCAGATTCTCTTTTTTGGTGATGTAGTTTTTACTGCCTTTCACAATAGGGTCATTAAAACAGGAGGTAGCGGAGAATATCAGGATTATCCCGAGCAGCCATGCAGTCAATGTGTTTCTTTTCATAATTTATAGTTGATTTTAATATGAGTATATATGGATTAGACGTTGCGAGTTGCTATAAAGTTGCATTGAATATCACTTTTTTCGCCACCGGCTTCTTTTTTTATTATTTTTGCAGCATCGGTTAAGGAGGAGAAAATGGATACAGTGATAGAAGATGAGGAACTGGGAAGTTTGATAGTGCGTGTCAATCCACGTGCGCGCAGTTTGGTGTTTCGTACAAAAAGCGATGCGGTCTACGTTTCGGTGCCTCCCGGCACCACGACGAAAGAGGTGAAGCGTGCCATTGAGAATCTTCGTTGTAAGTTGCTGCTTTCCCGTCAGAAGGTTGCCCGTCCGTTGATTGACTTAAACTATAAGATTGATGCCGAGCATTTCAAACTATCTCTCATCTTAGGTGAAAAGGAGCAGTTTCTGGCTAATTCGCGATTGGGTGTCATGCAGATCGTATGTCCTCCTCAAGCGGATTTTACTGATGAAAATCTACAGAACTGGTTGCGTAAAGTGATCGAAGAATCTTTGAGGCGGAATGCGAAAAGTATTCTTCCTCCTCGTTTGGAGCATCTTTCGGCACAATGTGGATTGCCTTATGCCAGTGTGAAGATAAACTCCAGCCAGGGACGCTGGGGGAGTTGCTCAGCGAGAAAAAATATAAATCTGTCCTATTATCTTGTTCTGTTGCCTTCTCACCTGATTGACTATGTGCTTCTGCACGAGTTGTGTCATACTCGTGAGATGAACCACAGTGAGCGTTTCTGGGACTTGCTGGACCGGTTCACAGATGGCAAGGCCCTTGCTCTGCGTAAAGAATTGAAGAAGTATCGCACAGAGATATAAGGTGCTTGGGATAAGGAGCTCCTGATATTAAGCAGACTCTTATTTAGCAAGCTGTTTGATTCCGTCCGTTTCTTTTTCAAACTGATAAGTTCCTCCCTTCTCGCTGAGATCGAAAACGGATGCAATTTCCGTTTTATTGTCTACAATCATCAGTGCGCTTTGTTCTGCAAATCGACCGACCTCTATTGTAAAGGCTTCTTCCTGCATGACTTGATTGGCGATAAGGCTGTCATTGACGAACAGCGAAATGGAATCTCCGGCAAATCCTTTTACCAGGCTGATCGTATAAGTTTCAATATAATGTCGTTCTGCCTGGTTTTCCCGTTGCAGACGTAAGCTCATATAAATGAAAATAACTACGACAAAAATGACGGCAAAAGCCAGAATGCCGTTGCCGACCATAAACTGTTTGTTGGTGTTGAGATGATGTGCCATAGCTCTTGGATTTTTAAAAATTGCGGCGTAAAGATACGAATATACGACTGTTAATTCATACATTTTTTTCTTTAATGTTTGTAGTCGAATAGATTATTTATATCTTTGCAACCGAAATGGATGAAAAGGTGGAGGGGCGATTAAGCTCCCTTTTTTTTGTTCTTATATAGTTAATAAATGATAGAAAAGAAAACTGTTTGTCAGATTGTTGAAGAGTGGCTGGAAGGAAAAGACTACTTTCTGGTAGAGGTGACCGTGAGCCCGGATGACAAGATCGTGGTCGAAATAGACCACGCAGAAGGAGTTTGGATTGAAGACTGCGTAGAGCTTAGCCGCTTTATCGAGTCGAAACTGAACCGTGAAGAGGAAGATTATGAACTGGAAGTGGGCTCTGCCGGTATCGGACAACCCTTTAAAGTGCTGCAACAGTATTACATCCACATCGGACAAGAGGTGGAAGTAGTGACCAGAGACGGACGTAAACTGGCAGGTATCCTGAAAGATGCCGATGAAGAGAAGTTTACGGTAGGCGTAGAGAAGAAGGTAAAACTCGAAGGTTCCAAGCGTCCGAAGCTGATTGAAGAGGACGAAACCTTCACTTATGAGCAAATAAAATATACTAAATACTTAATTAGCTTTAAATAGTTATGGCCAAAAAAGAAGAAACAATCAGCTTGATTGATACATTTTCGGAATTTAAGGAACTGAAGAATATCGATAGAACGACAATGGTTAGTGTACTCGAGGAGTCGTTCCGTAGCGTAATCGCGAAAATGTTTGGCACCGATGAAAATTACGACGTGATCGTGAATCCGGATAAGGGGGATTTCGAGATATGGCGTAACCGTGAAGTTGTGGCCGATGAAGATTTGACTAACCCGAATATGCAGATTGCGTTGAGTGAGGCGCAGAAAATTGACGCTTCATACGAAGAAGGCGAAGAGGTGACTGATGAAGTTATCTTTGCGAAATTCGGTCGTCGTGCTATCCTGAACCTCCGCCAGACATTGGCTTCCAAGATTCTGGAACTGGAGAAAGACAGTATTTATAATAAATATATAGATAAGGTAGGTACAATTATCAATGCAGAAGTGTATCAGATCTGGAAAAAGGAAATGTTGCTTCTCGACGATGAAGGAAACGAACTGCTGCTGCCCAAGACCGAACAAATCCCGAGCGATTTTTATCGTAAAGGTGAAACGGCACGCGCAGTGGTTGCCCGCGTAGACAACAAGAATAATAATCCTAAGATTATCTTGTCACGTACTTCTCCCGTTTTCTTGCAACGTCTGTTTGAGATGGAAGTACCTGAAATAAATGATGGTCTGATAACTATCAAGAAGATTGCCCGCATCCCCGGCGAACGTGCCAAGATTGCGGTAGAATCTTATGATGACAGAATCGATCCCGTAGGAGCCTGTGTAGGTGTAAAGGGGAGTCGTATTCATGGCATCGTTCGTGAACTTCGCAATGAGAATATCGACGTAATTAACTATACATCGAATATTTCATTGTTTATACAGCGTGCTTTAAGCCCGGCGAAAATTTCTTCTATTCGTTTGAACGAGGAGGAGAAGAAAGCAGAGGTGTTCCTCAAACCGGAAGAAGTATCGCTGGCTATCGGTAAAGGCGGTTTGAATATCAAACTGGCCAGTATGTTAACTGAGTACACTATCGACGTGTTCCGTGAGTTGGATGAGAATGTAGCTGATGAAGATATCTATCTTGACGAGTTCAGAGACGAAATCGATGGTTGGGTGATTGATGCAATCAAGGCTATCGGTATTGATACGGCAAAAGCTGTGTTGAATGCTCCTCGTGAGATGTTGATTGAAAAGACGGACCTGGAAGAAGAGACAGTGGACGAGGTAATACGTATTTTGAAATCGGAGTTTGAAGAAGAACCGGCAGCAGAGATGGAGCCTGAGACAGAGGCGGAACCTGAAGCTGAACCAACACAAGAGTAATATGCATTACGATTGAATTTTCTTCGCTCCATTTATTCATTAAATTTTAAATATGACGATAAGGTTAAACAAAGTTACAAGAGATTTGAATGTAGGAATCGCGACGGTAGTTGAGTTCCTGCAAAAGAAAGGGTATACCGTTGAGGCTAATCCTAATACCAAAATTAGTGAGGAGCAGTACGCTGTGCTCGTTAAAGAGTTTAGTACAGACAAGAACCTTAGACTTGAATCGGAGCGTTTCATCCAGGAACGTCAGAATAAGGAACGTAATAAGGCATCGGTATCTATCGAGGGCTTCGAGAAGCAGCAGGAGAAACCGAAGTCGGAAGATGTGATTAAGACAGTCGTACCGGAGGATGCACGTCCTAAGTTTAAACCTGTCGGAAAAATAGATTTGGATAAATTCAGCGGTCGGAGAACAGATAAAGTAGAAAAAGCGCCGGAAAAGAAAGTAGAACCTGTAGTAGAACAACCTGTGGTAAAGCAACCCGTTGCTGAAAAAAACAGTCGTTGAGAAACCAGTGGTTGAACCCGAAGTGAAAAAGGAAGAGCCGAAAGTGGAAAAGGTGGAAGTAATTGCACCGAAACCTGCACCGGCATCTGCTCCGGTAGAACAGCCAGTAGTAGCGCCGAAACCTGCAGTGGAGACAAAACCGGTAGAAGTTGAGAAAGTAGTAGTGGAAGAAGTAAAGAAAGAAGAGCCGAAGGTGGTAGAAACTGCACCTGTGAAGGCAGAAGAACGTAAAGTAGAAAGAACGGCAGAAGTAACTGCAACAGTGACAACTCCGACTGAAGAAAATGCGTCGAAAGAAAATGAGGTGTTTAAAATCCGTCAACCGGAACTGGGAGCGAAGATCAATGTCATCGGTCAGATTGACCTGGCTGCATTGAACCAGTCTACCCGTCCTAAGAAGAAATCGAAGGAAGAAAAACGCCGTGAACGCGAAGAAAAAGAAAAAGTTCGTCAGGATCAGAAGAAACTGATGAAGGAAGCTATCATCAAGGAAATCCGTAAAGAGGACAGTAAACAGGCAAAACCGGGCGTAAAAGATAATAATGCCGATGCTGCCAGAAAGAAACGGAATCGTATCAACAAAGAAAAGGTGGATGTCAACAATGTGGCAACTTCCAACTTTGCTGCTCCGAGACCCAATACTCAGACCGGTAAAGGTGGTGGCAACCATCCCCGTCCTCAGGGTCAAGGCCAGGGACAGGGCAATAATAATAACAAGAAGAATAATAATAAGGATCGCTTCAAGAAGCCGGTTATCAAGCAGGAGGTTAGCGAAGAAGATGTAGCAAAGCAGGTAAAAGAAACTTTGGCACGTCTGACAACCAAGGGTAAGAACAAGACTTCTAAGTACCGCAAGGAAAAACGTGAAATGGCTTCCAACCGTATGCAGGAACTGGAAGATCAGGAAATGGCAGAAAGCAAGGTACTGAAGCTGACTGAGTTCGTAACGGCTAACGAGTTGGCTACAATGATGGACGTATCAGTCAATCAGGTTATTGCAACTTGTATGAGTATCGGTATGATGGTTTCCATCAACCAGCGTCTGGATGCGGAAACAATCAATCTGGTAGCCGAAGAGTTTGGTTTCAAGACCGAATATGTAAGTGCGGAAGTGGCACAGGCTATCGTGGAAGAAGAAGATGCTCCGGAAGATTTGCAGCCGCGTGCTCCGATTGTTACTGTAATGGGACATGTTGACCATGGTAAGACTTCATTGCTTGACTATATCCGTAAGGCGAATGTGATTGCCGGTGAAGCCGGAGGTATCACACAACATATCGGTGCATACAATGTGAAGTTGGAAGACGGTCGCCGTATTACATTCCTTGATACTCCGGGACATGAGGCGTTTACCGCTATGCGTGCCCGTGGTGCGAAAGTAACGGATATTGCGATTATTATTGTAGCGGCGGATGATAACGTGATGCCGCAGACAAAGGAGGCCATCAACCATGCAATGGCGGCGGGTGTACCTATTGTGTTTGCTATCAATAAGGTGGATAAACCGGACTGCAAATCCGGATAAGATTAAAGAAGAATTGGCTGCTATGAATTACCTTGTTGAAGAATGGGGTGGTAAGTATCAGTCACAAGATATCTCTGCCAAGAAAGGTATGGGAGTGGAAGATTTGTTGGAAAAGGTATTGCTGGAAGCCGAAATGCTCGACTTGAAGGCAAACCCGAACCGTAACGCTACGGGATCTATTATCGAGTCTTCACTTGACAAGGGACGTGGTTATGTAGCTACGGTATTGGTATCTAACGGTACTTTGAAAGTCGGAGATATCGTATTGGCCGGAACTAGCTATGGTCGTGTGAAGGCTATGTTCAATGAACGTAATCAACGTATCAAAGAAGCGGGTCCTGCTGAACCGGCATTGATTCTGGGATTGAACGGTGCTCCTGCTGCCGGTGACACTTTCCATGTGGTAGAAAGCGACCAGGAAGCTCGTGAAATCACCAACAAACGTGAACAGTTGGCTCGTGAACAAGGCTTGCGTACGCAGAAGATTCTTACTTTGGATGAATTGGGTCGTCGTATCGCTTTGGGTAACTTCCAGGAATTGAATATTATCGTTAAGGGTGACGTGGATGGTTCTGTGGAAGCATTGAGCGACTCGTTGATCAAGTTGTCTACGGAACAAATTCAGGTAAATGTCATCCATAAGGGCGTGGGAGCAATTTCCGAATCGGATGTTTCTCTGGCTGCCGCTTCGGATGCGATTATCGTCGGATTCCAGGTACGTCCTTCGGGTGCTGCCGCTAAGATGGCTGAACAGGAAGGTGTCGACATCCGTAAGTACTCTGTCATCTACGATGCAATCGAAGAGGTGAAGGCTGCTATGGAAGGTATGTTGGCTCCAGAACTGAAGGAACAAATCACGGCAACTATCGAAATCCGCGAAGTATTCAACATCACGAAGGTGGGTTTGGTAGCCGGTGCAATGGTGAAGACCGGAAAGGTGAAACGAAGCGACAAGGCTCGTTTGATCCGCGATGGTATCGTCATCTTTACCGGAAACATCAACGCGTTGAAGCGCTTCAAGGACGATGTGAAGGAAGTAGGTACAAACTTCGAGTGTGGTATCAGTCTGGTGAACTGCAACGACATGAAGGTAGGCGATATGATCGAGGCATTCGAAGAAATAGAAGTGAAACAGACTTTATGATTTATGAGTTATGATTTATGAATTATAAGGGTATAAGGCCATTCGCGAAGTAATGGTTGCAACAATAGATGGGTGGTAATGTGGTACTATTTTATATGGGACACCACCTTACCACTTTATTGTTTTATCACCTGACAGAAATATAAATCACAGATCATAATCATAGAAACATAAATCATAAATCACAAATCATAAATCACAACGTGGCAACGATTGATATCATTATCCTTATTGTAATAGGCGCCGGAGCGGTGGTAGGCTTTGTAAAAGGCTTTATCCGTCAGTTGGCTTCTATTTTGGGGTTAATAGTCGGGCTGTTGGCGGCGAAAGCTTTGTATGCCTCTTTGGCGGAGAAACTTTGCCCGACAGTGACGGATTCGATGACAGTTGCGCAGGTGTTGGCTTTTATCATGATCTGGATTGCCGTGCCGTTGATTTTTGTACTGATAGCTTCGTTATTGACAAAAGCAATGCAGGCAATTTTCGCTGAACTGGCTGAACCGCTGGTTAGGGAGTGGGCTGGGAGCACTTAAGTTTCTGTTGTTAACGAGTGTAGTGATCGGTGCGATAGAGTTTGTGGACAGCGATAATAAGTTAATTAGTGCAACAAAAAAGGAAGAATCTTTGTTATATTATCCGATGGAAACGTTTGCGGGGATCTTTTTCCCTGCTGCGAAGAATATGACGCAACAATATATATTAGAGAATAAAGATGCAACAAGAAGAACCCAATAAATATGTAAAGGAACTGACGCAGGAGAAGTATAAATATGGCTTCACCACGGAGGTACACACCGATGTTATTGAGCGTGGACTCAACGAAGATGTAGTCCGTCTGATTTCATCGAAAAAAGATGAACCCGAATGGCTGCTAGAGTTCCGACTGAAAGCGTATCGCCATTGGCTGACGCTGGAAATGCCGACTTGGGCACATCTCCGTATTCCGGAGATCGATTATCAGGCAATTTCGTACTATGCCGATCCGACGAAGAAGAAAGAAGGACCGAAGAGTATGGATGAAGTAGATCCGGAACTGATAAAGACATTCAATAAACTGGGGATTCCCTTGGAAGAACAGATGGCATTGAGCGGAATGGCTGTGGATGCAGTGATGGACTCGGTATCTGTAAAGACTACTTTCAAAGAGACACTGATGGAGAAAGGCATTATATTCTGCTCCTTTAGTGAAGCGGTACGGGAACATCCGGACCTTGTGAAGAAGTATATGGGCTCGGTAGTAGGCTATCGGGATAACTTCTTTGCTGCTTTGAACTCGGCCGTGTTCTCTGACGGTTCTTTCGTTTACATACCGAAGGGAGTACGCTGCCCGATGGAGCTTTCTACCTATTTCCGTATCAATGCCCGTAATACGGGACAGTTTGAACGTACGCTGATTGTGGCGGACGACGATTCGTATGTATCTTATCTGGAGGGATGTACCGCACCGATGCGTGATGAAAATCAGTTGCATGCGGCTATCGTGGAGATTGTGGTACATGATCGTGCAGAAGTGAAATACAGTACGGTTCAGAACTGGTATCCGGGTGATGCCGAAGGTAAAGGTGGAGTCTACAACTTTGTGACGAAACGCGGCAACTGCAAAGGGGTGGACAGCAAACTGTCCTGGACACAGGTGGAAACCGGTTCGGCTATCACGTGGAAGTACCCTTCCTGCATATTGACAGGCGATAATTCGACGGCTGAGTTTTATTCTGTAGCTGTGACAAATAATTATCAGCAGGCAGATACCGGAACAAAAATGATTCATCTGGGAAAGAATACCCGCAGCACGATTGTCAGTAAAGGTATCTCTGCCGGACATAGCGAGAACTCTTATCGCGGACTGGTACGTGTGGCTGAAAAAGCCGATAATGCACGCAATTACAGCCAGTGTGACTCTTTGCTGCTGGGTGATAAATGTGGTGCGCATACTTTCCCGTATATGGATATCCACAATGAGACGGCTGTGGTGGAGCACGAAGCGACTACCAGCAAGATCAGCGAAGATCAGATATTCTATTGTAATCAGCGAGGAATCCCGACGGAGGATGCTATCGGACTGATTGTTAACGGATATGCGAAAGAAGTATTAAATAAACTTCCGATGGAGTTTGCAGTGGAAGCACAGAAGTTGCTTACTATTTCGTTGGAAGGAAGCGTGGGATAAAAAATAAATAAGCTTATGTTAGAGATAAAAGACCTGCATGCCAGCATTAATGGCAAAGAGATATTGAAAGGTATTAACCTGACGGTGAATCCCGGTGAGGTGCACGCTATTATGGGACCGAATGGTTCCGGTAAAAGTACGCTTTCCTCCGTATTGGTGGGTAATCGGCTTTTGAGGTAACAAAAGGTTCGGTCACTTTTTATGGAAAGGATCTGTTGGAGTTGAGCCCCGAAGATCGTAGCCATGAAGGAATCTTCCTTAGTTTCCAGTATCCGGTGGAAATCCCGGGTGTGAGCATGGTGAACTTTATGCGTGCTGCTGTGAATGAGCAACGTAAATATAAAGGTCTGCCTGCACTGACAGCCAGTGAGTTTCTGAAACTGATGCGTGAGAAACGTGCGGTGGTAGAGTTGGATAATAAACTGGCTAACCGTTCGGTGAATGAAGGCTTTTCGGGTGGTGAAAAGAAACGGAACGAGATTTTCCAGATGGCGATGCTCGACCCGAAACTGGCGATCCTCGACGAGACCGACTCGGGACTCGACATCGACGCCCTTCGCATCGTCGCCACGGGCGTTACGAAACTCCATACGCCCCAGAATGCCACGGTGGTCATCACGCACTACCAACGCCTGCTGGATTACATCGTGCCCGACGTGGTGCATGTGCTCTACAAGGGGCGCATTATCCATACGGGCGACAAGACGCTGGCCCTCAAGCTCGAAAAGGAGGGCTACGACTGGCTGATTAACGATTACAGGGAATGACGGCGCTTTACGATATAATCCGCGGGTTCCGCACGGCCGAGGGTGAAGTGTTCCGGGTTGCCGGGGCGGAGAGCGAGCCTTTCGCTGCGGTCGATCCCCGGCGTATGCGTGTCGAGGTTGCGGCGGGGGCTTCGCTGCGGCTGGCCGTGCTCCATACTTCGCCCGAGGTGTCGGCCCTGGAGATCGTGCTGGAGGAGGGCGCACGCTTCGTATTGACCGAGTTATTCGTTTCCGAAGCCTTTGCGGAGGTGACTGTGAAACAGGCTGCCCGCAGCCTTTGCCATATCACGGCGGTGCAGCTTTCGAGCGCCAATGCCTCCTATACGGTCGATCTCGACGGGCCGGGTGCCGAAAGCCTGTTGGGCGGAGCGTTCCTCGCCGCCGGGCAGGAGCATTGCGTCGTCAGGCTGCGGACGAACCACAACGTGCCCGACTGCCGCAGCAACTCTTATATAAAAGGTGTCGCGGGCGGTACGGCCGTAGGGGAGTTCTGCGGGCTGGTCTATGTGGCGCCCGACGCCCAGCGCACCGATGCGCAGCAGCAGAACCGCAACATTCTGCTCAGCGAGACGGCGCGTATCACGACCCAGCCCCAGCTGGAGATCTATGCCGATGACGTGAAATGCTCGCACGGCGCGACGGTGGGGCAGATGGATTCGGAGGCGATCCTCTATATGCGGCAGCGCGGCCTGAGCGAAGCCCAGGCGCGGAGGGTGCAGATCGAGGGCTTCGTGGGCGATGTCGTACGCCGCTGCGGCATCGAACCGCTGTGCGAGGCGGCGATGGAGGCGGTGGTTGCCAAACTGGAAAAATCATAACGATGTTCGACGTTGAAAAAATACGCGGGGAAGTTCCCGATCCTGGGGCGCGAGGTCTACGGCAAGCCGCTGGTTTACCTCGACAGCGGCGCCACGGCGCAGAAACCGCTGGCCGTGATCGAGATGGTCGATTACCTGCAGCGCGGACTCAACGCCAATATACATCGCGGGGTGCACTACCTTTCGGAGGAGGCCACGACGCTTTACGAGGCGGCACGCGAGCGTATCGGCGCTTTTATCGGCGCGGCCGAAAAGGAAGAGGTCGTCTTTACGGCCGGCGCTACGGCTTCGCTCAATACGGTGGCCTATGCCTGGGTGAAAGTTCGTCCGTGCGGGCGACAATATCCTTGTCAGCGAGATGGAGCACCACTCCAATATCGTGCCCTGGCAGATGCTCGCCGAACGCAAGGGGGCGGAAATCCGCGTCCTGCCCTTCGACGACGAGGGGCGCCTGTGCACCGAACTGCTGCCGTCGCTGCTGGATGACAAGACCCGCATCGTCGCCGTTACGCAGGCTTCGAATACGCTCGGAACGCGTCCCGACCTGCGGCCCGTCATCGACGCGGCACATGCCGTGGGGGCGATCGCCGTGGTGGACGGATGCCAGGGTGTCGTGCACGGCGGTGTCGACGTGCAGGCTTTGGATTGCGACTTCTATGCCTTCTCGGGGCATAAGCTCTTCGGCCCGACGGGCATCGGCGTGCTGTATGGCAAACGTGCGCTGCTCGAAGCCATGCCGCCGTTCCTCGGCGGGGGCGATATGGTCGATACCGTGACCTTCGCCAAGACCACCTATGCGCCCGTGCCGCTCAAGTTCGAAGCTGGTACGGCCAATTTCACCGGGGCCATCGCCCTGGGCGAAGCCGTGAAATTCGTCGGGCGTTTCGACCCGGCCGAGGTCGAGGCGCACGAGGCGGCGCTGCTGCACCGTGCGACCGAACGGCTTTCGGCCGTCGACGGGCTGCGGATTTACGGTACGACGCCCGGCAAGTGTGCCATCGTGTCGTTCAACGTCGAGGGTGTGCATCCCTACGACATGGGGCATGATCCCTCGACAAGCTGGGCATCGCCGTCCGTACCGGGCAGCACTGTGCCGAACCCACCATGACGCATTTCTCCACGACGGGGATGTGCCGCGCTTCGTTCGCGCTCTACAATACGCTGGCCGAGGCCGATGCGCTGGCCGGCGGCGTGGAACGCGCGGTGCGGATGCTGCGCGGATAGCGGGCCGGGCGACTTATTGAAGGATAAAACTTAAATAATCAGGAATTAACCTATGTTCATAGTACTCGAAGGATTGGACGGGGCCGGTAAATCGACCCAAATCCGCATGTTGCGCCGTTTTTTTGCCGACAGGGGCGTCGAGAGCGAGTATGTGCACTTCCCGCGTTTCGATTCGCCCATCTACGGCGAGCTGATAGCCCGTTTCCTGCGCGGCGAGTTCGGCGGCGTGGGTGAGGTCGACCCCTATCTCGTGGCGCTGCTCTTCGCGGGAGACCGTGCCGATGCCGCCCCCCGGATCAGGGAGTGGCTCGCGCAGGGCAAGGCGGTCATCCTCGACCGCTATGTCTATTCGAACGTGGGTTTCCAGTGCGCCAAGCTGCCCGCCGGAGAAGAACGCAACCGATTGGCCGACTGGATCCTATACCTCGAATTCTGTCATAACGGCCTGCCGCGTCCCGACGTGTCCTTGTTCCTCGACGTGCCGTTCACCTTTACCGAGCGCAACTTTCCGAACTGCGCGAGGGCGACGACCGCGAGTACCTGCAGGGCGGACAGGACATCCACGAGGCGTCGCTCGCCTTGCAACAGGCCGTGCGCAGCGTATACCTCGAAGCCGCGGCCAAAGACCCCGCGCTGCGGGTCGTCGATTGCAGCAATCCTGCGGGGGGCGATGGATTCCCCCGGGAGGGTATTTTTTGCTAAAATACGTGCCCCAGCTGGCACCAATACTCGAGCCGATGCGGAAGTCCAGGGCCTTT
>ENA-OQDT01001658-OQDT01001658.1-human-gut-metagenome-genome-assembly--contig:-NODE-1658-length-12622-cov-3.289236_pt1 | contig 12622 bp, 16 predicted proteins | sample MGYA00242786_ERZ504617 | MGnify/ENA primary metagenome ERZ504617 (study PRJEB26092, sample SAMD00036337) | human gut metagenome | host: Homo sapiens | study: EMG produced TPA metagenomics assembly of... | reverse complement strand
AGCTCCAGAACGGTCAGGCCCTTGACGGACTCGATGATGGCAGTAATCTTCTCAGAAGCCATGGTAATAACCCTCCAATATCAATGGTTTTAGTTTGTTTCAGTTTTTTGTTAAGCGGCGGTCACGCAGCCATTAGGCAGCGGGCTCCTCCTGCTTGTCGGCATAAGCCTGCATTGCAACGGCCAGACCAGACAGAGTGCTGGTGAGGGCGCCTGCAAACATGGACAGCATACCTTCGCGGTTGGGCAGCTTTGCGATAGCGTTGGTCTCGGCGGCGTTCATAGCCTTGCCTTCCATGAAGCCAGCCTTCACGACGAACTTCTTGGACTTATCGCCATCCTGATACTTGCACAGGATGCGGGCAGCAGCCATGGGATCCTCTTCGTGAGCAAAAGCGACAGCGGTGTCGCCCTTGAAGTTCTCAGCCAGACCCTCCAGAGCGGTACCCTTAACTGCCAGACGCAGCATGGTGTTCTTCACGACCATGTAATCAACGCCTGCCTCACGCAGCTCCTTACGGAGCTTGGTGTCGTTCTCGACGTTAATGCCGCCGTAAGCGACGACGCAGCCGGAAACCGCACTCTCAAACTTTGCCTTCAGATCAGCGACGTAAGCCTGCTTTTCAGAAAGAATCTTTGCACTGGGCATTCGGTTTCACCTCGTTTCAAAAACTTGTATCGAAAGCCGGAGCAATGAAAAAAGCCTCTCTCCCGCGCACTGCGCCGAGAGAGAGGCATAAAGCAACTTTACGCACGTTTCTCGGCAGGCGGTCAAACTTTACACTGGACTCCAGCGCCTGCTGTCTTAAAAACAGCATGATTATAATACCGCAAACGTGCGGCGTTGTCAAGTACTTTTTTCAATTTCCGACAAAATTTTTCTACCATTCCGCAGAACGGCAGAAAAACATCAGAAATCCAAATTAGACACCGTACTTCAGGGTGTTCAGACGGATGCCAGGGCCCATGGTGGTGGCGATGGTAGCGCTCTTGAAGTAGGTACCCTTTGCTGCAGCGGGCTTTGCCTTGGCAATAGCCTCCATCACAGTGTCCAGGTTGGTGTACAGCTTCTCTGCACCGAAAGAAGCCTTGCCCACGGGCACATGGATGATGTTCTGCTTGTCCAGACGGTACTCGATCTTACCAGCCTTAGCCTCGCTGACAGCCTTGCCCAGATCGGGAGCCACAGTGCCGGCCTTGGGGTTGGGCATCAGGCCGCGGGGGCCCAGAACCTTACCAAGACGGCCAACGCGGCCCATCATATCGGGGGGTAGTCACGACGACGTCAAAATCCATGAAGCCGCCGGCGATCTTTGCGATCAGCTCGTCATCGCCAACGATATCAGCGCCAGCAGCCTCGGCAGCAGCAGCTGCGGGGCCCTTAGCAATGGCGCAGACGCGGACGGTCTTGCCGGTGCCGTTGGGCAGAACAACAGCGCCGCGGACCTGCTGGTCAGCGTGACGGCCATCAACGCCCAGACGGACGTGCAGCTCGACAGTCTCGTCGAACTTGGCGGAAGCGGTCTTGCAAGCCAGCTCCAGAGCCTCGTTCACATCGTATGCCTTAGTAGAATCGACCAGCTTTGCAGCGTCGACATAGTGCTTGCCATGTTTCATTGTATATCCTCCTGTGTGGTCATGCGGGCAGTGTTATGCCCTCCCACTGTTTATGTCTCAGCCCTCGACGGTGACGCCCATGGAACGGCAGGTGCCGCGAACCATGCTGCAGGCAGCTTCCAGAGAAGCAGCGTTCAGGTCGGGCATCTTGGTCTTGGCAATCTCCTCCACCTGAGCGGCGGTCAGAGTAGCAACCTTTTCCTTGTTGGGCTTGCCGGAAGCGGTGTTGATGCCAGCGGCCTTCTTGATCAGAACAGCTGCCGGAGGAGTCTTGGTGATGAAGCTGAAGGAGCGGTCAGCGTACACGGTGATGACGACTGGGGATCACATAACCCATCTGGTTCTTGGTACGCTCGTTGAACTCCTTGGTGAACGCCATGATGTTAACGCCCTTCTGACCCAGAGCAGGGCCAACAGGGGGAGCCCGGAGTCGCCTTGCCGGCCTCGATCTGCAGCTTAATGTAGCCAGTAACTTTCTGTGCCATGATAAATGCACCTCCCAAAAAATCTGTGGTGAGTTGCGGCGCAGTGTCTCTGCGCCTCCCACGAGCGCGTGCACGCTGCACACGCTCTATAAGAACCGCACTGCGGTCTTACCTTGGTAAACGGACTTGCCGGTTGGTTACGGCAGCTCGACCTGACCGATCTCCACCTCTGCGGGGGTCTCGCGGCCGAACATATTGACCTTGAGCTTCACCTTGAAGTTCTCGGTATCAATGGCCTCCACAAGGCCCATAAAGCCTTCCAGAGGACCGGCGGTGATCTGCACGGTGTCGCCGACAGCAAAATCGACGCTGAGCGGTGCAGCCTTCTCCACGCCCATCTTCTCCACTTCCTCAGCGGTCAGCGGAACGGGCTTGGAGGCGGGGCCGACAAAGCCGGTGCAGCCGCGCGTATTGCGCACGACATACCAGGTATCGTCGTTCATCACCATTTTGACCAGAACGTAGCCGGGGAACAGCTTGTGCTCCACCATCTTCTGCTTGCCGTTCTTGTCGATCTCAGGAACCATCTCGACGGGAACCTTGATGTCGCAGATCAGCTCCTGCAGGTGACGGTTCTCCACCATGGTCTGCAGGTCGTTGGCGACCTTGTTCTCGTAACCGGAATAGGTATGCACAACATACCAAAGAGCCTCAGTGGACTCATCTACCAGCTTGGTTGATTCTTCCATTTTGGTTGACCCTCCGTTTCAAGATGATTCTCAGGCGCCGATGATCAGGCCCAGAATACCACCAAAGATGGCATCCAGCAGGATCATCACAACCGCTGCGATCGCGACGGTCACAAGCACGACGATGGTGTTGGTCTTGACGTCCTGCTTGGACGGCCAGACCACCTTCTTCAGCTCGCTCTTGGTATCGCGGAAGAACTTTGCGACCCGTGCGCAGAAGCCCTTGACAGCGGCTTTAGCTTTGGCCACAAAGCCCGGCTTTTTCTCGGTTTTGTCTGCCATTATGCTCCGCCTTTCTTTTACTTGGTTTCGCGATGAACGGTGTGCTTCTTGCAGAAACGGCAGTACTTCTTCATCTCGAGACGATCGGGGTTGTTCTTCTTGTTCTTCGTGGTGTTGTAGTTGCGCTGCTTGCACTCGGTGCAGGCCAGAGTGATTTTAACGGTCATTTGTTGACACCTCCATTATAACGGTTGTTTTGAACCTCCCTCGGGTGCGGGTGGCAGCTGTAAAAACAGGCGCACTTAATAACCCCGCAAAAGAGGTGATATCATTGTACCACGCGTTTTTCAATCCGTCAAGCAGAAAAAAGCGATTTTGAGAAACTTTTTTCGCAGTCACTGCCTTTTTGTCCCAAGGCGACTTTTTTGCATTCTGCTTGCATCGCGGGCGTAGATATTGTATAATGAATCGAAACGGCATTTTACCGGTTTGAAGCCGCCCCTTTACCGGGGCTTTATAAATAGGAGTGAGATATCATGCAGTCTGCAAATAAAATGTGCGTGGCTCTGTTGTTTGGCGGTATGTCCAGCGAACATGAGGTCAGCTGTGTCTCTGTGGGCAACTTTGTCCGCAACATCGACCGCAGCAAATACGAGGTGCTCACCGTGGGCATCACCAAGGAGGGCCGCTGGCTCTATACCGAGGCCACGGCGGAACAGATGGCCGATGGCAGCTGGGAAGAGCTGCCCGGCAATATGGCCTGCGTGATCAGCCCGGACCGCTCCGACCACGGCATGATCCTGTTTACCCCGGACGGCCGGGTTGAAAAGATGCACCTTGACGTGGTGATCCCGGTGCTCCACGGCCTGTGGGGCGAGGACGGCACCGTGCAGGGCCTGCTGGAGCTGGCCGGCATCCCCTATGTGGGCTGCGGCGTGCTGGCAAGCTCCGTGTGCATGGACAAGGCTGTGGCCAACGCCCTGTTCGAGGCCAACGGTGTGCCCCACACCAAGTGGGTAGCCGCCAATCGTTGGGAGATCGAGAAGGATCTGGAGGGCGTTTGCGCCGGTGTGGAACAAAAACTGGGCTGGCCGGTATTCGTCAAGCCCGCCAACGCAGGCTCCAGTGTGGGCATCTCCAAGGTGTCCAGTCAGGAGGAGTTGAAGGCCGCCATCGCCCTTGCACTGGAAAACGACCGCAAGGTGGTATTTGAAGCCTTTGTGGACGGACAGGAAGTGGAGTGCGCCGTCATCGGTTCTGACCCCGCTGTTGCCACCCGTCCCGGTGAGATCCTTGCCGGTGCAGAGTTCTACACCTATGATGATAAGTACAAGAACGGCGTGAGCCAGACCGTCATCCCGGCACATCTGCCGGAGGCCAAGCTGGACGAGGTAAAGACCTATGCCGCCATGGCCTACACCGCACTGAACTGCGAGGGTCTGGCACGGTGCGATTTCTTTGTGGAAAAGAACACCGGCCGGGTGCTCATCAACGAGATCAACACCTTCCCCGGCTTTACCGCCATCAGCATGTACCCCAAGCTCATGGAGCACGAGGGTCTGCCGGTGCCGCAGCTCATCGACCGCCTGATCGCACTGGCGGTGGAAAGGACGGAAAAGCAGCATGGATAATCGCCCCATCGGTGTGTTCGACAGCGGTCTGGGCGGCCTGACCGGTGTGCGGGAACTGCGCAAGCGCCTGCCCCATGAGGATATCATCTACTTTGGCGATACCGGCCGGGTGCCCTACGGCAGCCGCAGCCCGGAGACCATTCTGCAGTACGCCCGGCAGGACGTGGCCTTTCTGCTTTCCAAAAACGTCAAGTGCATCATGGCCGCCTGCGGCACGGTGAGCAGCACCTACCCGGCTGCGGAGGCAGCCCAGCTGCCGGTGCCCTACCTTGGCGTAGTGGATGCCGCCGCCCGGGAGGCTGCCTTTGTCACCCGTAACCGCCGCATCGGCGTCATTGGCACAGCCGCCACCATCCGCTCCCGCAGCTACGAAAAGCTGCTGCGGCAGCTGGTACCCGGGGTGGAGATCACTGCCCGTGCCTGCCCGCTGTTTGTACCGCTGGTGGAGGCCGGGTATGTGGATCACAGCGAAGCCGGAAAGCAGCAGATCACGAAGCTGGTCATTGCCCAGTACCTGACCGAGGTGCGCGAAGCCGGAGTAGATACCCTGATTTTGGGCTGCACCCACTACCCGCTGCTGAAAAGCATGATCGGGGAGTTTATGGGCCCGGGCGTCACGCTGGTGGACCCCGCCATGACCGCCGCCCATCATCTGGAGCGGATGCTCGCCGAGCGCGGGCTGCGTGCCAGCCATGAAAGCGGGCAGGCACACTTTTACGTCAGCGATGTGCCGGACAGCTTTGTGCAGACGGCAGACCTGTTTCTGGGCGAGTACAAGGGCGGCCCAGTAGAGCAGATCGCCATTGATAAATATTGATAAGGAAATACAACGTGAGCAAGCCACTGAAGGAAGACTATATCATCCGCATTAAAAGCCGCATTGAGCAGCGGCTGGACGAATCGGCTGCGGAGGAAGAAAAAGAAGAATTTGTGGAGCTGATGACCCGGGGCAGCTTTGTGCTGAAGGGCGGCAGCTACTATGTGACCTACCGCGAGACCGAGACCACCGGCTACGAGGGCTGCACCACCACCCTGAAGATCGCCGCAGACGGCAGCCGGGTGGCGATGCTGCGGTTCGGCAAGGGCGGTGGGGCAGGCACCCAGCTGCTGATTGAAAAAGGCCGCCGCAACCTGTGCCACTACGAGACCGGCTTCGGCTCCATGACCTTGGGCGTGACTGCGGACGAGATCGACTGTCAGCTGACCGAAAAGGGCGGCACCGCCCGGTTTGCCTACCTGCTGGATGCCGACAGCGCCGAGCTGGTGAGCCGCAACCGGCTGGAAGTTACCGTGACCCATGTGAATTGATGAAGTTCCCTGAGACTGTGAAAGGAATCCGACCCATGACTGATTTTGAAAAGACCTACCAGAACTACAACCCCCGGCAGGCTGCACTGGACGAGGCACGCGCTCTGCTGACCGCAGCCGCCAAGGCTGCCATGGCAGACGGCACCCTGCCCGAGGCAGAACTGCCTGCCTTTATCGTGGAGATCCCCGCCGATGTGAAAAACGGCGATATCGCCTCCAACCTCGCCATGGCGGGTGCACGCACCTGGCGCAAGGCTCCCAAGATGATCGCAGACGCCCTGCTGGCACACCTGCCGTCCCTTGAGAACAGCGTGTTCTCCAAGGTGGAGGTTGCCGGCCCCGGCTTCATCAACCTGTTCCTGTCCCAGAGCTTCTGGGCAGGTGTTGTGCTGGGTGCCTGCGCCAACAAGGAGTACGGCCGCACCGACCACGGCAAGGGCGCAAAGTACAATGTGGAGTTCGTTTCTGCCAACCCCACCGGCCCCATGCACATGGGCAACGCCCGCGGCGGCGCACTGGGCGACTGTCTGGCCGCTGTGCTGGACTGGTCCGGCTACGATGTGACCCGTGAGTTCTATATCAACGATGCCGGCAACCAGATCCAGAAGTTCGGCAAAAGTCTGGCTGTGCGCTACCTGCAGCAGTTCTGCGGCGAGGAAGCCTATCCCCTGCCCAAGGAGTGCTATCAGGGCGGCGATATCAAGGTGCTGGCCGGGGAGTTCGCTGAGCTGAACGGCGACAAGTACGTTGCCGCCTGCTCCGGGCTGAGCGAGGAAGCTCTGTTCGAGAGCGAGGCCTTTGCCGCCCTGAAGGACGCACTGGTGGCCTATGCCCTGCCCAAGAACATCGCCGCACTGAAGCGCGACCTCGGCAAGTACCGCATTGATTACGATGTCTGGTTCCACGAGAGCACCCTGCACGAGTCCGGCGCAGTTCTGGCTGTGGTAGATAAGCTGCTGGAGCTGGGTGCCTGCTACAAGGCCGAGGACGGTGCTATCATGTACCGCAGCGCCCAGTACGCTGCCAAGTACGGCACCGTGAACAAGAAAAAGACCGAGGACGGCACCGAGGAAGAGGCCAAGGACGAGGTGCTCGTCCGCGCCAACGGCATCCCCACCTACTTTGCCGCCGATATCGCCTACCACTACAACAAGCTGGCTACCCGCGGCTTTGCCAAGGCCATCGACGTGTGGGGCGCAGACCACCACGGCCATGTGGCCCGCATGAAGGGTGCCATGGATGCCATCGGCCTGAATGGCGAAGATCTGGATGTTGTGCTGATGCAGATGGTCAACCTGATGCGGGACGGTCAGCCTGTTCGTATGTCCAAGCGCACCGGCAACGCCATCACCCTGACCGACCTGCTGGAGGAAGTGCCCATCGACAGCGCACGCTTCCTGTTCAATATGCACGACGCAGGCAGCGGCATCGACTTTGATCTGGATCAGGCCGTCAAGACCGACAACGACAACCCCGTGTACTATGTGCAGTACGCCCATGCCCGCATCTGCTCCATCCTGAAGAAGATGGAGAGCGAGGGCGTGCAGTTTGCCGGTGCGGAGCACATCGACGCCACCCTGCTCACCGAGCCTTCCGAGATGGATCTGATCCGGATGCTGGCCGCCTTCCCGCAGGAGATCGTGATGGCTGCCGAGAAATACGACCCCAGCCGCATCAACCGCTTTGTCATCGACCTTGCAAGCGCCTTCCATCGCTTCTACGGCAACTGCCGCATTCAGGGCGCAGACCCCGCCGTGCAGCAGGCACGCCTTGCCTTGTGCATCGGCGTGAAGAACGCCATCTTCAACGTGCTCACCATGTTCAAGATCAACGTGCCCGAGAAGATGTAACATAAAATCACAGGGGCTGTTGCACAGCATTTGGCGCAACAGCCCCTTTTTACGGTGTATGGAGAGAAAGCAGCTGTCGCTTCCGTCACGACCCCTCCCGTGAAAATGCGTTTGGAGCGCTCCGCAGAGCGCGACAAACGCGAAATTAAAAATAATTTTTCCGCTGAATATGCGCAAAGCAACGCGGAGCGCATTCAAAATCGTCTACCCCAAAACAGATACAAGGAGAATCCATGGAACCTTTGAAGATCGGCAATATCACCCTGCCCCACCGTGCGGTGTTCGGCCCCATGGCGGGCTTTACGGATGCCCCCTGCCGCCGCCTGATGGCGCAGCACGGTGCGGGCTTTACCGTCAGCGAGATGGTATCCAGCCGGGCGCTGGTGTACGGTGACCATAAGACCGTCAGCCTGCTGAAGGCAGCGCCCAACGGCGCACCCTACGGGGTGCAGATCTTTGGCGAAGTGCCGGAGATCATGGGCGAGGCCACTGCCGCCATTGAGCAGTACGCATTCGACTTTGTGGATATCAACATGGGCTGCCCTGCCCCTAAGATCGTTTCCGGCGGGGCGGGCAGCAAGCTGATGCTGGACCCCGACCGCTGCGGGCGCATCGTGGAGCAGGTTGTGGCGCACACCAAGCGCCCTGTTACCGTAAAGATGCGCAAGGGCTGGGACGCCGACCACATCACCGCCGTGGAATGCGCCAAGGCCTGCGAGCAGGCGGGCGCGGCGCTGGTGGCGGTGCACGCCCGCACCCGGGAGCAGATGTACACCCCGGGCATCGACCCGGAGATCATCGCCCGGGTAAAGGATGCGGTAAAGGTGCCGGTGCTGGGCAACGGCGATATCCACTGCGCCGAGGATGCGCTGCGCATGGTACGGGAGACAAACTGCGATGGCGTGATGATCGCCCGGGGCGCACTGGGCGACCCGTGGCTGTTTGAGCGGGTAAACGCTGCACTGGAGGGTCTGCCCGCTCCCAAGGAGCCGAACCTGCAGGCGCGGATGAACGCGCTGCGCCGTCAGGTGGAGGAGATGGTAGAGCAGAAGGGCGAGTTTGTGGCTATGCCGCAGGCGCGCGCCCAGACCATGCACTACATGAAGGGGCTGAAAGGCGCTGCCGCCCTGCGCCGCTACTGCTGCACCCTGACCCATTTAGAGGACTTGGACGAACTGATCGCCGCCGTGTTTGAAGAGCAGCGCAAAGCCGGACTGGACCCCGACGACGTGCGGGAAGTACCGTTTCCGTAAGCCCGCGGCTCGAACAACGATTTAGAATGGCTTCCGCTGCGCTCTAGCCATGTTCAGCGGAAAGAATATTTTAAATAGAGCAATGCCGGAGCGTCTGCGGACGCTCCGGCATTGCATTTTTCACAGGAGAGGTCGTAGAGAGAAACGGCATTTGCAGCGCCGCTTCCTACGGAAGCGCGGCGCTTGCGGCGGACGTCCTTGCTCCCCGGGGGAGCTGTCGCGCAGCGACTGAGGGGCTTCAAATCGGCGGAGCCGAAAAAAACGATTAAAAGATCTTCACGCCGAACAGGCGTGAATCTTCAGTTTTTTTCGGTGCAGCCCACTTCTTCGGGGTTAAAAGGGGCGAGCAGCCCCTTTTTCGTGGCTCCAGCGCATCGAAATCGCTGGTGGTTTTCTGGTTCTCTTTTGCCACCAAAAGAGAACCTCCCTCGGCTGCCCGCTCCTCGCCTTTACGCCTTCGTCAGCTCGTCCAGATTCTGAGTATAGCAGGGCAGGCAGTGCTCCAAAAACCAGTCGGCCTCCGGGCAGTGCATGGCCAGCAGCGCGGCGCGCTGCTGCGTGAGCGCGGCGTCAAATTCGTGGTTGCCGCTGCGCTGCTCCTCGGTGCATTTGATGAGGGCACTCAGCCGGTCGGCGGCCTTGAGCAGCCGGTGCTCCTCTGCCGTCAGGGCACTGCCGTCCATGCAGGGGGTCAGCTCTGCGGCCAGCTCTGCGGGCAGCAGAGCCGCCATGGAGCGCACGCTCTCAGTCTCCAGTGCCTTGTAGGCGTCCCGCAGCGCCGGGGAATGGTACTTGACCGGCGTGGGCATATCCCCGGTGATAATCTCCGGCGCGTCGTGGTACAGCGCCGCCACTGCCACCACCTCGGGGCGGCAGGGCGTACCGGTGTAGTGCTTGGCGATGAGGCACAGCAGGTGCGCCAGCAGCGCGGTGTCGCAGGTGTGCTCGCTGAGGGATTCCGCCCGGGTGGAGTGCATCAGGCTCCACCGGGTAATGTACTTCATGCGCGCCAGCAGGGCGCTGAAGGGATACAGCATAACAATACGCCTCCTTTTCTTCACCATACCCGCCCCGCGTGCGCTTGTCAAGCCCTTTTTTCTTGCGCGCCGCCGTGCTATACTACAAGGTGACATCAAATCCACTTCCGCGCCGGTGCGCGGAGAAAGAGGAACGCTATGGAAAAGTTCAAAAAACCACGGCTGCTCACCCCAAGGGGGCAGAGCCATAAAAAAATTCTGGCAGGCGGTGGGGCTGTGCGCCCTGACGGCGGCCATCTTCTTTTTGCCGTTCTACATCCTTGACGGCGGCTTTTTCCACTATGCAGGCGATTTTAACAGCCAGCAGATCAGCTTTTACCGGTATATGAACGGCTTTGTCAAGGGCGCAGGTTACCCAGACAGCGCCTTTGCCGGTGCGCCGCACAATACCTTTTCGTGGGCGACCGACCTTGGCAGCGGGGTGATGAACGCCTACTCCTTCTACCTGTACGGCTCGCCGTTCTTCTGGCTGTCGGTGTTGCTGCCGCAGAGCTGGCTGCCCTATATGATGGTGCCGCTGCTGGTGCTCAAGTTCGGCGTGGCGGGCGGCGGCGCGTTCCTGTATCTGCGCCGCTACGTCAAAAACGAGAACTACGCGGTGCTGGGTGCCTGTCTGTACGCGCTTTCCGGCTTTGCGGTGTACAACGTGTTCTTCAACCACTTTGTGGATGTGGTGGCGCTGTTCCCCTATCTGCTCTGGGCGCTGGACGAGGCCATTTATGAAAACCGTCACGGCCTGTTCGCCTTCTGGGTGGCGGTGAACCTGCTCAACAACTACTTCTTCTTTGTGGGACAGGTCATTTTCCTGTGTATCTACTTTGTGTGCAAGCTGACCGCCAAGGACTTCCGGCTGACCGGGCGCAAATTCGGGCATCTCTTGTGGGAGAGCGTGCTGGGCGTTGCCATGGGTTGTCTGCTGCTGTTCCCGGCGGTGCTCAGCCTGCTGCAGAACCCGCGCACCATTGACCTTTCTTCCGGCTGGGGCTTTCTGACCTACGCCAAGGTGCAGCAGTATCTGGCTATCCTGCTCAGCTGGATCTTGCCGCCGGACTCTCCTTATCTTACCTCGGTGTGGTCGGAGGGCGTGATCAAGTGGACGAGCATGACGGCCTACCTGCCCCTGTGCAGTCTGGCCGGTGCCATGGTGGATGCGCTTCGCACAGCCATTCAGAATGGCGAATACCGCGTTTCCACGGAAAAGCTGGCAGACGCGATGATGAAAAAATGGTTCTGGCCTGATCGGTCTGAGAATCGAAAGGGAGGACTGCAATGGCAGAAAGAGATGAATTCCGCACTCTGATGGAGGAATACAGCACATTCCTGGAGGAATCGGTGGAGCGGGAAAAGAAAATATGCCGCATTGGTTTCCTATGATCCCAAGCGCACCGATAAGGCGGTGGCGGAACAACAGGCAGCTAATATGCGCTTGGCCCAGCTGGAGGAGCGCCGGGAAAAAGTCCAGCGCCAGGCCGGTTGGGAGGGTTTGACTTTCCGCCAGATTCTGGAGAGAACAGACGGCGCTGAAAAAGAGATACTTGCGGGTCTGTTTGAACGGTTTGAAAATGCCGTCAATGAGATCCGATACTATAACAGCCGGTCCCTTTCCTTTGCCAATGATGGCCTGCGCATTCTGGGCGCAGCCGGTGTGGGGCAGCAGACTGGCACTTATGATGTAGCTGGACGCCAGCGCGATGGCGTTAAGAGCGCATCGCTGTTTGAAACTGAAGTGTGATGGAGGGGTAGAACTTGTTAAGACCAACTTTTCTGGGATTTGAAACCGCAAAACGCGGCCTGACTGCTGCACAAAAGGGCCTGGATATTGCCGGCCAGAACCTGACCAACTGGGATTCAGTGGGGTATACCCGCCAGCGGGTGACACAGGTTGCCATTGCGCCTGACGCCTACCGCTCCCGGTATGCGACCAACCGCGCCAACCTTGCGGGGCAGGGGGTGGACATCACCGGCATCGATCAGACGCGGGATGCCTTTTTGGACAAACGCTTTCGAGAGGAGAGCGGGGATGTCGGATATTACAGCCAGTCCTCCGTTCTTCTCAACGATATTCAGGTGGCGCTCAACGAATATGATCCCCAGAATGATACCGGTTTGCGCACCTGCCTGCTTGCCATCAACGATGCCTTGCAGGGTTTTTCTACCCACGCCTATTCTGAAACTTACGCCAACATTGTAGCCACCGAATTCAAAAATCTGGCGCAGACGCTCCAACAGATCAGCGGAAAGTTACAGAGCGCCAGGGAACAACAGATCTACGATTTGGAAATCTCGGTGCAGGAAGTCAACAAAAAGTTGCAGCAGATCGCTGGACTCAACCAGACGATTCTCGAAGATGTGAGCATCACGCGGGACAACGCCTATTTTGGTCCCAACGAGCTGCTCGATGAGCGTAACGTTCTGCTCGATGAGCTTTCCCAGTATATGGACCTCGAATATAGCAACAACGCCGATGGCACGGTGACGGTGACGGTCAACGGTCAAACGGTGGTGAGCGGGGGCAAATTTGACAAACTTTC
>ENA-OQDT01001657-OQDT01001657.1-human-gut-metagenome-genome-assembly--contig:-NODE-1657-length-12626-cov-20.218097_pt1 | contig 12626 bp, 9 predicted proteins | sample MGYA00242786_ERZ504617 | MGnify/ENA primary metagenome ERZ504617 (study PRJEB26092, sample SAMD00036337) | human gut metagenome | host: Homo sapiens | study: EMG produced TPA metagenomics assembly of... | reverse complement strand
GTGGATCTCGGCATCAATACGGATGCAGTCTGTACCATCATGCGTCCAGACGGAACTATCCTGGGAAGAAAGTTTATTAACTTTCCCAGTGACAAAGACCGGATGTACCGTGTGCTGGGACGGATTCGAAGATTTCAGCGGGAACATGGATCGCGTCAGGTGCAGGGAAAATGGGCATATGCAAAACGTCTGAATACAGAGCTTGGCAGAAAAATTGCAAGGGAAATCGTTCTGTATGCGTCAGAAAAGAAGGCAGATGTGATTGTTTTCGAATATCTGGAAATGAAAGGAAAACTTTCCGGGAAGAAAAAGCAGAAACTGCAGATGTGGAGAAAACGTGATATCCAGAAACGGTGCGGACAGCAGGCACACAGAAAGGGAATCCGAATTTCCCGGATTTGTGCCTGGAACACGAGCAGGCTTGCCTTTGATGGATCAGGAGAGATTGCCCGTGATACACGGGATCATCGTCTGTGTACGTTTCAGACTGGAAAAAGATACAACTGTGATTTGTCAGCATCGTATAATATCGGAGCAAGATATTTTATCCGTGAAATTTTAAAACCCTTGCCGGAAACGGAAAGGTCTTTGCTGGAGGCAAAAGTTCCTGCAGTAAAGCGTAGAACCTCATGTGTTTATGCAGATCTGAGAGAACTGATTTCAGAAATGGAACTGCGTAAAGCAGCATAAACACAGGCAGATATGCAGTGGATTACCTGTTATGTGGAAACCTGCCGTATCCGGCATGGAAGAAGCACATATCTGTGCAAAATCTAAGTAACAGGCGTATCCGCCGATATTTGGTCTGCCGCCTAAAGTGGCCGGAAGCACGTGACTTTAGTCATGTGAGGTTCACGCATTTATAGGGTATAATATTTTGTAACTATTCAGAGTCCCATCTCGCCATATGAAATTCCAGAAAAATAGCTCATTCATGTAAACATGATTCGCGATTTTTCTTCCATTTCGCATGGCTCTGAATAGTTACAATATTTTCAAATCATTATTTACGAGGATGAAGGATAATAACATGTCTGATTTTAGTATCAACGAAATGCAGGAAATGCAGAAAGCGGGAAAAATGCGGACTGAAAAACAGAAGACCGGAATTGTATGGGATTCTCACAGGAGGACGAAAGTGAAAAACCGGAAGCTGCGTGGGAAAATCCTGTCCTTGTTGATAAGTCAGAGGGATCAAGTTATAATGAGTCATATAAAATGTTGACGGGAGGGATTTGCATGGGAAGTTATCTGAATCCGGGAAATGAAGCATTTGCGGTTGCATTAAATTCTGAGATTTATGTTGATAAAACAGGACTGCTGACTTATACGAATAAAGTCATGAACACTCTGCAGGGATATATCTGCAACAGCCGCCCGCGGCGGTTTGGAAAATCAATTACGGCAAACATGCTCACCGCGTATTACAGCAAGGGCTGCAGTTCGAAAGAAATGTTTTCCGGGCTGGAAATCAGCAGGGCAAAGGATTTTGAAAAACATCTGAATCAGTATGATGTGCTCCACTGGGATATCCAATGGTGTATGGAACCGGCAGGCGGACCGGAGCGGATTGTTTCTTATATCTCAGAAAAAACGATTTCGGAGTTAAAAGAATATTATCCCCATATACTTCCAGAAGAAATCCGGTCACTGCCGGAGGCGCTGTCGCGGATCAACGCGGCATCCGGGACAAAATTTATTGTGATTATAGACGAATGGGATGTTCTGATTCGTGACGAGGCGGCGGATCTCAAAACACAGGAAGAATATATCAATTTTCTGCGGGCGATGTTCAAAGGGACGGAGCCGACAAAATATATTCAACTGGCATATCTGACAGGTATTTTGCCTGTAAAAAAAGAAAAGACACAGTCGGCGCTGAACAATTTCAAAGATTATTCGATGCTGCATGCCGGGCCGATTGCACCATATGTAGGTTTTACAGAAACAGAAGTTCAAAAACTATGTGAAGTATATGGTCAGAAGTTTGAAGAAGTCAAACGATGGTACGACGGTTATCAGATTGGGAAATATCATGTATACAATCCAAATGCCGTTGTGAACCTGATGCTCGAAGGCGAATTCCAGAGCTACTGGTCCGGAACCGCATCCTATGAGGCGATTGTTCCGCTGATCAATATGGATTTTGATGGACTGAAAAGTGCCGTAATCGAAATGCTTTCAGGAGATCATGTTCCGGTTGATGTTACCTCTTTTCAGAACGATACCGTTAGCTTCGCCAATAAAGACGATGTGCTGACGTATCTGATTCACCTTGGATATCTGGCCTATGACCGGACATTTAGAACTGCTTTTATTCCGAATGAGGAAATCCGTCAGGAATTGATTCTGGCAACGAAAAGGAAAAAATGGAATGAGTTGATTGTATTTCAAAAAGAATCAGAGCAGCTTCTGAAAGATACAATTCAGATGAATGGAAACGCAGTAGCAAAAGAAATTGAAAAAATTCACAGGAAATATACTTCTGTGATTCAGTATAACAATGAAAACTCACTCAGCAGTGTTCTGTCCATTGCCTATTTGAGTTCCATGCAATACTATTTCAAACCAATCCGCGAATTTCCCGCGGGTCGTGGATTTGCAGACTTTGTGTTTATTCCAAAGCCGGAGTTTCAGAATTATTACCCGGCGCTTGTTGTGGAACTGAAATGGGACAAAAGCGTCAGAGCAGCATTAGATCAGATCAGAGACAGAAAATATCCGGAGTCTGTTGCATGCTATGCAGGGGAGCTTTTGCTGGTGGGAATTAACTACAATGAAAAAACAAAAGAACATGAATGCCGGATTGAAAAGTATGAAAAATAAGGGCATATTTCAATTTCAGTTTACAGAGATAAAAGAGTATGGATAAGATAGAGATATATCATTATTTAAAAAGGCAAAATATAGCGTATGAAATTACGGAACATAAGGCAGTTTTCAATATGGAAGAAGCAGATGCTGTTGATTTGCCGTATCCAGAGTGGGGCGCTAAAAATTTATTTGTTCGCGACGATAAAAAACGTAATTATTATTTGATAACGATGAAAGGGAACAAGCGAGTAGATTTGAAAGCGTTTCGCAGGCAACGTGGTCTGCGTGCACTTTCTTTTGCAGCTGCGGAGGAATTATTTGATATTATGAAACTGATACCCGGTGCCGTTACGCCGCTTGGTATTCTAAACGATGCCGAACACAGAGTTCAAGTCTTCATGGACGTGGAATTTGTCGGAAATAAAATTGGTGTTCATCCAAATGATAATACAGCAACCGTTTGGATGCAGGCTGATGATTTAATGAAAATAATTCAGAAGCATGGAAATACTGTGGAATACGCATGTATATAATCGAAAGGTATTGCTGAAAAGTCTGAAAAAAGAAAAGTTCACAAACAAAAATGGTTCTCATTCTGCACTAAATATGTTTACCGAGTATTCCATGACAGATCCCGGTGATCTGGCGGAATATTTTGGCTTCACAGAGCAGGAGATATCTGCCCTCTGTGAAAAATATGAGATGAGTTTTGAAGAAGCAAAAACGTGGTACGATGGTTATCAGTTGATTACGCATCGGCAGACCGGAGACGAAATTTATTCCATGTATAGCCCGAAATCTGTGGTAGAAGCCATGCTGCGCCACAAATTCGGAACCTATTGGAACCAGACGGAAACGTATGAGGCCTTAAAAATTTATATTCAAATGGACATGGATGGCCTGAAAGATTCTGTGGTTCGAATGCTTGCCGGTATCAATTATAATAAAAAAAACGAAGAAACATGAATGTGTTATTGAAGTAATGCAAAAATAAAAACGGAAGTCTCATGTCTGCGCAGTAAGGGCGGTGGATATGGGACTTTTTGGTAAAGATAAATAAAATTTATGGAGGAGAAAGAATGATTATTGATTCTTATGATATCAACAGCGAGCCGATTGTAAAGCTGGAGAATTTTTATGGGGAGAAGCAGCATCTGGTAAAAAAATGTATGGTGATTTTTTCAAAAGTAATATATGAATACATGCTTGAAAAATTCCCATGCCGACAGATTGCAGAAGTAAGAGCATGCAATGGAAATATACCGGTTTGGACTCTGCCATATGAGGAAGAAACGATTGCTTTCTACCTGACACCAATTGGTTCCGCTCTTGCAGCCGGAACGATTGCCGAAGTCAATCATTTAACAGGAGCATCCGTCTTTATCATGTTCGGTTCCTGCGGCAGTTTGGATAAAGGAGCAACCGAAGGAAAGTTTATTCTCCCAACGGAGGCATACCGGGGAGAAGGACTGTCCTATTATTTTGCAGAACCGCAGGACTACATAAAAATAAAAAACACGGACAAACTGGCGGAATTTTTCAAAGAAAGGAAACTGCCATACGTTCAGGGGCGCGTATGGACGACAGACAGTATGCTTCGGGAAACGGTAAATCTTGTAAGAAAACGAAAAGAAGAAGGATGCATTGCCGTGGAAATGGAACTCGCAGGCGTTCAGGCGATCAGTGATTTTTATGGATTTGAACTGTATGATTTTCTTGTTGCGGGAGATGTGCTGATCGAAGGAAACTATGAAACGGATGGATTATCTGCCGCTAACCACGATCTGGACAAGCTGTTTCTGGCGCTGCAGATAGCGAAAAGTGTATAAAATTACAATGTTTGAGGAAAAAGAAATATTTCAGAGCCGTTTGCAGAAACTTTTAGATAATACGAAAGCGGGAATTATGTATGGAGAATGGAATGACAATGGGCGATTGCTTACGGACGAATAAATTAATCATTTTAAGAGGAAATTCCGGCAGTGGAAAAACAACTATTGCAAAGGAATTACAGCAAGTGTTCGGAAATAATACAATGCTGATCTCGCAGGATGTTATCCGAAGAGATATGCTCAAAGTCAAAGACGGAGAAAATACAAAGGCGCTGCCTCTTCTGGAAGAACTTCTGCGATATGGAAGAAAACACAGCGAGATTGTTATTCTGGAAGGAATACTGAATGCGGAATGGTATCGTGCATTATTTGAGCTGGCAGTAGCTTTATATGGAAAAAATATATACGCATATTACTTCGACATCCCCTTCGAGGAGACCGTGAAGCGCCACAAAACAAAGCCGAACTGCAATGATTTCAGTGCAGAAGATATGCAGAGATGGTGGAACGAAAAAGATTATACATCCGTTCTGTATGAAACCAGAATAACGGCGGATCAGGACAGAGAAAGCATAGTTCGTGACATCTGTCAAAACATAATATCCAATGGAAAATAATTGCTTCGGACAGGGAATGATCTTTGTTCTGCCAGAGAAATATGATAAAATAGAAACAGAAATAAATTTTTGCAAGCCTGTCGGTGGTAAAGGATTTAGGAAGGAGCAGACCCATGAAATCAGTAATTTCCATTGGAAATCAGGATTTTATATCCATCAGAAAGAATAACTGTTTTTATATCGATAAGACGGATTTTATCAGGGAATGGTGGGACAATCAGGACAGTGTTACTCTGATCACACGCCCAAGAAGATTCGGCAAGACCCTGAATATGAGTATGGTCGAATATTTCTTTTCCGTAAATCATTCCGAATGCAGCAAATATTTTGAAGACCTTGTCATCTGGAAAGAGGAAAGATTTCGTAAGCTGCAGGGAACGTATCCGGTGATTTCCCTCAGCTTTGCAGATATCAAGGCAACCACATATGAGACTGCAAGAAGAGCGGTAATTCGTAAGCTGGTAAAATTATATAGTACTTTTGAATTTGTCAAATCCAGCAAAGTATTAAATGAAAAAGACCGCGCCTATTTTGATTCCGTTGAAGAAAATATGTCGGATGATGCGGCAGCAGTAGCTGTCAATTATCTGTCCGATTATCTGAGCCGCTATTACGGAAAAAAGGTGATTATTCTTCTGGATGAGTATGATACTCCTTTGCAGGAATCGTATATTCATGGGTATTGGGAGAATCTTACTGCGTTTATCAGAAGCCTGTTCAATTCCACATTCAAAACGAATCCCTATATGGAACGGGGACTGCTGACAGGAATAACAAGAGTCAGTAAAGAATCTATCTTTTCCGATCTGAATAATCTTGAAGTTGTAACAACAACATCGGAAAAGTACAGCGGCTCGTTTGGCTTTACAGAAGAAGAAGTCTTTCATGCGCTGGAGGAAAATGGGCTGTCCGATGAAAAAGGAACCGTCCGCTATTGGTATGATGGATTTTCCTTTGGAAAACGGAAGGATATTTACAATCCGTGGTCCATTACAAAATATCTGGACACGGGAGAATATGGAACGTACTGGGCAGACACCAGCGGAAATATGCTGATCTCCAATCTGATCCGTCGAAGTCCTGCAAAGATCAAGACGGAAATGGAAGATTTATTAAACGGCAGAGTGATCTGCACAGAATTGGATGAGCAGGTTATTTTTGAACAGCTTGGCAGAAAGCGGGGAGCCATCTGGAGTCTTATGCTTGCGAGCGGATATCTGAAAGTGGATCGGTACGAAATGGATAACAGAACAGGAAAGCGCCAGTATGATTTGAAAGTGACAAATCATGAGACAATGCTGATGTTTGAGCAAATGATAGAGGACTGGTTTACAGAAGAAGATTCTGCGTATGGTAATTTTAAAGATGCTCTGCTTGCCGGAGATCTGGATTATATGAACCAGTTTATGAATCAGGTAGCACTTCAGACCTTCAGCAGTTTTGACACGGGCGGAAAACCGTCAGAGGAACTCGAACCAGAAAGATTTTACCATGGATTTGTCCTTGGGCTGATTGTCGATCTGGCCGGAAAATACAGAATCACATCCAACAGAGAAAGTGGATTTGGACGGTATGACGTAGTAATGGAGCCATTGAAAGAAAACCTGGATGCGATCGTGATGGAATTCAAGGTTCAGAATACATCAAAAGAAAAGTCGCTGGAAGAGACGGTGGAGCATGCACTTCGTCAGATTCAGGAAAAACAGTATGACACAGAATTGCTTGCCAGAGGAATCACAAAGGAGCGGATCAGGCATTATGGATTTGCGTTTCGGGGGAAGAAAGTGTTGATTGGAAATTGAAATGAGAGAAAATATGAAAATCAGAAAAGCAGAACCGAAAGACCTGTCCAGAATTGCGGAAATTTTCGTGTTCAACAACCGAATCAATTATTTCCCGATTTTTCACGAGGAGGCCTATTCCTTCGGTGAAATGCAGGTAGTTCCGATGATCGACCAGTACTTTAAGAAAGAAGAAATCTTAAACCGCATCTATGTCTACGATGATGGAATTATAAGAGGTTTTACAGAAATCAACGGAACCGAAATCTGTAAACTATACGTAGATCCATGTCTGCAGAACAACGGGGTCGGCCACGCGCTGATTACCTTTGTAATTGAAAAGTTTGACGCAGACCATCTATGGGCATTGGAGAAAAATACGCGTGCCATTGCGTTTTACAACCGCCACGGATTTCGGTGGACAGGAACGAAACAGCTGGAAGCAGGAACGACAGAATATCTGCTGGAATTAAGACGATGAGAGCGCGGCGTGTTTTCTGTTCTTCCTGTAAAAATTAAAGCAGGAGAAAACGGTCTTGTATTTTAATCGAATCAAGTAAGTAGCGAAGCGGATTGCGAATATCCGCTTTACTGAAGCAAAAATAGCCGAAAAGCCTGTTCTACCGTATCGGTCATATTTTCTGCCGCATTTTTCACATCCATAGCTTCTTCGAGTGAAACGACGCTCCGCAGAATCGGGAAAAAGGCATCAATTCCGGCGGCGTTGCATGCAGATGCATCCTTTGTGACACAGCCGGAGAACGCAAGGACAGGTTTGCAGTATTCTTTTGAAAGTTTTGCAACTCCGATCGGCGCTTTTCCCATCACGGTTTGTCCGTCGAGCCGTCCTTCGCCGGTGATAACAAGATCAGCATCTTTTACATCATCACGAAGTCGGGTTTCATCCAGTACGATCTGAATGCCGGGTTCCAGCGAAGCAGAAAGAAACGTCTGAAAAGCAAATCCAAGTCCGCCCGCAGCACCCGTTCCGGGAATTTCCGCGTCGACGTTCGGGAATGTTTTCCGGCAGAGTGCGGCGTAGGAGGCAAGCGATGTGTCCATACGTTTGATCATGACAGCATCCGCGCCCTTCTGCGGTCCGAAAACGGCGCTGCAGCCGTTGGAACCGCAGAGCGGATTCGTTACATCGCAGGCAATACGGAAGGTGCATTCCGAAAGTTCCGGCAGAACGTGATCTGCCGTAATCGTGGTAAGAGATTCCAGTCCGACAGCACCAAAAGGAACCTGTTTTCCTTCTGCATCGAGCAGTCCGAAACCGAGTGCCTGTAGCATACCAATACCGCCGTCATTTGTGGCACTTCCGCCGATTCCAATGATAAAGCGGTGGCAGCCATTGCGGATGGCATCGCAGATAACCTCACCGACACCGTACGTTGTGGCGTACAGCGGATTTTTCTCATCGCCGTGTACCTGCGTAATACCGGCAGCCCCCGACATCTCGATAATGGCGGTCTGCGTTCGGTCGATGATGCCATACGGGCAGATAACCTGCTTTCCGGCAGGACCGGTCACCGAAACGGAGACAAGCCGTCCGCCAAGACCTTCGGTCAGTGCCTGAACGGTACCTTCACCGCCATCGGCAAGCGGGCGCACAACCGTCTCCACCTTCGGATCGACACGATAAATCCCGGTGGCGGCCGCTGTTCCAGCCTGCAGAGAGGAAAGGCTTCCTTTAAAAGAATCAATTGCAATCACAACTTTCATCATTTTTCTCCTGATTTCAAATATTTTTCAATCCGACACTCATGCACCTTCGTCTTCTTATCATAATTAACACCAACCAGCAGAATATCCCCTGTATAAGATGCAATGGAAGCCGGGTAATGCTGTCTTTTAATCTGATCCAGTGCCGTTTTCGCATTCTTGTTCCATTTCAGTTCTACTACAAGCGCCGGAAAATCGTATCGGTATTCCGGCTTTGGCAGAAAGACAAAATCGGAAAAACCGCGCCCGGTCGGAAGTTCACGAATGGGTTTGAAGTAATATTGCATCGTACTTAAATAAGCAATCGTGAGGACACAACTGAGCGAATTTTCATTATGATACTGAATCACGGAAGTATATTCCTCATGGACCTTTTCAATTCCGGCAGCGACAGCATTTTCATCCATATCGAGCGTAGCATCTAAAAGATCCGCAGATTCCTGCTGGAAAGCGAAAAGTTCATTCCAATGATTGGAAGTCACCGCAGTCAGAAACTCCCTGCGGATTTCTTCGTTGGGAATATATGCCATCTGTGTCTGCTGATTGTAGGCAAGATAGCCCAAATGAATCAGCAGCGTCAGAACATCATCTTTATTTACAAAGCTGACCATGTCATTTTTAAAAGAGGTAACCATGACAGGAACTGCGGCGCCGGAAAGCATCTCCAGAATTGCTGTTTTCAATCCGTCAAAATCCATATTGATAAAAGGAACCATCGAGTCGTATGTGCTCGTCTCCGACCAATAGCTTTGGAATGTCCCATCCAGAAGCAGACTTGTCACCGCGTTTGGATTGTATACATGGTAATTTCCAAGCAGATAGCCGTCGTACCATCGTCTGACTTCCTCAAAATTTTGTCCGTATTTCTGACAGAGAGCGGAAACTTCATCTTCTGTGAATCCAATATAGGAAGCCAGCGGGCCTGGATTCAGCATGGAATACTGATGAAAATTATTTAAGGCAGACTGCGTTTTCAATTTTTTGATCGGAAGAATACCCGTGAGAAACGCAAGCTGGATATATTTCGTCGGTTCCGTCCCTTTGAACATTCCACGAAGAAAATTAATGTAATCATCCTGAATTTTCTGGTTGGAGGCCTCATCACGAATCAGGACATCCCATTCATCAATAATAATCACAAATTTCTGTCCGGTCGCCTCTTTGATCCGGGACAGAGCGTCGGGAACGGTGGAAACTTCCGGCGGAAGCTGATCTGCATAGATGGTACGCAGCTCGGCCAGTGTACATTCTGTAATGTAGGCCACAATCTGTTCCGGATCGCTGACATTCGAAAGAAACCACTGGATGTCCAGATGAATCACATCGTATTGGTTCAGATGCTTCTCAAAGTCTGCCGTCTGGCTGATCGCAAGGCCAGAAAACATCTTTCTGGAATCACAGCCCTTGCTGTAATAGGCCGCCAGCATATTTGCAGCAAATGATTTTCCAAACCGCCGCGGGCGGCTGTTGCAGATATAGCCCTGCATGGTGTCCAGAACTTTGTTGGTATACGATAAAAGTTCTGTTTTGTCCACATAGATTTCGGAATTGAGAGCAACCTGAAATGCACTGTTGTCCGGATTCACAAATCTTCCCATGATTTCACTTCCCTTCCGTTTTTTGATTATACCCCGATTTTACCATTCCCCCATCCAAATAGCAACGCACACCCCCGAAAATCCCGTAAAATCGCGGAAAAGAACCGATAAAATATGCTTTCCACTCTTGACAACGCTTACAGCCCCTAGTTATAATAAGGCATGAAAAACGATGACGAAGACAGTAGTCTGCGCGTGAACGGTCTGTGGAAAGCGAGCCGGGGATGGTGGGAGTCCGGTACAAGTAGCGGCAGGTGAACATCACTTCCAAGTTGCAGTTCTGAATCTGCGTACCCGGCGCATAAAATATAGAAAACCGGAGAGCAGTGGTAAGAAGTTGCCGGCCGTTCCCCGTTACAGGAAATGCATATGATAGTATGTAACAGGTGGTTACGATAAGTACAGCTTTCGTCCTATTACAGGGCGGGAGCTTTTTCTTATTTTACGCGAGCAAATCAAACGAGAAACTTAAGTTTCAGGAGGTACAAGCATGTACAAGAAAGTTTCAACCGACATGAACTTTGTCGAGAGAGAAAAACAGGTTGAGAAGTTCTGGGAAGACAATCAGATCTTCGAAAAAAGTATGAAAGTGCGTGAAGGAAATCCGTCCTACGTGTTCTATGACGGACCGCCGACCGCAAACGGAAAACCGCACATCGGCCACGTAGAGACCCGTGTTATCAAGGATATGATCCCGAGATACCGTACCATGAAGGGTTATCAGGTGCCGAGAAAAGCAGGCTGGGATACCCACGGACTGCCGGTAGAGCTGGAAGTTGAGAAAAAACTCGGTCTGGACGGAAAAGATCAGATCGAAAAATACGGCGTAGAGCCATTCATCGAGCAGTGTAAAGAGAGCGTATGGAAATACGAGGGAATGTGGGAAGATTTCTCCCATACCGTTGGCTTCTGGGCTGATATGAAAAACCCATACGTTACGTATCATAACGATTACATCGAGTCCGAGTGGTGGGCATTAAAAGAGATCTGGAAGAAAGGTCTTCTGTACGAAGGACACAAAATCGTTCCTTACTGCCCGCGCTGCGGTACCCCGCTTTCTTCCCACGAAGTAGCGCAGGGATACAAAGATGTCAAAGAACGTTCAGCCGTTGTCCGCTTTAAAGTAAAAGGCGAGGACGCTTACATCCTGGCATGGACCACCACACCGTGGACCCTTCCGTCCAACGTTGCACTCTGCGTCAACCCGGATGAGGATTATGTAAAAGTAACAAGCAAAGGATATACCTATTATATGGCAGCCGCTCTGGTAGATACCGTTCTCGGTGAGGGCGCTGAAATCCTGGAGCATTATCAGGGTAAAGATCTCGAGTTCAAAGAGTACGAGCCGCTGTTCCCGTACGCTGAGAAAAGAATCGGAAACAAAAAAGCATACTATGTAGTCTGCGATACCTACGTAACACTGACTGATGGTACCGGTGTTGTTCATATCGCTCCTGCATTCGGTGAGGACGACTCCAAGGTCGGCCACAGATACGATCTTCCATTCGTACAGTTAGTAAACGAAAAAGGTGAGATGACAGAGGAAACTCCGTGGGCAGGCACTTTCTGTAAGAAAGCAGATATGGCGGTTCTGCAGGCACTCGAGGACAAGGATCTTCTGTTTGATGCACCGCTGTTTGAGCACAGCTACCCGCACTGCTGGAGATGCGATACTCCGCTGATCTACTATGCACGTGAGACCTGGTTCATCCGCATGACTGCAGTAAAAGAGGATCTGATCCGCAACAACAACACCATCAACTGGATTCCGGAGAGCATCGGAAAAGGACGCTTCGGCGACTGGCTGGAAAATGTTCAGGACTGGGGACTTTCCAGAAACCGTTACTGGGGAACTCCGCTTCCGGTATGGCAGTGTGAATGTGGCCATCAGGACTGCATCGGCAGTATCGAAGAACTGAAAGAAAAAGCCGACAACTGCCCGGATGACATTGAGCTTCACCGCCCATACATCGACGCAGTGACCATTAAGTGCCCGAAATGCGGTAAAGAGATGCACCGTGTACCGGAGGTTATCGACTGCTGGTTCGATTCCGGATCCATGCCGTTCGCACAGCATCACTATCCATTCGAGAACAAAGAAATCTTCGAGAAACAGTTCCCGGCACAGTTTATTTCCGAGGCTGTAGACCAGACCCGTGGATGGTTCTACTCCCTGCTTGCAATTTCCACCCTGCTGTTTACAAAGCACCATACGAAAACGTTATCGTTCTTGGTCTGGTACAGGATGAGAACGGACAG
>ENA-OQDT01001656-OQDT01001656.1-human-gut-metagenome-genome-assembly--contig:-NODE-1656-length-12628-cov-4.437005_pt1 | contig 12628 bp, 11 predicted proteins | sample MGYA00242786_ERZ504617 | MGnify/ENA primary metagenome ERZ504617 (study PRJEB26092, sample SAMD00036337) | human gut metagenome | host: Homo sapiens | study: EMG produced TPA metagenomics assembly of... | reverse complement strand
AGATTCCGGCATGTGGGAGAAGACAAGGTTACAATGGACTTTGCTTTCTTTGCTATAGCCTTTAATATCAAAAAAATGTGTGCTAAACTGATAAAAGAAGGAAAGGGGCTCATTACAGTTGCCAAATGCATGAGGAAAAAGTAGCATAGCCAAAAGAAAATATAGCAGAACTGTAAAATATAAAAGAGGTTGTGCCAACGTTTTGACACAACCTCTTGTTCTTTTCTATTTATCTGTTAGTTAGCAGACTTCACTAATACCACACGGTTCAGAATCGGTTGTCCGAACTTGTCGACACCACCATCGGCAGAAATTTTCAAGCGGTTGGCAGGGATACCGTAATCCTTTACCAAAACATCCACTACAGCCTGTGCACGTTTCAAGCTCAGCTCTTTGTTGAATTCAGGAGTACCTGTTGCAGAGTCGGCATAGCCGTTTACGGTATAGGTAGTGTTCGGGAACTCTTGCATCTGTTTGGCCAGATAAGAAATATTCATCACCTCACGCGGAGATACTTCGGCAGAACCAATCTTGAAGAATACGGTACGCGGTGCGATATTCGGATCGGTAACGACAACTTCAGTTTCAGTAACTTCCACCGGTTTGTTCTGTGCAGCGGTCAGAGCCGACTCCAACTGTTGGTTGGCAGCAGCCATTTCAGCTATCTGCTGTTGCATGGCAGACAGCTCAAGAGCGGAAATCAATTGTGGCGTCGGACGGTTGAAACCACGTTTCGGGAAGTGGTAAGTCAAACCAAGCGTTGCACTGAACACACCATCATACCCCTTACCGGCAACTGTTCCGTCAAATTTATCTTCGGCTCCCATTGCACTAAGTTCCAAATTAATATCTATTGCATTTGAAATGCGAAAGCGGTTGATGATACCGGCATTCAGAGCAAGTGCCTGACGGTGAGGCTTCGTATAGTTATGAGTGAGACCGGCACCCAGATAAGGAATGATTTCATATACACGGTCTTCGTTGTATCCGCCAAACAAGGCATTCAGGTTGAACATTACATCACCGTGGAAATTCATGTAATCAAAGCGTTGCTTGTACGAACCATTCGCACGCTGAGTACCCTTTACATAATCAGCAAAGGGGTCCATGGTAAAGCCTTTTGCCTGAAGGCCGCTATACTGCAAACGTAATCCGAGCCCCGGAGTAAACCATTTACCCACAGAAATATTCATCGTGGGACTGATGCGCTTTCCGAAATCACCCAACTGCTGGTCGTTATCTCCATACATTACCGATGCACCGCCACCGATAGAGAAAAACCAGTTGCTCCAGAATGGATTTGTGATTACCTGGTACTTATCCTGTACCTGAATAATGTCAACCTGCTCTACAACAACAGGTTTTTGTTGTGCCATAGTGGCAGCAGATACGCCGGCCAAAGCCAGCAACATTAGAATCTTTTTCATATACCTTAAAATAGTTAAGTTGGTTAATTAAATTCTTTATCATTCAAACTGATTAATTAACGCCGACAAGACAAAAGGTTCTGGAAAAAAAGATTTTTAATTGTTATGGATAAATAATGTACAAATCATCATTTCTGGAACAACTTTTCAATATCCTCTTCCCTGATAGTGGAAAGCACCGTACGGCCATCAGGCGTATAGCTGGGCGTGGAACAGGCAAAAAGGCTGTCTACCAAATTGGACATCTCATCATTGCTCAGCACCTGTCCGTAAACGATAGCTGCTGCACGCGCCAGTGTCAGCGCAAGGATTGTCCGGACTTCTTCCTTGACGTCACTACCTTTCTCCATAGCGGTATGTACCATATTGCGCACCAGTTCCACCGGATTCAACCCCTCGATGCCGGAAGGAATACCATTGATAGCGTAGCTGCCGCCACCTAAAGGACTGAGGTCGAAACCGACTGCCGCCAAATCGTCCGACAGACTTTCCAACACCGCAGCTTCGGAAACTGGTAATTGAATCAATTCCGGAAATAACACACCCTGAGATACTCCCTGCCTTTGGCGAATTTGAGTCATGTACCGGTCGAACAGCACACGGACATGCGCACGGTGCTGATCTATCAACATCAGGCCGGATTTTACGGAAGTAAGGATAAAACGTCCTTTGAATTGCAAATGCTGTGCCCCCTTCTCCATGGAAGAAGAATCACCGGAGTACAAAGAAGAAGATTGGGAAGCGGGCTCAACGGCTTCCGTTACAGCGGAAACCGCCTCCTCGAAAGCAAGCGGTTCTTCCTCGACAGGCTCATTCATTCTACTTGCTTTCTCCAAACCGGAATACAGTCCCTCCCACTCTACACTTTGGCGCGGATAACTTCCTCCGCTGCTATAAGAAGAGGCAGAGGAAGTCTTGAAAGGATTGAAGTCCGCATTATAATGCACCTTAGGCGGTTCGATGGGACGGCTCTGCTCAAATGCCGGAATGTCAGGCATGCCCTCTGTATCAAAGTCTATGGACGGTACAGCATTGAATTTTCCAAGCGATTCCTTCACAGCCGCTGAAAGTATCTGCCAAATAGCCTGCTCGTTCTCAAACTTGATTTCCGTCTTTGTAGGATGAATGTTTACATCTATATTCGCAGGGTCTACCTCGAAATAGATGAAATAGGATATCTGTTCACCGGCAGGAATCAGTTGCTCATAGGCATCCATAACTGCCTTATGAAAATATGGATGGCGCATATAACGGCCGTTCACAAAAAAATACTGGTGCGCACCTTTCTTACGGGATGCCTCCGGCTTTGCCACAAAACCAGAAACTTTTATCATCGTCGTGTCTACATCCACCGAAAGCAACTGCTGGTTCAACTTCTTACCGAATATGGCGAGAATGCGCTGGCGCAACGGCATGACAGGTAAATTGAACAACTCCGCATCATTACTATACAGATAGAAAGCAACATCCGGATGCACCAAGGCTATGCGCTCAAACTCGGCAAGAATATTGCTTAATTCCGTTGAATTTGCTTTCAGAAACTTACGGCGGGCAGGAATATTGAAGAATAGGTTCTTCACTGAAAAGTTACTTCCCTTAGGACAAGAAACGGCCTCCTGACTCTCTACTTTGGAACCGGCAATAACCAGACGCGTACCAAGTTCTTCACCAGCCGGACGGGTTTTCAACTCTACCTCCGCCACCGCCGCAACAGACGCCAGCGCTTCACCGCGAAAACCCATTGTACGTAACGCAAACAAATCAGAGGCCTCACGTATCTTGGAAGTGGCATGACGCTCAAAGGACAGACGCGCATCCGTTTCGGACATTCCTTTTCCGTCGTCAATAACCTGGATGCAGGTCTTTCCAGCATCCGTTACCAAAACATGTATTTCGGTGGCTTCTGCATCAATCGCGTTTTCTACCAATTCCTTGATGACAGACGCCGGACGCTGAATCACCTCTCCGGCAGCAATCTGGTTCGCAACCGAATCGGGCAGCAAATGAATGATATCGCTCATGATAAGTATAAAGTATAAAGTATGAAATAAAGGGTACAGAAAAAATTAGATAATACCGTTGGTAATGGCATACCACAAATATATCAGCAATGCCACAACCACCAGTATCACCCCCAGATGCACCGGTCTGCGTCCGCTTTCCTTACGACGTTTCAGATGGGTAGTGCCTTCAATGAACTTCCCCGGATATCTTCGGGCGAAAATTCCTTTTCCGGCAACATGCCTAACTCGCGTTTGGCATCTTCCTCCATTTTGGCCAGTTTCTCTTTCCGTTCATCTACATAAATGTATGAATGATGAAATCCCCGCGGCCTACGCATTGCAAACATTCCCATAGCATTATTTTTTAGTTCGTTTTATATGCATATCTCTTGGCGAAGTTAAAGGTTTCCGGTCACTTTTCTGCAATGTTTCACCCGCTTTTTTACCCCGCCACTCAAAGATGTCATCCTTGTTCAAGGGACGAATATAATCAAACCACACAAATGAAGGAAGTTTCATCTTGTCGGCCGGTATTTGGTCCATAGGATACAATATGCCGTTGGACTTGCCTATCAATGCAGCTTCTTCCATTTTACGGTCTTTGAGATAAATACGCAGGAAACTGCCTTCGGCATAGTTCATGCCAATCATTGTACTGTCTTTCTCTTCCGGATAGAACACAATCAGGACATTACCGTTCACATCTACCCGGCGCATATTTCCGTCCTGGAAAAAAGCTTTCATCTCCTTGCCTGTCACTTGGTTATAATGGATAGAATCTTTCTGTTCCACAGCCAGCGCCTGATCAATGATGTGCGCCCAGTCGATGGTGCTGTCGTTCATGTAGACCTTTACCTCTTCACCGAGCAACTGCTGCGCACCGTGCCACAAAACAGGGTCGGTATACATCGTCAAACAGGAATCCTTGGAATTATAAACCAAAGAATCGCACACTGCCTGCACATCTGTGCGGTAAGCACGCACCTTGTGATAAACACGCATTTCACGATAGGCAGAGTCTGTATTCATGTGGTAAGTTACCAAACGCAGTGTATCACCATGCATAAAAAGACTGTCACCCTGAGAATAGTCTATAGCAACGGCACGTTGGGTAGCAATGGCATTACCGGTTAGCTCATTATAAAAACAGTAATTGCCGGTAAGCATATTCTTGTTTACCGTATCATTCATCTGTACGTTATCGAAAGCTTCACCATAACCCAGCTTGCGGTCATAGAAAAGACTGTCTCCGGTAAGTTTCTTGCCTTCATTAGTCAAAATGGAACGGTCCAACAGCTCTGCTTGCTCGGATACGGTATTGTATTCTCCACGCTCCGAATAGATATGGTTTTTATCACTGACTATATCGGAAGGCCCCAGAATCGTAGCGATTTTGGACTCCGTACTGTACTTTAACGTATCGGAAGTCAGGACAAACTTCGGATTTACCAATTTCACTTCATGGTTGAACACTGCCAGTTTGGTTGCCGGGCTGTATTCTCCCCATTCGGAAGTCAGGACATTTTCTTCATCGGTCAGCGTACCGCCGTCAAAGTAATATCCTAAATTATACAGACGGTCATAGTTCAAGCTATCCGTAGTAAGTTCCGTATTGCGGTTAATCATACGGACATTCTCACGCAGCATGGCAAGCTGGGACATACCGTCATAATACAAGTAATCACCGTATATGAACAAAGTGTCTCCCTGCTCCATACGAACATTACCGAATGCTTCCACAGAGTTAATTTTCTCGTAAATCAGAGCACTGTCACAAAACATGTACATACTATCGTGCTTCATCCTGACCGAGCCAATCAGCACCTGCACATCAGGGCGCAACTGCTGATCCGCCTGCGCCTCATCGGCGTAAAGCAAATCCACACGTTTCTTTTTCTTGTCAGGCTCACTTTTCCTGTCCTGCGCGCTCAACAAACAAACGCCGAACAAACATACCAAACCAAATATCAGTCTTTTATCCATCCCGGATACTTGAATGTACAGTTTCTCCAATTTTCGTTGATGCGAACGTAAGTGTGTTTCTGCTTTTCACGAATCCACTTGTCCAGCATTTCATCCCGACGTTTCTCCAGAACAATCTCTTTCAGGTTCTGGTAGTCATCGGCAACGGTAGCCTTATGTCCATTGGTACGGCTCTTCAACTTCACGATGACACATTCTTCTTTTCCGGTTTTCTGCGGAATCATGGTAAATGCTTCAGAAATCTCGCCAACTTTCATCTTGTCTACCACTTTTGCAATTTCAGGCGGCAGCTCCTGCATCTCGAATTTGGAGGTATTGGTATTGGGGTTAGGCAGCAAACCGTGATTATTGCGTGTATCTTTGTCTTGTGAAAGCACCGATGCCGCTTCCTCAAAAGAGAACTTCCCGTTACGAATATCATCGGCTATAGAGTCCAGACGAGCCATACCTGCTGTCAAAGATTCTTCCGGGATATGCGGTTTCAGCAATATATGACGGGTTTTAATACGGTCTCCACGCTTCTCTATCAGCTGAATGATATGAAAACCATATTCGGACTCCACTATTTTAGAGACCTTATTGGGGTCTTGCAAGTTGAAAGCAACATTGGCATATGCCGGATCCAGCATACCACGTCCGGAAAACTCGATTTCGCCACCGCGAATGGCAGAACCACGGTCTTCCGAATACATACGAGCCAACGTAGAGAAACTGGTCTCACCCTTTGTTATACGGTCGGTAAAATCGCGCAAGCGTTTCTTTACGTTTTCTATTTCTTCCAAAGGTACTTTCGGCTGCTGGGTAATTATCTGCACCTCCACCTGCGTCGGTATATAGGGAATACTATCTTGCGGCAGATCTTTGAAATAACGACGCACCTCGGCCGGCGTAACTTTGATTTCACCAACCAGTTTCTGCTGCATCTTCTGTACTTTCAACCCTTCACGGGCATTTTCCCGCAATGTTTCACGAATCTGACTGGAAGTTTTATTGAAGTATTCTTCCATCTTTTCACGTGAACCGATATTGCTGATATACATATTTGTCATATAATCCACACGCTGGATGACTTCGGATTCGGAAACTTCAATACTGTCAAGTGCCGCCTGATGCAAGAACAGCTTTTGTACGGCTATCTCTTCCGGTATCACACAATAGGGGTCCCGGTCGAACTTACGTCCTTCGTACAAAGCGCTCATGCGAGCTTCTTCCACTTCGGACTTTAATATAGCCTCGTCGCCCACTACCCACACGACCTCGTCAATCACATTGTCTTGTCCATAAACGGTAGAACCGGCTAACAGCGTCAAGGCAAATAAAACTACAAACTTAAAGTTCATACACATCTTCATTCTTGGTATCTTATACTAATAATACTTAATTTTATCTTTTTTCTCCGCACGCTGATACAAATCTTCTTTCACCTGCTTCATAAAATTCACCTGCTTCATGTTCAGCATCATATCCTTCACCTGACTACGGGCAAACTCATACGGTTCCTGTTCTCCCACAGCACGATAATCGCTCACATTCAGAAAATAATGAAAAGCCGTATCTTTCAGTTCCACGTGGCGGTTCTTATTCAGATATTCTCCGGCATCGGGCACTTTCAGCGGCATCAAGTCCATCACTTCGGTTATCGGAACCCACTTGTCATAAAAATACTCGTACTTCACGGCATTCTGCAGACTGTATTTTTCCAGATGCTCTACGGCCTCGCGGTTTTCGGTCCTGTACCAACGGCGAACACTGCCCAGTTGAGGGGCTGTGAGGGGAACTTTGATAAACAATCCCTTTATCAAAGGACTCTCCACCTTAAAAAGCTCTTGATGCTTCTCATAATAATCAGCCAGTTCCGTTTCCGAAATTTCTTCAGAAAGAGTTTGGTTTATCAGCGCCTGCTGGTATGCATGCATAATCAACGCCTTCCGGTAATTCTCCACCAGTTTGTCAATCTCTCCGCTGTTGGGAATATTACTTTGCGCCTTCTCATACAACAGCACATCTTCTGCCCAGTTACGGATGTAATGCTCCGCAAACAACAGGCTGTCATCTTTCGACAACCCTGCGGGAAGCACCGCCTGCAGGTCTTCATGGTAAAGGAAGTTACCATCCAATTCCACTAACGGTGTTCGCCCTCCATGATCGTGCTGTTCCTTGCACGAGCCACAGAAAAGAAGGATTAAAAGTCCCAAACAGGTTGTTCGCATTACCAGCTGATATTTACTACATTTTAAGGTACGAAGATACGGCTTTAATCGGTTGCATCAGTGATTATTAACGGTTTTTAAAACCTCTTGGTTAATTTCAACCTTAGCCGAGGTGCGCAAACGGGTTATCCACTGCTTCTCCAGACAATTCCGATAATCAGTAACCACCCTGTCTTTTACTTCCCGATAGTCATCCGGCGCTTTCACCTTCTTACCCAGCACGGCAGTAAAAGGGAATGACACCATAGGCGCTGCGTCCTTGCCCTTAAACACCAAATCATCGACATATACATTGTCACCGGAAGCGAATGTTCCCTGCTCCGCCTGTATCTGAGGCTGTGCACCGGCATTAAAAGTCAAGCGAATCGCATCTTTCCATTCTTCTTCCGGCAGACTCTTCAAAAATTTACGGGCTTGTTTGACAATACGTTTGCTTACTCCGTGCAGAACAATACCTTTATACCGCTGTTCCCTCCACTGATAGTCGGAACGATGTTTTTCAAAATAAGTTTGCAGACTGGCCTCATCTGACCCGATTCGTTTATGGATTTCCTGTCCGGTGATTTTATCCAGCAACAAGCGGTTCCTATACTCCTCCACCTGATAACGTAATTCCGGATATTTCCGTTCCAAACATACATTTTCATAATCAAGTACAGTTTTCATTACAAAAGCATCCAGCTGCCTGCGTATACCAGCCGGATATGCTGCTGCAAAACGAACAAAGTCATTTCCTGTATAATTCTTTCCTGCCAATGTAAACAGCGTACGTTTTGTTTGTCCTGTACGTATCAGTTCGTCCATACCCGTTTTGTCGGGAGCATACCCATATTCTTTCTTCAGCTTCTCCACCTGTGCTTCAACTCCCCAATCAGTCCCGTGGCGATGAGCCCGACAAACCTCCATTCCATTCTTCACATCGTCAAAAGACAGCATTTCCATTCGCTCAATAACTTTCACAATATGAATGCCTTGCGGCGTAAAAAAAAGGCTGGGACACTTCGCCTGCCGATAACTCAAAAGCTACATTCTCAAACTCTACCGGCATTTGCAGCCAACTCACCCAAAATGGCTGTTTCTCATCAGAAAAACGTTTTACGCAGGCATCAAAAGCCTCGGGTGTCTGATTCTTCCGGAGATATTCGTAAATGGAGTCCATGCCGGCAATAGCTTTACGCAATGCATGACCGGATACATTTTGAGGAAGATACTTAAAAATATGACTCACACGGACGCGTCCCGCATGATGACTGGCTTTCATTTTATCATACAACCGGCGGACTTCATTTTCAATGACAGCCGTATCTGTCAGATACGATTTTATCAACCGGTTGCGGTAATTTTCAACCTTCTCACGAAATGAAAGAACCGTATCCAAACCGGCTGTCTCGGCAGCAGATACTTTCAACTTGAAGTCTGCAAACCGCTCCGCATACTTTTCCGGTGCAACATACCCGGAAGCAAACGATGCCGCATCCTTGTTATAATAATACTCAAACTCAGAACGCAACACATCCTTTCCATTGACACGCATCAACACCGGGTCCTGCTGAGAAAAAGCAAGCCAGCTCACTCCGAAAAAAATCATCATCAAACAAGTCCTTATCATAACCATCTGTCTAAAATAGGCAAAACCAATAAACAAGCAAGTTCACAAAGATACAATATCATAAACAAATAATGCCCGAAAAGTATAATTTACTCTCCGGGCATATATCTTTATGGATGAATATCCTTATTCGGGACGGCTATAATTCGGAGCCTCGCTGGTTATCGCAACATCATGCGGATGGCTTTCCAACACACCGGCATTGGTGATGCGGGTGAATTTGGCATCATGCAGCTTCTCTATATTGGCAGCGCCGCAATATCCCATACCTGCACGCAAACCGCCGGTCAGCTGATAAATCACTTCATATAAAGTTCCCTTATAAGGAACACGGGCTGCAATACCTTCCGGTACAAGCTTCTTCACATCGCTCGTTCCGCTCTGGAAGTAACGGTCTTTAGAACCATGCTCCATGGCTTCCAAAGAACCCATGCCGCGATAAGACTTGAATTTACGTCCGTTGAAAATAATCGTTTCACCCGGAGATTCTTCTGTTCCGGCAACCAATGAACCAATCATAACAGAGTAACCGCCGGCAGCCAAAGCCTTCACGACATCACCGGAATAACGCAAACCGCCATCGGCAATCAAAGGAATGCCTGTGCCTTTCAGTGCCTTTGCCACATCGTACACGGCAGACAACTGAGGAACACCTACACCTGCAACGACACGAGTGGTACAAATGGAGCCCGGACCGATACCGACCTTTACTCCGTCCGCACCGGCCTCAACCAATGCCTTGGCAGCCTCTCCGGTAGCGATGTTGCCTACTACTATATCAATATTCGGAAAACGCTTCTTAGCTTCTTTCAATTTTTCTATTACATACATGGAATGCCCGTGCGCCGTATCAATTACAATAGCATCTGCTCCGGCATCGACCAATGCCTGCATACGATCCAATGTATCGGCTGTCACACCCACACCGGCAGCCACACGAAGACGGCCTTTGCTATCCTTGCAAGCCATAGGTTTGTCTTTAGCCTTGGTGATGTCTTTATAGGTAATCAAACCTACCAGTTTATTGTCTTTATCGACCACCGGCAACTTCTCGATTTTGTGCTCCTGCAAGATTTGAGCAGCAGCTTCCAAATCGGTTGTCTGGTTGGTGGTAACGATGTTGTCTTTCGTCATCACCTCATCGATACGCTTGTTATGGTCTTTCTCGAAACGGAGGTCACGGTTGGTTACGATTCCCACTAAATGTCCTTCATCGTCCACTACCGGAATACCGCCAATCTTATACTCGGACATCAAGCCCAATGCATCAGCTACCGAAGAACCTCTCTTGATTGTTACCGGATCGTAAATCATACCGTTTTCGGCACGTTTTACAATAGCAACCTGACGGGCTTGCTCCTCAATAGACATATTCTTATGAATCACGCCAATACCGCCTTCACGGGCAATGGCAATAGCCATCTTCGCTTCGGTAACAGTGTCCATAGCGGCTGTTACAAACGGAATTTTCAACTCAATGTTACGTGAAAACTTAGTCGAGAGTTCGACTGTTTTAGGAAGTACCTCAGAGTAAGCAGGGATTAACAGAACGTCATCGTAAGTCAATCCGTCCATTACAATCTTATCAGCAATAAATGACATAGGGCTATGCGTTTAAAATTTATTGCGTGCAAATATACGGTTTTTATTCCATTCCGTATATTTACACGCAATATTTTTTTGCTTTTTTTAAGTCATTTTGATACTTTTTTATAATAGTGCTATAATCCAATTTGTCAAGACAAACCAGTCGGATTTGATCATACAATTTCAGATTTACATGATTTATGAAAGAAGGGTAATTATGGACAAGAACTTGTTTGCTGTCAATCCGCCGATGGGCTGGAACAGCTGGGACTGCTACGGTGCCTCCGTTACGGAAGAGGACCTCATCCGAAACGCGGATTATATGGCAGAGCATCTGAAGCCCTATGGCTGGGAATACGTTGTATGCGATATTCAGTGGTCGGAGCCGACCGCAGATTCTACCGCCTATCACGCCTTTGCTGAGCTCTGCATGGACGAATACGGCCGTCTGATGCCCTCCCCAAATCGTTTTCCCTCCGCCGCAGACGGAAAAGGCTTCAAACCGATTGCTGACTACATTCACAGCAAGGGACTGAAATTCGGCATTCACATCATGCGCGGCATTCCGCGTCAGGCGGTTGCAAAAAACGTACCCATCAAGGGTACCGATGTTCATGCGCGTGATATTGCTCACACGGCTTCTATCTGCGCCTGGAACTCGGATATGTACGGTCTTAATCCCGTTGCCGTCGGCGCACAGGCCTATTACGACTCTCTGTTCGAGCTGTACGCTTCGTGGGGCGTCGATTTCGTCAGGTAGATGACATCTGCGTGGTTTACCGCCGTATCAATCAGGATTACGACTATTCCGGCAGAGAAGAAATCGAAATGATCGCCGCAGCAATTCAGCATTGCGGCCGCGATATGTGCTGAGTCTTTCTCCCGGACCGGCCATGGTGGAACAGGCGGACCACCTGCGCAAATACGCCAATATGTGGCGCATTACCAACGATTTCTGGGACCGCTGGGAAGATATTACTGAAATGTTCATGCGCTGCCGCAACTGGAGTCCTTACGTATCGAACGGCTGCTTCCCGGATTGCGATATGCTTCCGGTCGGCCATATCTCCATTCGCGGCTGCGAGCACGGCGTTTTCGAGCGCAACACGCTTCTGACCCGCCCTGAGCAGCGCACCATGCTGACGCTGTGGTCGATTTTCCGTTCGCCGCTTATGCTTGGCTGCGAGCTGACCGATCTGGATGAATGGACGCTCGGCCTGATTACCAACCCGGAAGTGCTGGCACTGCTGAAGGACAGCCGGAACGCCCGCGAAATTCTGAATGTCTGCGACACGATTGCATGGCAGGCTGAAGATGAGCAGGGTAACACCTACCTTGCCGTATTCAATCTCGGCAATCTTCCGGCAAAGCGCGAGATCACGCTGGACAAGCTCGGTCTGTCCGGTGAATACACGGTTCACGACCTCTGGGGCGACCAGCCCGATGCTGTCGTTTCCTCCGGCATTGTATGCTCGATCGATACGCACGGCGCTGTTCTGTTTAAGCTCACGACAAAATCCTAATTCTCCTTTTCTTCAAAAACACCACCCGCAAGGGTGGTGTTTTTTTGTTCTGATCAAAATCGTCTTATTCCAATTCGCTCAGCAGCATATTCAGTTCGGATATGACATCATCCGCCGCACGGTCTGCCAGTCGAAGAACGCACGGATTGCCTGTTTTCATCGCATAGGACAGTCCCGCCTGCCGAAGCAGCTCCACATCATTTTCGTTATCCCCGAAAGCCATCGTTTCTTCTCGATTTATATGAAGATGGCGCTGCAAAACCGCAAGCGCTGTGCCTTTATCGCA
>ENA-OQDT01001655-OQDT01001655.1-human-gut-metagenome-genome-assembly--contig:-NODE-1655-length-12634-cov-2.089870_pt1 | contig 12634 bp, 12 predicted proteins | sample MGYA00242786_ERZ504617 | MGnify/ENA primary metagenome ERZ504617 (study PRJEB26092, sample SAMD00036337) | human gut metagenome | host: Homo sapiens | study: EMG produced TPA metagenomics assembly of... | reverse complement strand
AAACTAGTAACTTGACAAAAATCCTAGGCTTTAAGAAAATAGAAGAAACGATTTAGAAGCTGGAGCGAAATAGTGAATGGCTGAATTCAGTGATGAAGAGTATTTGAGAGTCTTAGCTGACAATGGTGATAGAGAAGCAGTCAAAGAATATGAGCAAGCTTTGGATAATCGTATTTTTTAGTTGCAAATTTCATTGGCTCAAACTAGTGATTCGCGGTGGCGTAAGGAAGTGCAAAAACTCTTGGAACAAGAGGAAAAGAAAAGAGGGACTACTTTCAAGAAAAAGAGGATAAAGCTGTGAGCGAATTTAGACGTCGTAAAACTGAAAGAACTAGGGGAAGGAAGGTTTCGAGTTTTAATAAACTCAAAGACCTAAAAAAATTCGATGGGTAATTGGAGGAATTGCTTTAATTGCAGTGCTCATCCCTTTACTTACTTTAGTGTGGTATAGTAATAACCAAAACGAAAATGTCACTAACCCATGGAAAATGGCCAATTGGTTAAAAGTAAGGAAGGATTATCATCAGATAGTAAATCATCTCAAGTTGGTACGTCATCTTTGTCTGATCAGCAGTTAGGAGATTGTTTTTTCTACCTATGCTGAAGAACAAGGCTCAACTGGTGATAATTATAAAAATTTAGGTTGGAGTGTCTATTCTTGGAAAGATGATGACGATGGTTTGGTTTATGCACAACTTTATGATGCGTATGGTAATGATGTCCTCCTTTTCCGAGTAAACACTAAGGAACAACTCGAATCCTATGGAGGTATTGACGGTTCAAGTGGTTCATGGGACGTTGGTTCAAAAACTTATAAAACAAGCTAATTTAATCATGTTAAAGCACTAGCCAATAGTGGTTGAGACTGTCTTTTGACAGTCTTTTTTGGTATAATCTAAGATAATCGTATAAACAATTAAAAAGCTGATTGATAGTATTGGAGAATCATGGTTCTACAGAGCTTTTTTAGTGTCTTTAGATTTTTCCAGAGTCAAGTTAATAAAGGAGAGTTGTCGTGTCAGACTATTTATCGGTCACATCCTTAACCAAATATTTGAAAATGAAATTTGACCGTGATCCTTATCTAGAGAGGGTTTATTTGACGGGGCAGGTTTCCAATTTTCGTCGACGTCCGAGTCACCAATATTTTTCGATAAAGGATGAAGGGGCTGTTATTCAGGCGACGATTTGGGCTGGGGTTTTCAAAAAGCTTGGTTTTGAACTCGAAGAAGGGATGAAGATCAATGTCGTTGGTCGGGTCCAGATTTATGAGCCTAGTGGTTCTTATTCCATTATTATCGAGAAGGCAGAGCCAGATGGTATTGGTGCTTTGGCCATCCAGTTTGAACAGCTTCGTAAAAAATTGACTGCAGAAGGCTACTTTGATGATCGTCATAAGCAAGCTCTGCCTAATTTTGTCAAAAAAATTGGGGTTGTCACTAGTCCTAGTGGTGCGGTTATTCGAGATATTATTACGACCGTTAGTCGTCGTTTTCCTGGGGTAGAAATCTTACTTTTTCCTACCAAGGTTCAAGGTGAAGGAGCTGCACAGGAAATTGCTGAAAATATTCAAAAGCCAATCAAAGGGATGACCTAGATTTACTTATCGTTGGCCGTGGTGGAGGTTCTATTGAAGACCTTTGGGCTTTTAACGAGGAAATTGTAGTTCAGTCGATTTTTGAGAGTCGTCTTCCTGTGATTTCAAGCGTTGGTCACGAAACAGATACGACTTTGGCTGACTTTGTTGCAGATCGTAGAGCTGCTACGCCTACAGCAGCGGCAGAACTTGCGACTCCGGTATCAAAGGCTGATACCTTGGTTTGGATTCGTGAAAGACAAAATAGAGCCTATCAAGCCTGTTTGAGACGTATACAGTATAACCAGGAACGCTTGGCCAAATTGTCACAATCTGTTGTCTTTAGGCAACCTGAGCGCCTTTACGATGGTTATCTACAAAAGTTGGATCGACTAACAACAAGGCTTGAAACCTTCATGAGTCAAGATTTCGCACGCAAACAAAAAGAAGCAGAGCTTTTGAGACAACGATTACAAGGCTTAAATCTTCTGACTAGTGTTCAGAACTACCAAGACCGTCGAGAGTCTTTGCAACGTTTATTGGTGACTACAACTAAGAACACCATGAATGGTAATCGTGTGAGATTAGAAAAGGCACAGGATGCCTTATTGTCTCTAGATACTAGTCGTATTGTTGCAAGGGGCTATGCCATTGTCAAGAAAGATGATAAACCTTTAACAAGTACCAAGAATATTACCGAAGGTGATCAATTAACCGTCCAAATGAAAGATGGAGAACTAGAAGTAGAGGTGAAAAATGTCAACTAAAAAAACATTTGAGGAAAATTTACAGGACTTAGAAGCCATCGTCACTAAGCTCGAAACAGGTGATGTTGCTCTTGAGGATGCTATTGCTGAGTTCCAAAAAGGTAATGGCCTTGTCTAAAAATTTGCAGAAGACCTTGGAAGATGCTGAAAAAACACTAGTTAAGGTCATGCAAGCAGATGGTACAGAAACGGAAATGGATGCCTAATGAGCAAGCTAAATAAAATTGATGCGGCTATCCGTGATTACTACCAAAAAAAGAATCTTCCTGTATCAAGTGATTTAATCACTGCCATCCTTTATTCAGTTGATAGTGGAGGCAAGCGTATTCGTCCACTGATTTTCTTAGATTTACTTGAAGGATTTGGTTTAGAGCTTACTCCTAGTCATTTCGATGTCGCAGCAAGTCTTGAAATGATTCATACTGGAAGTCTGATTCACGACGATCTGCCGGCCATGGATGATGATGATTACCGTCGAGGACGTTTAACCAACCATAAGAAATTCGATGAAGCAACGGCAATCTTGGCTGGAGATTCTCTCTTTTTGGATCCATTTGACCTCCTAGCACAAACAGAGTTATCCGCAGAAATTCGAGTTCAATTGATTCAAGCATTATCTCATTCTTCAGGAACCTTCGGTATGGTAGGTGGACAAATGTTGGATATGAAGGGTGAAGGTCAGGAACTTGATTTATCGCAACTGGCTAAAATTCATGAGCATAAGACAGGTAAGCTTTTAACCATTTCCTTTTGTGGCGGCTTGGTAATTGTTGCTCAAAAAACTCTAGAGGTTTTGGAAAATCTGAAAGAAGCTGGTCGCCTGATTGGTCTTGCCTTTCAAGTCCGTGATGATATTTTGGATGTGACTGCTGATTTCGAAAGAACTTGGAAAGACACCTGGAAAAGATGTAGTAGCTGGGAAATCAACCTATCCGGCTCTTCTTGGTCTGGAAAAATCACATGCTATCCTCGAGGAATCACTCAATAAAGCGGAGGCTATTTTCCAAAATCTAGCTGAGACTCAAGGTTTCAAGAAAGACAGTATTATAGAAATCATAGAAAGGTTACGACTCCATGTCTAAGGAAAGAGTAGACGTCTTGGCTTATAAACAAGGCCTTTTTTGAAACACGAGAACAAGCAAAACGTGGCGTAATGGCAGGTTTAGTTGTTAATGTTATCAATGGTGAGCGTTACGATAAACCTGGTGAAAAAATCGATGACGGGACTGAGTTAAAACTAAAAGGTGAGAAGCTTAAGTATGTGAGTCGTGGAGGACTCAAACTTGAAAAAGCTTTGGAAGTTTTCAATCTGTCAGTTGAAGGTATGACGACCATTGATATCGGAGCCTCAACAGGTGGTTTTACTGATGTTATGCTTCAAAATGGGGCCAAATTGGTTTATGCTGTTGATGTCGGTACCAATCAGTTGGTTTGGAAATTGCGTCAAGATGAGCGTGTTCGTTCCATGGAGCAATATAATTTCCGTTATGCTGAACCTATTGATTTTACAGAAGGACTACCGTCTTTTGCATCAATCGATGTCAGTTTCATCTCGCTAAATTTGATTCTGCCGGCCTTGGCTAAGATATTGGTTGATGGAGGGCAAGTTGTTGCTCTTGTGAAACCGCAATTTGAGGCGGGCCGTGAACAAATTGGGAAAAACGGGATTGTTCGTGAGAGCAGTGTCCATGAAAAGTGTTAGAAACAGTGACAGCCTTTGCGCTTGAACTATGGCTTTTCAGTTAAGAGACTGGACTTTTCACCTATCCAAGGTGGTCATGGTAACATTGAGTTTCTCGCACATTTGGAGAAGACAAATTCTCCTCAAAATGATGCTCAAACCTCTATTAAGGAAGTTGTAGCACAAGCACATAAGGAGTTTAAAAAGAATGAAGAAGAATGATCGTTTGGAGTTAATCCGAAAGATTGTCCAAGAAAATAAAATTACGACTCAGGGAGAATTGGTAAAATTACTCCAAAATGAGGGATTGAAGGCTACTCAGGCGACAGTATCGCGTGATATCAATGAAATTGGTATTACCAAAGTGCCAACCGAAGATGGTTCGTACATCTATGGGCTCTCAACTGCTCCTAGACGAGTAGGTAAATCTTCTGTTGCTTGTCGCCGCTTGTTGCGTATTGATCGACAACATGCCTTTATGAATATCTTAGTTCAGCCAGGGACTAGTCGTCTCATCAAAAAGATTCTTTTGGATGAATACAAGCATTTGATTTTTAGCTTGATTGCTGATGATGACACGCTCTTTTTGGTTGCTCAGTCAGAATTAGCAGCTATCGAATTACATGGACAAATCGTCAAGTGGGTTGAAGAATAGGAGGAAGCATGCTTCTCGAAATTACGATAAAGAATTTCGCAATTATTGAAGAAATTTCTCTTAACTTTGAAAATGGGATGACTGTTCTTACCGGAGAGACTGGGGCAGGAAAAATCCATTATCATTGATGCCATGAATCTTATGTTGGGGGCACGGGCATCTAGCGAGGTTGTCCGTCATTTCAGCCCCCAAGGCAGGAGATTCAGGGCTTCTTTTCAATTGAACAAAATCCTGCTTTAGTTAGTCTCTTGGAAGACAATGGGATTCCTTGTTGAAGATGAGTTAATTATCCGCCGTGAAATTTTCCAAAATGGTCGAAAGTGTTAGCCGTATCAACGGTCAAATGGTCAATTTAACGATTCTTAAAGCTGTCGGCAACTTTTTGGTAGATATCCATGGACAGCATGACCAAGAATGAACTTATGAGACCTGCTCTTCACATAAGCATGCTTGATGCCTTTGGTGACAAGGATTTTTTTCAGGCAAAAAAATGAATATCAGGAATACTTTGATTCGTTACCGTGAGCTAAGAAAAGCTGTTCTTGAAAAAACAGAAAAACGAGAAAGAGCATAAGGCTAGATTGAAATGCTAGCTTTTCAGATTGCAGAAAATTGAAGCAGCCTCACTGAAAAACAGGTGAGGATCTAGACTTTGATGAAGGAGCGAGATAAACTCCTCAATCATAATGCAGATTGCTGATACCTTAACGAATGCTATGTTATGCTGGATAATGAAGATTTTCAAGCTTATCAAATGTACCGTTCTGCCATGAATGATCTTCCAATCTCTTGAAGAGTATGATTCTGATTATAAAGAACTCTCTAATAATTTGTCAGAAGCCTACTATGTCCTTGAGGATGTCACTAAACAGTTAGGAGATCTTGTAGATAATTTAGATTTTGATGCTGGTCGTTTGCAAGAGATTGAATACCGTTTAGATACGATTAATGCCATTACTCGTAAATATGGTGGAACTGTTGATGATGTCTTAGATTATCTCGAAAATTCAAGTAAAGAATATAACCTATTGACTGGAAATTCTAGCTCTTCTGATGCTATGGAACAAGAGCTTAAGCAACTTGAAAAAGACTTACTCGCGTCTGCAGAAACCTTGCAAAGGGAACGACATCAGATTGCAAACGCTCTTGAGTCAGAGATAAAGACTGAGTTATGTGATTTGTATATGGATAAGGCTGATTTTAAAGTTGTCTTTACTAAGGGGAAATTTAACCGTGATGGTAATGAGCAAGTTGAGTTTTATATTTCAACCAATCCAGGTGAAGGATTTAAACCGCTTGTTAAGGTTGCATCTGGTGGCGAACTATCTCGACTTATGCTAGCCATTAAGTCCGCCTTTGCTCGAAAAGAAGATAAAACTAGTATTGTCTTTGATGAGGTTGATACTGGAGTGTCGGGCCGCGTAGCCCAGGCTATCGCACAAAAGATTCATAAGATTGGAAGTCATGGTCAGGTATTGGCTATCAGTCACCTTCCTCAAGTAATCGCTATTGCAGATTATCAATTCTTTATTTCTAAAGAAAGTGATAACGAGACAACTGTATCTCGTGTTCGTCTCCTAACACCTGAAGAAAGAGTTGAGGAAATCGCCAAGATGCTTGCAGGTGATAATTTGACTGATGCTGCCTTGAGTCAAGCTAGAGCTTTATTAAAAGTGGATGAACCTGTTTAAGAAAAGAGTTGGGCAAACCTCTCTAGTCATGCTATAATAGAACGAAAAAAATTGTTTTAAGCGAGAGAAATATGAGTAAAATCAGAATTGTAACCGATTCGTCAATTACGATTGAACCAGAATTGGTTGAAAAATATAATATCACTGTTGTTCCATTGTCGGTTATGGTGGACGGTGTCATCTATTCAGATAGTGATCTTCGAGAAGAAGGCCGTTTCTTGGATATGATGAAGCATAGTAAAGAGTTACCAAAGACTAGCCAACCACCAGTAGGTTTGTTTGCTGAGACATATGAAAAACTTGTCAAAGAAGGTGCAGAACAGATTGTGGCTATCCACCTCATGCACACCCTCTCTGGGACATGTGAAGCTTCACGTCAAGGAGCTAGCCTGTCAGGAGCAGATGTAACCGTTATCGATTCAGGCTTTACGGATCAGTGCCTTAAGTTTCAGGTTGTTGAAGCAGCCAAATTAGCTGAAGCAGGAGATAGTCTAGATGAGATTGTAGCACGTGTGGAAGAAGTGAAAAGTAAATCTGAACTACATATCGGTGTTTCTACCCTTGAGAATCTTGTCAAAGGTGGTCGTATTGGACGTGTAACAGGTCTACTATCTTCATTGCTCAATATCCGTGTCATTATGGAGTTGAAAGACTATCAGTTAAATACGATTGCGAAGGGTCGTGGTGCTAAGACATTCACAAAATGGTTGGATTCTTATATTAATGGTATCAAGGATAAGGACCGCAAAGTGGCAGAGATTGGTATTTCTTATGCAGGGACACCTGATTTTGCACATGAAATGGCTGAAAAACTTGAGGTTTTGGGCGCTCCGATTTCAATCCTTGAGACTGGTTCCATCATTTCAAAACGCACACTGGTGAAGGCGCCTTTGCCGTAATGGTTCGTTATGAATAAGTGGAAAGAATCAGAATTAGTTAGAAGCCTCGTAGGCTTCTTCTTGCTTTTTTCTCTTATTTATCGGCCTCTTTATTTTTGTAGTTCCTAGTACGCATCAGTCATCAAAAATTGCAGAAAAAATTAAATCTATTAAAAATGAAAAGGTCACCTATGTTGCTATCGGTGATTCCCTTACGCAAGGTGTAGGTGATAGTAGTAATCAAGGGGGCTTCGTTCCTGTTTTGTCTCAGGCCTTAGAGTCAGATTTTGACTGGCAAGTGACCTCTCGCAACTATGGTATCGCAGGGAATACGAGCAATCAAATTCTCAAGAGAATGCAAGAAAAGAAGGATATTCAAAGAGATCTCAAGAAGGCTAAAGTGATGACTCTGACAGTTGGTGGTAATGATGTAATCCATGTCATTAAGGACAATATCACTAATCTTAATGTAGACACCTTCACTAAGCCAGCTCAGGCCTATCAAAAGAGATTAGGACAGATTATTGAGTTAGCTCGTAAGGATAATAAAACATTGCCAATTTATATTGTTGGTATTTACAACCTTTTTACTTAATTTTCCAGAGATGACAGAAATGCAAACCATTGTAGATAATTGGAACCAATCTACTGAAGAAGTGTGCAAGAAGTACGATAATGTCTATTTTGTTCCTGTAAATGATTTGCTTTATAAGGGAATTGACGGTAAGGGCGGTGTTACAAGCTCTGGTGATTCGTCTCAATCTAGTAACTCTTCTCAAGATAGCCTGAATGATGCTCTTTTTGAGGATGATCATTTTCATCCAAATAATACAGGTTATCAAATTATGTCAGATGGCCATTTTTGAAGCGTATTAACCAAATCAAAGAAGGAGTAGGTCAGGTGAGTAAGATATGGAAGTGGTTATTTTTAGGACTCTTGGCCTTAAATCTAGCCTTAGTAAGTGTTGTGGCCTATAGAATCATGACTCCAGTGGAGACGACGAGTTCTGTATCCCTACCTAAGGGAGCAACTAAAATTGGTAAGTATAGTATGACAAGGGAGGAGCTTGACGCTGCTCTTACGGGCTTTGCCCAAGATTATTCGACCGATAAGATGCGTTTCAAGGTCAAGGTTACTAATTCTAAAATTGTTTTCGAAAGTAGCTATAAGGTTTTAGGTCACCCTGTCCCTCTTTATGTCTACTTTACGCCGGTTGTTAGTGAATCAGGAGCAATTGTACTTCATGTTTCTGAGCTTTCGGCTGGAACCTTGAAACTGCCTGTTTCGGATGCCCTTAAGATGATTAAACGTTCAACTAACCTCCCTGATTACATCGCCATCAATAGTAAGAAGGGAAAGGTTACCTTAAATATTCAGTCTATGAAGAATGAGAAGGGGATTACAGCACGTGCTCAAAGCCTTGATTTGGTTAATGACCGTATCGAATTTGACATCTATAAGACAATAAATTAAAAAGCCTTTACTTTTTGCAAAAAAGCGATTAAATTAGCGTTTATTACTTGACCTCATAGGCCTTTTAGGATAAGATAATACTTGTTCAAGCGCTAAAAAAACTATTCGCTTAGAAATAAATTGGAGGATTGTTACAATGGCTAACAAACAAAGATTTGATCGCTAAAATGTTGCAGAAGCAACTGAGCTTACTAAAAAATGATTCAGCAGCAGCTAGTAGATGCAGTTTTCGCTTCTATCGAAGAAATTCCTTGCTGCAGGTGAAAAAGTACAATTGATCGGTTTCGGTAACTTTGAAGTACGCGAAACGACGCTGCTCGTCAAGGTCGTAACCCACAAACTGGTGAAGCTATCTCAATCGCAGCTTCTAAAGTTCCTGCATTTAAAGCTGGTAAAGCTCTTAAAGACGCAGTCAAATAATGTTAATCCCCTAAGCTTTTAGGGGTTTTGATTTATACAAAAAATATAAGGAAAATTATGAAAACTATAACAGTGGTATTGATCTTTCTTTTGGTTTTTACTGTTATTAAGTTATCAGCTATTGTTGAAATTAGTAAACTGATGAAGCCAAGTGAAAAACAGATCGAAGAAGCTCGTCAAAAGCGTATTCAAGCCCAAAAAGAGGGGAAGGCTACTTTTGAAGTCTGGGATGAACGAGACGATGATAGTCTCGTATAAGAAGAGAAACTCATCCTCAAATAAAGATAAAAAGAGTTTGGAAAAAAATCCAAGCTCTTTTTGGTTATCTGTCAATATAGTGCAGTTTTCCACGAAAGTCTTCAAGAGTTTCATAACCTTTTTTTGCCATGATTTCTTTAAGTTCTTTAGTGATGCGATCAAAGATAGTAACATCGGGTTATACAGTATATAAGCATTTCCATCTGTAGTTGCGATAAATTCAATATCCTGTAACTGTGCACTTGCATTGACTTCTTCTTTAAAGGTACTCAGACTTCCGTTTACCGCACTGTTATAATCCGACATTTTATCTTTCTTTACAGTCTGTGTCTCAACGGCTGCCACCGTAGAATCTGCTACAGTTACTTCGGAAGAGCCAAGGTCATAGCTTTGACCTGCTGCCAGACGAATTTTTTTGTTTCCTTCACAACGAATGTTGTACGTCATACCATCTGCCACTGCTGTTGTAATACCTTCTCCAACACCAGTAATCGTAAGTATACACTGTGTCGGTGTGGTTCTTGTTCCTCTCTCTCCAACCAGTTTTGTCTGAGCAGAAGTTCCATTTGCCGGATAAAGAATGAGCACATGATCCTTTTTGTCACTATCCCGATAGATATAAGAAATCAGGTAATTCTTTTCAGATGTAATCCGAGATACTCTCTTATATCCAGGAATTACATCATCTGTAGATTCCTGATCCTGTTTTTCCATCAATACCAGTTCATAACCTTCCGTAGATCCGGTGGTTGGATAATCTCCAGTAGCATTAAAATTCATCTGTGTCTCATAAAACAGAACATATCTCTTTCCATTTTCCTGACAGATGCGGAAAGTACCCGGATTGCTGCCTGTCGTTGCAGCTATTTTCATATTGCCGGAAGTTGTTGTAAAGAAATTATTAGCTCCCGTATTCACCAGATACTGTTTTGTTTTTTCATTATAAACGGTATAAACATCCGTTGTACCAGTGGAAGTAATCTTAAATTCTGCATCCTCCAGTTTTACTGTATCTTCTGTTTGGGAGAAGCTGTCCAGACTGGATGCCTTCCCTGTTGTATGTGCATACAGCGGAATACCTGTTTTTACTTCACCGCCTGTTGTCTGCAATTCTGCTTTTGCGATCTTCTCGTCTGGTTTTTTTGTAATGCCCGTCTTTTTATCATCTGCTACGGTATAACTTCTTGTATAAGTTTCTCCATTTGAAAGACTTACATTGATGTTCTGTCCTTCCAGTTCCCCGTTGCCCATCAGCAGACCAATGTCAAAATTGTCATAACGGATAGATCCGTCAAGATTCTCCCACAGAAGTCCAACTGTGCCATCCGCTAATTCTGACATACAGGAATACATATATGTTCTGCTGCTGTCTGGTACCGAATATATATTTTTTACGGTCAGTGTCTTGTCATCATTTACAAGGAACATGGTGATGATTCCGTTCTTGCGACCGCTTGGTCCCTGCGGAACTGCTACCAAAATAGCTTCTTTTCCATCTACTTTCTTAGAATATCGGATGGCTGTCACATTGCAGGTGGAAGTACAGGAAACACCTGTTTTGACCGGCTTATCAAATGCGTATTTTCCGGTAGTGGCATCTTTCTTTGCATCTGCATAACAGATTACACCCTGACTACTTCTGAAGAACATACGCAGTGTTCCATCTGAAAGCTCGACAACTTCACTTTCAGATGACCACCATCCGCCATTAGTACTTCCCGGTACGTCATCCGTTCTGCTCCAGGTTTCGCCATTGTCTGAGGACCAGATAATACTTGCATTTTCTTCTGTGATACCATTGTGATAAAACGGAATTACAATATCATCTGTAGATGTCAGAATCCCCTGTCCAGGGGATACCAATAGTGCATCTTCGCCTGACATTCTCTTAATCTGCGGATTGATGATTTCCGGATCGTCCCAGGTCAAACCATCATCCGTACTTTTTGCATACATCAAATATCCTGTATTATATACATGCATTTTTGAATCCCGGTAGAAAATATTCTGCTGAATATCTACGTCTGTATTTACCTGTTTCTGTGTAAGTGTATCTTTGTATTCACCATCTTCAATCACATACAGGTTATACCATTTATCTACGCCATATCCGGTTGCTGACTGATCTGCTCTCTTTAAAATCTGTGCATACCCTTCATCATTCCAGTCACCCACATAATATGGATAGGCGGTCATATCAGAATCCGTCGGTTTTATACTGGCATTTGCATAATTGTCAGTGACTGCCAGATAGTCTTTTCCATTTACTTTTATATAACCAGTTCCTTGTCCCGGTCTTGTAAAATTAGTCATTGTGGTAATACCAGTTGGATTGATATCAGCAAGACAGTAGATAGCTCCATCTTTTCCCTGTACCAGTGCCGGATCAATGATCGTCGTAGCTTGATTTCCTGCATAGCCCTCGCTGTCCGGAAAATACAGTGGGAAACTATAATTCCATGTCTTTCCTCCATCTTTTGATACTGAAGCGATTGTATCGAGTCCACCGCCGTCTCCGGTCTGTGAATATCTCGCATCAGCCGCTGCCAAAAGATTGCCCTCCTGTGTAACAATAAATGCCGGAATACGGAATTTCTGACTTCCGCCTGTACCGGCTACAAATGGCTGATTCTGTGTTACATGTCCCTCCATCGCATTGATCGGTCCGGCTTTTAACAATTCTTTTTCTGCTGCCTCTGCTGTCAAAGGTGCAATTGTCAGAAGTGCGGTTGCTGTCAATGCACACACCAGGGTGATACTTAATCCCTGCTTCCATACTTGTCCTTTTCTTCTTTTCATATGTCCTCCCGGAAATTTTGTCTGGTTATTTTTGTGATGAGTAAATTTTCACAAAACATCCTTTAAATTTTTACTTTTACCCATATAACTTACTATACTTTTTTCTCTTTGTCCATATAGATTGCATTTTATTTCACAAAAAACGTGTACAGACTCTGGAGTTTTTCTCCCAATCTGTACACGTTTTGTTTTAAAAATTCATTTTATATTACATTTTACCTGCTTATTATTTGATTCTGTTTGCTGCAATACCACCTTTTTTGAAAAGTCTCTTGTAAGCTGCCTTTTTCGCTCCCGGAACTTTCACTGTTACCTTTTTGGAAATTCCTTTAAATGCAGATTTTCCAACTGTTTTCAGGGATTTTACCTTCTTCATGTTGATAGTTTTTAATTTCTTATCTCCTGAGAAAGCATTTTTTCCGATGGTTTTCAGTT
>ENA-OQDT01001653-OQDT01001653.1-human-gut-metagenome-genome-assembly--contig:-NODE-1653-length-12639-cov-3.051630_pt1 | contig 12639 bp, 10 predicted proteins | sample MGYA00242786_ERZ504617 | MGnify/ENA primary metagenome ERZ504617 (study PRJEB26092, sample SAMD00036337) | human gut metagenome | host: Homo sapiens | study: EMG produced TPA metagenomics assembly of... | reverse complement strand
GCCAGGGAAGTGAAATTTGTAGAGGTAAATGACTCTAAGACGGATTACACAAATCGAATTCTTCTGGAAGGTACAATCTGTAAACCTACAGTTTCGAAAAACCCCTCTGAAAAAAGAAATTACGGATCTGCTTCTGGCTAGTGAACCGGTCTTTTGGAAAATCAGATTACATACCCTGCATTTGTTGGGGGAGTACCGCCCGCTATGCGGCTGATCTTAAGGTGGGAACCCGTGTGATGGTCTGGGGCAGAATCCAAAGCCGGGAGTACAAAAAACGGATCGAGGAAAATGAAACTCAGAAGCGAATTGCATATGAGGTTTCAATAAATACGCTGGAGGTAGCGTAAATGTTGAGTTTATAACCTTTTTATGATAATTAAGCGATAATAATAAAACTTTAATGCTACATATTTGAAACTGTGATGAAATTGACACATAGTTTCATGGATGATATTATAAAAATGGTATTTGGCAGCAGACGCTGCATAAACTCTTATTCCGATTTGGTTCGGGATGGATGGAAATAACGGTAGTGTGTGCAATTGCACCCCAAAAAATCACGAAAAACGTTGACTTTTTTGGGTGCATTTTTTTGATTTGGGAGGTGATTATTATGTCTGAGAAATATTTGTTGACGATTGATGAGGCTGCTGAATATTTCAACATTGGTAAAAACAAACTGCGCGATATGATAAAAGAACCTTGCTGCAATTTTGTGCTTTTCAATGGTAAGAAAGCGCTTATCAAAAAAAACAGACTGGAATCATATTTAGATGAAACTGTTTATTTATGATTGCAGGAAACGGAGGTGTGTGATAAGATTAGTGCTATAAAAAATAACATTTACGCACCTCTAGTTAATAAGAGGTGAAAGAATGGGAAAAAATTTAAAAGGAAAGGAATTGGGAAAAGGCATTACACAAAGAAAAAACGGGGTGTATCATGGAAGGTATGTAGACCGTTTCGGCGACAGAAGATCTGTCTATGGTACAACGGTGAAAGAAGTAAAAGCTAAGCTGGCAGAGGCGGAACTAAACGAACAAAAGCTGTCAAATATTGTTGATGAAAAAATAACATTGGATGAGTGGTACGAAAAATGGATGCGGGTTTATAAAGAACCTGTTGTCCGTCTCAGCACAAAAACTACATACAATTCAATGTATAAAAGGTTGATTTCACCAGTTCTTGGAAAAACTCGTTTAGTAAATATCACCAAATTGATGATTACAGATTTGGTGAATAATATGTCAAAAAAGGATATCAGTATGAGTCTTTGAACAAAGTAAAGGTTCTTCTTATTGATATGCTTAATAGAGCAATGGAAGATCAGTTCCTTATCCGTAATCCAGCAAAAGGTGTAAGATTGCCAAAGAATAAGCCACAGAATGAGATTAAGGCGCTCAGCAAAGAGGATCAGACAGACTTTTTTGAATGTGCCGCCGGTACATTCTATAATAATATGTTTGTAGTTGCTGTAAATACTGGTTTACGTCCGGGAGAATTGTATGCGCTTACGGAAGAGGATATTGATTGGAAAAATAATGTTATTCATGTGAATCGTACGCTGTTGTATCAGAAACTGGAGGGTGATGCGTGTAAGACATTTCATCTTGGTCCCCCAAAGACAGAAACAAGCATAAGAACAGTTCCGATTAATTCATATTGCCGTAAAGCACTAGAAAAACAGATTATTCAGCATAAAATTGTAATGGCGAAAACGTGTAGGAAGAATTTGGAATTTCCTGATTTCCTGTTTACTACGAAGCTTGGGACTCCATTAAATGCACAATTATATTGCGATGCAATTGAAAGAATCGTGCAGGAAGTGAATCTGATGAGGGATCCGTTGGATTTGATGGAAACTTTTTCAGGACACTGCTTCAGACATACATTTGCTACTAGATGTTTTGAAGCTGGAATTGTACCAAAAACAGTGCAAGCCTATCTTGGCCATGCTTCTCTTCAGATGACAATGGATTTATATACTGCGGTTATGGAGCATAAAAAAGTGAATGATATGCAACTTCTTGAAGATTCAATTGATCTCCCGGATCCGGCAGCTGAGATAAATTTAGCTAGTAATGAAAAAGTTATTAAATTTTGTGGGTGATACCGTGGGGTAAAAATGGGGTAGTACAGAAAAATGATATGGCGTAGAGCCTTGGAATCCCTTGATTTTACTGGATTTATTGTAACCAGATGGGGTGCAAATAAATGTAATTATTACGTATATCAGAGCACCCCATACGACCTCTACGGAACACCTGATTTTTCCAGTATTTCCAGGGGTTGAGAGAGTGGTGTATTCCACGTAAATTATTATAATTTCAAGCTATTTATTACGAAAATGGAGTAAAAATAGAGTACTAGAGCGTGTTTGAAAAAGGCTTTCTGCAAGATGTGCGTCACAATTTGTGGGAGATTTTGCCCGGATGAGGGCGGGGCTGTCTATTTCCCGACAGCCCCTTTTTCAAAACTGACATAACTATTCCGTCAAAAGAAAAAACTTTACATCCAGTCGATATTGTGCTATAATTTTTTAGTCGAAGTGGTTGTATATAAGGTTGCTGTTTAAACGCTAGACAGTAACGAATGATAATGCAGCTTTCGAATTTATGCACCTGTAGCTCAGTGGATAGAGCAGTGGTTTCCGGTACCATGTGCGGGGGTTCGATTCCCTTCAGGTGTATTGCCTGGAACGATCGGGCGTTCCGGTGCGTTGTATTAAGGAGGACAAGAACTTGGATAATTTCAGAGAATGGTTATCAGATAACCTTCGCTATTTTATGCTTGGCGGAGCGATTCTGTTAATCGTGGTTGTCCTGTTTTTCGGTATCCGTGCATTTATGGGAAGCGGGAAGGGCGATTCCAGCAAGGATACAGCCGATGAGCAGGTAACAGCAGACAACGACCAGGGAAATGTTCCTTCTTCTCCGGCAAATGATGGGGAGACTGACGGGAAGAAAGACGCCAATCCCATGGAAAAAGCTAATGAAGAGATTACTTCATTGATCAAGAGCTATTACACAGCTCTGGGGGATAAAGATATTACCACATTGCGTACTTTGGTAGATAATCTTGCACCGGCAGACGAGTCTAAGATTACCAATGCCAAGTACATTGAAGGGTATGAAGCTGGTGATATCTACACGAAAAAGGGGCTTGATGACGATTCCTATGTAGTATATTCCTGTTTTTACTACATCTGTCAGGGGATTGATACAAAGGTACCTGCGCTTGCTGAGTTCTATGTGGTAAAGGACACAGACGGGAACTGGAAGATTGACGGCGCTGCTCACGATGACAGCGACGAGATAACGAAATATGAAGTTTCTTTGCGTCAGGATGACGACGTGAAGGAGCTGAAGGCCAAGGTACAGAAGCAGTATGAGGATGCACAGACTGCAGATCCTGCACTTGCTGCTTTCCTTGATGGTCTTGGTGAGGATGTCACAGGATCTGCAGAGACAGCCGATGGAACTACGCTGGTAGTGACAGAGGATTGTAATGTCCGTGCAGCAGCCAGCAGTGATGCAGAAGTGATTGGTGGATTGTCCGCTGGGACAGAAGTAGTCAAGAAAGGTGAGAGCGGAGACTGGATCCAGATTGACTATGAAGGTTCTGAGGCGTATGTTCACAGCAGCCTTCTGGAAGAGAAAACTGAATAAGTATAAAAGAGGAATTGTCATGATGGCAGTTCCTTTTTTTGCGTGTTTGAAAAAATATATAGAATAAACCAGAGTATAGTTGCTGATTTCCTGAAAACGATACTCTGGTTTTTATGTAGTGCTATATTATGATACCAGTGTCAAAAGGTCAAAAAGCCGTTCGTGCTTGCACGATAAGGCGTTTGAACTTGGGACACGCCAAATCAAAACGATCCATAAGCGGTTCCGTTTTCCAATGTAATTCCCTTTGCAGCAGCCAGCTCGCTTACTGTTACCAGCTGATAGCCCTCTTGCAGTAGCTGCGGAATAAAAATTTCAGCAGCATCCACAGATTCTTTGAAAATATCATGCATTAAAATAATCTGTCCATCACTGGCGTTGTCCATTACATTCTGTACTGTGGAATCTGCATTCTGTGTTTCCCAGTCCAGAGTATCCACAGACCACAAAATCAGAGGCCTTGCTGCAGTCTCTGCTACGGTGTCATTGTAAGAACCATAAGGGGGGCGCACAACAGTGGCAATGTGCCCTGTGAGATCCTGGATCAGCTGATCTGTGCGGGAAAGCTGACTTGCAGCATTATCGGCGGAAAGCGTGGTGAGATCCGGGTGATCATAAGAGTGGTTTCCAATCTCGCATCCAAGCTCCTCCATACGCTTTACAGGTTCCTGAAAATATTCCACTTCCTGACCTGCCAGGAAAAAAGTAGCTTTTACATTGTTTGCTTCCAGACAATCCAAAAGACGGTCTGTAAAATCACTGGGTCCATCATCAAAGGTGAGGGCAATCATCCCCTTTGGCTCCGGAGAGACAGTCGGTTCCGAAGTAACGGAGGCTTCCGGTACAGGGGAGACTTCTGATGCTGCAGAAGAGGCTTCAGAAGTCTCATCGACTTCGGAAGAAGCTTTCCTGGAATCTTCATTTCGATCAGAAGAAATATCAGCTTCTGCAGCCGGTGTGGAAGCACCTGTCGCAGAAGCTGTGAGATTGTCAGCATTCGAAGAATCTGATGTAGTATTCATGTAGAATACAAGATCCTGATTGGAACTATCATCTGGCGTCGTCGGTTCACCCTGTTGTGCACCGTCAGCGCCAAAGTGATAAATTTCGCCGTCTATTGTCACGTCACCAGTCTGAAGAACTCCATCTGCATTGAGGTAGTAGCGCTTGCCATCAAGCTCAAGCCATCCGGTCTGCATAACGCCTTTGTCATTGAAGTAATAGCGGTGTCCGTCTGTATCTGTGAGCCAGCCTTTATAACCTTCTCCGTTTACCATGAAATACCAGTTACTGTCAACTGGCGTCCACACCCCCTGGGAAGCTTCCGGAGAGACCTCAAAAGAAGTGTCTGAACCTGAAAGGGTATCAGGTGCCGGGGTATCTGCGGCAGGCGTTTCGGTGGGAATGACATCCTCCGGTGTGTTCTCCTCTTCTGCATCGGTATTTTCAGCTGCCGCACCACCAGATTGAATCTGGGAATCATCTGTATTTCCAGCTACGAACATGTCCGGGGTCTGGGTATCTGTAATGGGTGAGTGCGAAGCGGAAGACTGGGTAAAAGAAACTCCGCATGCAAGACACATAAGAACAGCAGCTATAGCCAGCCCTTTATTCGTCCGTGGTTTATGGCCAGGCATATAATTCCTCCTTTATGTAACGATTTCATGATGCCAGTGTATTTCATTACTGTTCGCTGGCAGCATTTCATTTTTTGGATCATGTTACGGTTCACTTTGTGACCAGCAACACACTTTGCAATGTACAGAAATCATGGGTCTGCATGATTTTCAGCTGTACAGTAACCTAATAATACAATATATGACGAAAAAAAACAAGACCGGCTTACACGCAGGATATAATTGTGCAATTTAACGATATATTGGAAAATATTTTACAGAAAATCAGAAAATGTTTATTTGAAATTTGACAGAGATTCTGCTATATTAAGTTGTGATAACGATGATTTGAAAAGCAGATACAAAAGCTTTTTACAGTTTATTGTTTTTTATCTGTTACAATGGATAAGAACAGGAAAGAAGAGGAAGCGGTTGCGTAAAAAATCCCATATACTGGTAGCCAGATATCTGGCAGACCAGATGCCTGCCACTAAGAGTCTGCAGTCCCACAGAAAGGCGTTCTGCCTTGGAAGCATTCTTCCGGATATCAAGCCATCTTTTCTTACAAAGAAGCATGAATATTTCGGCACCTTCGAGGAAATCCAGGGTAAGATGAAAGCTCTTATTGACAATGATCCCAAAGGAAGCAAGGAGCGCGTTTACTGGCGCAGGTTTGGCGAAGTGATGCATTATATGGCAGATTATTTTACTTTTCCCCATAATAAGAACTTTACCGGGAATCTGTACGAGCATAATAAATACGAGAAGCATCTTAAGAACCATCTGAAGCGCTACATAGAGAGTGGGGCAGCAGATCGTATGGTCATTCTTCCAGTGAATTTCGGAAGCTTCAGGGAACTGGTGGAGTATATTGGAAATGCCCATGAAAGATATCTTCTTAAGGAGCGTAATATTGCAGAGGATGTTCAGTATATTCTCAGAATCTGTTCACAGGTTATTCATGGAATCCTGCAGCTGGCTGCGAAGCAGTTTGGCAGAGAGGATATTCTGATTCCGGCTGCATGCTGATAATGGGAAGAGCCAGTGCCGGGAGATCACAGCAGCTTGTCTGTGAGTACCGGGACTGGTAATTTTTTTGTACAGCAGAAAAAAATGAATTATTCGCTGCTGCGAAAAAAAGCGGTATTTAGCAAGTGGGAAACGCTTTCACTTAAATCTGTACAGAAATTGTGAAGAAAAAATGAAAAATCACGAAAATACGTCTGTATATTTTGAGGATAGTTGATTTAGAAGGGTTAGTATGCTACAATAATGCATGTTAATACTTAATGCGAACTGTCTTTAAGGTAAGAATGCATACCTTTATATAGGGGAGTAAAGGGATGTTCATGAATAGAAGGGAGCATCTTTTGAATATGAAAAATAAATATCTGACAAAATGTTTATGTATTACTATGGCAGCTGCGATATCCTTTACAGGAACGGCCAGTGTTTTTGCCTCAGAAGAGACAGCCTTGTCAGAAACAGAAACAGCTGCCCGGGAAGCGGCAGCAGAGCCGATTTCATCAGAGCAGGCATCGGCAGAGACGCCTTCCGCACCTCCGGAGACAACGTCAGAGCCGGCACAGGTACCAGCAGAGTCTGTACAGACGCCATCAGAGCCCACAGAAACACCAGCTGAGCCTACACAGATCCCATCAGAGCCTACTACACCAGATCATATACCTACAGAGACACCGGCTCCAAGTGAAACACCAGATCATACATCTACAGTGACACCGGCTCCAAGTGTGACGCCAGATCATACACCTGAGGTGACACCAGAACCAAGTGCGACACCAGAACCAAGCGCGACACCAGAACCTAGTGCAACGCCGGACGATACCCCCACAGTGACACCAGAGCCTAGTGCTGCACCTGAGGTGACCCCCACTGTGACTCCTGGACTTTCAGCAGAGAGCCAGCAGAAGGTAAGTGCCCTGATCAAAGACATTGATAAAACCTTCAAGCAGGAATTAGATAAGAAAAAGAAGAAAAAAGTCAAAGCCCTGAGAAAGACCTATAACAGCTTTTCAGACCAGGAGAAGGCTGCTGTTACTAATTACAAGCTTCTTATCGATATGGAGAAGACGATCAGCCAGCTGTCCGGGGCAGCAGACGATAAAGATGCAGATAAGATTGACAGCACCACAACGCAGGCACTTAATGGAACCCCAGTCTACTATGCATCTAATCTTCATGCAGGCAAGGAATTTTATCTGAACAGCCTGCAGGAGAACTATCAGCTGTCATTTTCTGATGATTTTGCAGATGTTATGGAGCAGATTGAGACAGAGTATAAAGCTGCCAATCAACTGACAGATGTATCTGATTCCGAAGGTGGTGTTACCACATCCGCAGATACCCTTCTTGTACGCAACTGGCAGGATATACTTGCCATATATGTCTATGAGAAGAGCCTTGATGGTGCCACTTCTTTTACGCTGGATTCTTCCTGTAAGGATGATCTGGCAGCTATTTTTGCCAGGATGAATCCTGTTGTGAAGGACGAAAGTAATTCTAACAGAGTTACATATGGAAATTACCATATTAACCATTACATTAAAGAGAATAAGATCCCCAAGGATGAGAGGGGGATTTTGAAGAAATATCTTGAAACAGACTGCAAGCTTCTTTGTGCAACTGTTACAGCAGCCAAGGGCTTTGTAAGACAGAGTGTTGGCGATGACGTTTCAGAAGAGCGTGTAAATGTAATTGCAGCTGCTTATTCACTGGTTGGTAAGGTGGGGTATTTCTGGGGCGGCAAGTCTACTGTGATCGGAATGGACCCAAGCTGGGGCGCGGTACAGCAGGTAAGCGCAGAGGGCAGTCAGAGTACCGGTACTTTACGTGCTTATGGCCTTGACTGCAGCGGTTTTGTTACCTGGGCAGTGATCAATGGCTATGAGAATCAGGCTATGATCGCAGCTGTAGGAAGCGGTACCTCAGACCAGTGGGGCAGAGCGAACGTGGTAAGTGAGGCAGATGCCCAGCCAGGTGACCTGGTTTTCCAGAGAGGACCAGAAGCCGGAAGTGCCAACCATGTGGGTATTATCTGTGGAAAAACTGACGCAGGAGACTGGATCGTTGTACATTGTTCTTCCAGCAAGAATGGAGTTACAGTAGGAGAGGCTTATAGTGCAAGCTTTCGTTACATTCGTCAGCCATCCTTCTATCCGAACGCACAGCAGGTAGAAGAAATGAGGCAGAGTGGTAAAACTATAGCCAATACCCAGTATATCACAGGAATTGACGTATCCAATAACCTTCAGGATCTGATCAAGGCGAACCTTGTTACAACAGGAGATATGGATACGGTTACCATAGATGCTTCCGGAGACGGAACTGTTTCACCGGGAAGCCTCTATGTCGCAAACAGCCTTCAGGAACTGTTTGATGCAGGACAGCATGTAAGTGTATTTAGTCAGGTGACATACGGAGATGCCGCAGAGATGGAAGCTGGCAGTAATGAGGCAGCAGGTACTGCGGGAGTTAATAAAGCCCAGACAGTAGATTTTTCCAGAATTATGGTTACTAATTCTCTTCAGGAGCTGTTGGCGGCGACAATTGGAATTCAGTGACGCAAAAGTGCTTCCACACCCGGATTCGGGCAGGAAGCACTTTTCATTTGTATAGACTGAGTGAACAGATTACAGAATTGATTTTCAGACAGGCTCCGGGAAGCTGTGACTGGCATATGCTGCTGCAAGAAAATGGAATTACTGTTCACTCTGTTCACAAAAAACACCTTGCGGAATATCACCAGTGAACAATAATAAAATGGAGTCACAGAGTATGCCCTGACATTTAGCGGTTAATACCGGACAATACGTCTTCAATCCATTTATCCGTATTATAGTTATCATCAAAGAATTTTACGATTACCCCATAAGGCTCTTTTTCATTGGAAAAAGCATTGGCCTCATCGGTATCTACGTGCATGGCAAGGCGGTAACTCCAGTCTACACGTACTACTACATCTGCATAAATAAGAGCGCGGCCGAAGCTTTTGGTCAGGACAAAAACTTCGTCATTATCTTTGACCTTCAAAGTAACAGCATCTGCCGGAGTCATGTGAATGTGACGTTTGGCAACAATGACACCGTGATCAAGGATAAGTTCGCCCTTGGGTCCGATGAGAGTGCAGCCAGGGGAGCCGACAGTATCACCAGACTGGCGGATAAGACCGGGAAGACCGATCTTGCGGGTATCTGTAAGGGAAAGCTCAATCTGGGTTTCTTTACGAAAAGGACCTAGAATGGCCATATTCTGATACTCACCTTTAGGCCCCTTTACGGTAAGACGTTCCTGGCAGAGATACTGTCCAGGCTGGCTTAATTCCTTTATGTAATGAAGCTGGGCATCCTCTCCAAACAGGAGTTGGAAATCCTCCTGGGAAACATGAATATGCCGCGCTGAGGTTTCAATCGGTATTTTAATGCTCATGGAAATTCCTCCGATATTATATAGAGTGTGAACATCAGTACTGTTTTAACACTGCAATAGATTAAGTTTAATATTAATGAGAAAAAATAGCAAGCCTTTTTTACAGGCACATATACAGGAGAGTATGAAATGAAAAAAGCATACAGACAGCGGTTTTACCTTTGATATTAAGGAAGATCATGCTGCAGTAATGGAAATTGATGGGGATCCCCAGATTGTGGAAATTCCGGAACAGATCGACGGAGTACCGGTCACAGAACTGGCTGAATATCTTTTTTCCGGGAAAAGCTGTCAGGTCATACGGATTCCCTTGGGAGTTCAGAAAATAGGCCGTTACGGTTTTTATAACTGTCGGAATCTGGAAGAGCTATGGTTTTCCAGTGATTTTACTGATCTTGGAAGTGGAGCTTTTACAGGGTGCCACAGGATCCGAAGAATGGAAGTTTTGATGAATGATGAACAATCCGGGCTGAAAGAGATCCTTTCAGAAGTTGGGGAGGAGCTGCGGGTACATTTATATGGAAAAGTGGAAGCCATGCTTTGGTTTCCGGAATATTATGAGGAAGGTGTGGAAAATACTCCTGCCAGGATATTGATGACTGAGGTGCATGGAAGCGGTCTGTATTACAGAAACTGCTTTCAGGGAAAAGTATTTCATTTTCTGGAGTATGACAAGCGTTTTGAGATGGCGAGAGCCCAGGAATCATCAGATTTCCTGAGAGAAATGGTATATGGCAGACTGAACTGGCCGACAGGGCTGACAGAACAGGCGAAAATACAGTACGAGCAGTACCTGAAGGAGCATATAGAACAGATTGCTTCTGATTTTATCTGTCAGAAAAGAGGAGAAGAGCTGGAATGGCTTCTTCACACGTATCCCCTGGAACCTGGGCAGAAAGAACTGTTTACAGGTCTGGTAAATCTGGCAGACACAGTGAAATCTCCGGAGATTTTAAGTATGCTTATGGAGTACCAGAGGCTGCATTTTCCATCGAAAAGGAGAAGTTTTGAACTATGAGTGGTTCAGAAGAGAAAAAATTGAATTCATTACATGAGGAAGATTCGTTATATAAAGCGCAGGGGGGAAAAGCTACATACCAGATAAGTCCGACATATGGGCAAAATACTTTGTACAAGGTAAATCCGGTACATGACGCCTGGGATCGTGCGTTGGCGGCAGAAAGCATCTGCCAGGATATTTTGTCCAGTGCCAGAAACCAGTTGTACCTGAATATGCGCTTTATGGACTGCGCATTGTCAGCACTTTTCTTTCAGGGAGATATGGGCGTTCATCCTGTTGGAACGGATGGAACTGTCCTGTACTATCAGCCGGAAGAACTGATGGAACAGTTCAGGAGAAGCCAGGAAAAGGTGAATCGAATCTATCTTCACAGCCTTTTACACTGCATTTTTCTCCACTGTTTTCCAGAGAAGGATGAAGAAGGAAATCCTGCTGTGGATGTCCAGTACTGGAATCTTGCATGTGACATTACAGTGGAAAATATCATTGACGGGCTTTATCTGAAATGTGTGCATCAGCCGGCATCTATGGTGAAGAGGCAGGCGTTGAAGCTGATACTGGAAGAGGGAAAGGTAATGACGGCTCAGAGAATTTACCGAAGGCTTCAGACTCTTCATTTGCCGGAAAATAAAATGCAGGAGCTGCGCCGTGAGTTTATTCAGGATGACCATGGTAAGTGGTATGAAAACCATCCAAACAGTCCTCAGATGTCCCAGCGGAAAAAGAACTGGGACGACATCCGCAACCGCATGCAGACAGAGATGGAAACTTTTTCAAAAGAAGCGGGAGAAGGCGGAGAAACTCTGGTAGACCAACTGCGTGCCCAGAATCAAAATCGCTATGATTATAAAGAATTTCTGCGGAAATTTTCTGTTTTGAAAGAAGAAATGAAAGTTGATATGGACACTTTCGATTATATATTTTACAATTATGGAATGAATCTGTATGGCAATATGCCGCTGATCGAGCCCTTAGAAACGAAAGAAGAGCGGAAGGTGGAAGATTTTGTGATCGTTATTGACACTTCCATGTCCTGTAAAGGAGAGCTTGTTCGGAAGTTTCTGGAGGAAACCTACAGTGTGCTCAGTGAATCTGAGAGCTTTTTCAGACGGATCCACGTACACATTCTTCAGTGTGACGAGAAAATCCAGTCTGATGTGGTGATTGAAAATGCCATGCAGTTGAAGGAATATATGTCCCATTTCACAGTGAAAGGAGGGGGCGGCACAGATTTTCGCCCTGCTTTTGCCTATGTGGAACAGCTTATGAGAGCGAAGAAGTTTACAAAACTTCGGGGACTGATTTATTTTACAGATGGTTATGGAATTTATCCGGCAAAAATGCCTCCGTATGAGACTGCTTTTGTATTTATGAAGGAGGATTATCAGGACATTGATGTGCCGCCATGGGCGATCAGGCTGATCCTTGATGAAGAGGATCTGGAGTCTGTTTAAAAAGTCTTTCTGTGTCAGATCTCATGTAAAGCAGGATATGTAGATTAGAGCCTGTTTGAAAAATCATTCCCGCAATCTGCACGCCCCACTTTTGCGGTATATTTTTGCCCGAATTCGGTTGCCGTAGCCCGCTACGGCGCCCTCATCCGGACAAAATCTCCCACAAATTGTGACGCACATCTTGCAGAAAGCCTTTTTCAAACATGCTCTAGAATAGTACAGCCAATCTGTAAAGACGAGGAGAATATAATATTATGAACATCAAGCGAGCGAAGGAAGAAATACGCAATACAATAGAAGCTTACCTTTTGAAAAATGAATACGGGGAGTATGAGATCCCGGTTATGGCCCAGCGCCCTGTTTTTCTTATTGGCGCCCCTGGAATCGGCAAGACACAGATCATGGAGCAGATTTCCCGGGAATGTAAGGTGACT
>ENA-OQDT01001651-OQDT01001651.1-human-gut-metagenome-genome-assembly--contig:-NODE-1651-length-12643-cov-2.826782_pt1 | contig 12643 bp, 20 predicted proteins | sample MGYA00242786_ERZ504617 | MGnify/ENA primary metagenome ERZ504617 (study PRJEB26092, sample SAMD00036337) | human gut metagenome | host: Homo sapiens | study: EMG produced TPA metagenomics assembly of... | reverse complement strand
GTACCGACTTTTGCCGATACTGCTCCCGTTTATTTTTTCAATAAAGTAGTATTACGTTCCAAAGGATCTAAAATATCAGTATGTCCTTTCAAGGACGCAACTTTTTTTACCATCAACTAAAAATCTGACGTTTTTTTTATCTCCCGGGAAACTCTGTCAGAGTGTTGACAATAGCAGTTGTCAGCATCAGTTCAGTATAGGATCCCTGCGGTACATTGGTTATTTCCTTGGGAAAAATCAACATAAGCAGTCCCATCTTCTATCTTCATTGTTCTGATTTTTGTCCCTTTAGGAAACAGACTGACCATTTTCGCAGTATCCTGCGGACTGCTGTTTTACCCAAAAATATCCAACGCTATCTCCGGAGCAGTCATCGCGCCGGATTTGCGGGTTACCTTTTCCGGCAACAGATATTCCTCTCCGTTGACAGGTGCACGATACACCGTTACCGTAATTTCTTGATTCTTATTATTCTGCGTTTGTTTAGTTTCAGGCTGCGGGATAACCGTAGCAGTTTGATCATCACTGCAGCCTGCAACTAACACGCAGAGCATCAAAGTGCAGATTACTGCAAATTTCTTTAACATATTGGCCTCCCACATCATTTAAAATAGTCCTCGATACCATCAGCAATAGCCTTAGCCAGCTTACTTTGAAACCAGTTGCTGTTCAGCAGTTTTTTCCTTCTTTGGCATTAGTTATAAATGCCATTTCGATTAATGCCGACGGCATACTGCTGCGTTTATTGACGTAGAAGTTTGCCTGACGTATACCTAAATCATCCAAACCAAAATTATTAGTCATCCGTTTTTGAATGGCCGTAGCTACACGTGCATCATGGCTTGTTTTAGGATAATAATAGGACGAGAAGCCGCCTACGTTTTTATTGACAGAAGCATTGATATGCAGACTGATAAAGAGATCAGCAGCACTGTTTTCAGCTACATCGACACGCGCCTGAAGCTCCTGCGCGTCCGTAGCATTTACGCCATAAACGTCAACATCTTTAACACGTGTCATTGTAACTTTAGCGCCTTTTTTCTTCAGCAGTTCTTCAACTTTCTGCGTTATTTTTAAAGTAATATCTTTTTCTTTAGTGCCTTTTGCCCCAACTGCTCCCGGATCACTGCCTCCATGTCCTGCGTCCAGCGTAATTCGTTTATCCTTCAGCCCGCCGCTGGTACGATAGGCAGTTTTACTAACAGCAGGTGTCGGTGTTTTATCTGTAGTAGTTTTACCGCCTGCAGGTGTTGTTTTGGCAGGTTCAGATGCCTGACGTTTATTAGCCATAACATCAATAACGATTCTGTCCGGTCTTTTGGTAACAGGATCTTTTTTAAGGTAAACCCCTTATAATCTTTACTGCCAATGGCCTTTTGCAGAGGCACCTTCAGCACGGTTTTACCTTCCGACGTATCTAAACGCATTTCATTGGCAATATCGCTCTTTATCTTATGAGCACGGCCAACTTTGCTATTTAAATCTGCATCCATAGTTATCAGCATCGTATTGCCGTCAAAAGTTATTTTATAACCTGTCGGTTTATCACAGTCCACCACAAAACGCAGCACATTGGTTTTATCAACGCCCCAACGAACATCTGTTATTTCTGAGGCAAAAGCCGTTAAACTAAACATCAAACAGCTTACAAGTGCAAAAACAAAAACTAATTTCTTCAGCAAACGGCATCTCCCTTTCTTTCATCTCTAATACTTAATTTTATCATTTAAGCGTAAGTATTGTAAACATACCCTAACTTTTATCTGCAAAATTTAAGTGAAATCTTTTATTCTCCCTGCTCAATAATTCTGCGGGCCTGTGGCAAGTACTGGCTGATTTCTCCTGCTGCCATACCAATAATCCCTTTACTGGCCAAATCGCCAGCCAGCCCGTGCATATATACACCAGCTAACGCCGCTTCCTGTACAGAAATCCCCTGCGCAGCCAACCCGGCAATAATTCCTGTGAGCACATCACCGCTGCCGCCTGTAGCCATAGCACTGTTGCCGGTAGTATTGATATAAACATTGCCGTCAGGACAGCCTATAACAGTAGGCGCGCCTTTCAAAACGAGGACAGCATCCCACTCAGCAGCATATTTGCCTGCCAATTCCAGGCGTCTTGCGTCAACTTCAGCCGCTTCCAAATCCAACAGCCTTCCCAACTCTCCCGGATGCGGCGTTAAAACTTTCGGAGCCCTCATGGTATTTAAAATACCAACATGTCCCTGCAATGCAGTCAACGCATCGGCATCGATAATCACCGGCACTTCCACCGACTGCAGAATTTCCCGAATAACTTCCACCGTACTTCCAGACGTACCAAGACCAGGACCTATAGCCAAAACATCAGCTCTGCCGGCTTTGTCCAGCACTGCACCAGTGGCTCCTCCACCTAAAGCTCCCGGCATCCGCTCGATCAAACCTTCGACCATAATTTCTGTCAGTTTCACCGCTAATACTTCACGACTGCAAAGCGGCGTCAGCAAACTTACCAGACCAGCACCTGCCTTAACAGCCGCTTCCGAGCATAACGCAGCCGCACCTGTAAAACCCGGTGATCCAGCGGTGATAACTACCCTTCCCGCTTCACCCTTATGGCAGTTTCCATTTCTCTGCGGCAGTAAATCACAAGCAATATTCTCAGTTAACAAAAACTTTTTACTATCCATACGTTCTAAAAGTATTTTAGGCATACCAATATCGGCAACTATAATTTCTCCGCTTAATTCAGCTGCCGGATACAAAAACAAACCTGGTTTGGCAAGTGCCATAGTAACTGTAATATCTGCCTGCACAGCATTTTTATCTGCACTGCCTGTATCAGCACTGACACCGCTTGGTACATCAATGGACACAACCGGCACAGCAATACTGTTCATCAAACCACAGACACGTTGCTGTACCCCCTGTAAAACGCCATTAAACCCTGTTCCTAAAACAGCATCTATCACCAAATCAGCCTGGCGGCAACTAACTTCCGCTACATCCCAGCTGCCTCTGTCTTCCTTAAGTGCAAATAGTTCAATACCACACTTCCGGCAAATACGCAGCTGCGCCGCAGCATCTCCTGTAAGTTCCTGCCACGGTGATACAAGAAAAACCTTTACCCGCGCTCCCTGATTGGACAGCCACCGTGCAGCAGCAAAACCATCACCGCCATTATTGCCCTTACCTGTAAAAACAACAATATTTTTCCCAAAACAATCTTCTAAAAAATCCGCAGCTGTTTCCGCTACAGCTTTACCAGCATTTTCCATCAGCACCATTGTCGGCAAGCCGATCTGTTCTGCAGACTGCTGATCTAAACTCTGCATTTCCTTAGCAAAAACCAGTTTCATCCTTATCCCTCCAATACAACCTGGGCCATAGCAAGTTCTTTAGTATGGCTCAACGAAAGATATATTTCTTTGACACCGCGTTCTTCAGCCAGAGTAGCAAAATAACCGCTCAAACGCAAACTCGGCTTTCCCATACAGTCATTATAAACTTCAATATCTATAAGCTTGCCGCCCCTCAAACCTGTTCCCAAAGCTTTCAGCAAAGCTTCTTTAGCCGCAAACCTTGCCGCGTAACTTGCAAATTTCTGCATGCCACGGGCTTCACAATATTCTTGTTCAGCAGGAGAAAAAACTCTTGCCGCAAACTTTTCTATTGTCAGAGCTTTTTTCACTCTATAAATTTCTGTTAGATCACAACCGATTCCAACAATCACCAGCTACGCCCCCTCATAACCTTTTCCAATAAATACTGCTTGGCAAACAGCATAATATGTTTATATTATACATCCAGGTTACGTTTTCCTGCTATTTTATTTAATAAAATAGCTCAGCACCCCTAACCGGTACTGAGCTAAATCCTTTATTATACTGTAAGCAAACCTTTTTCTTCTAAAAACTCTGCTAAAAATTTACCAATACGATTTGTAAGTTTCAAACAGTTTTTCAGATGGTCACGAGTATTGAATTCGTACGGCATCAGATCTTTACACATTGTTGATCCAAATTCTTTTTCAAAACGATCGTGAAATTCTTTGGTAACAGGATAAATTTCTTTCAATGGTTTTTCTTCAGGAGTATTCCGTCCGATCAATGTACTGATAACCATTGTGCAACCGACTAAAGCGCCGCAAATATTACGGGCATGGCCAATACCGCCGCCAAATCCTGAGGCCAGGCGAAAAGCGTTATCATCAATATTTACGCCAGCATATTTGCGAAAAGCTTCAACTATCGCTTCGCTGCAATTATAACCACTCTTAAAAGCATTACCGACTTCTATGCCCATTTTTTCACTGAATTCACTCATTTCTCGTCCCTCCTTTAATATCACTTATATGACTTAATTCTATCAGTTCTATAAAAAGTCCTGCTATATAAAGCTCCGTCTACTATATTATTTAAAAATAAAAACAGGACGGCAAAATCCGTCCTGTTTTTATTACAAACTTCTATTCAACTTTTGTAAGCCATAAGCCGTGTAGATTGCAGTATTCATAAACACCTACTACCTTGTCGCCGCCAGCCAGTGCAAACTCAGCTTCCGGTTTAGAACCAACAGCCAGTTTCTTCCGTTGGCCGCCCTGTTCTGTCTCCAGATAGATCCAGGCAATATGATGTTCCTCTGTCATAGGATGCTCAACACTGCCAACTTTTACTTTTACAATATTACCTTCAATAGTAACTACCGGCAGATGTTTTTCCTGCGAAGCCTCCACTGTATTAGGTTTCAGTTCTGTCATAGGATCGCCGCAGCAAACGACATTTACGCCGCTACTTTTGATCATACCAATCATATTACCACAATGTTTACAGATGTAGAACTTCTTTTCGCCCATTTGTACTCACTCCTTAATAAAATTTTATCACTTAATTATAAATGCGGCTTCAGCCGCGCTTAACCTAAAGCTACGTCTAAAATCATCATTATCGCAAAACCAATAATAAACCCAATCGTCGAAAGGTCCGCACTTTCATGTTCTCCACCACTTTGAGACTCCGGTATCAGCTCTTCGACAACGACATACAGCATAGCGCCGGCAGCAAAAGCTAAGGCATACGGTAAAATAGCCTCCATGGAAGTAACCATCGCCGCACCAATAACACCAGCTATCGGTTCTACCAGCCCGGAAGCCTGTCCATACATAAAACTTTTCATCCGCGAAACACCTTCGCGCCGAAGCGGAATAGAAACTGCGCACCTTCAGGGAAATTTTGAATACCAATTCCCAAAGCAACAGCTACAGCTGCCAGCAATCCTGTTTCGCTCATACTATTCGCCGCTGCTCCAAAGCAACACCAACCGCCAAACCTTCAGGTATATTATGCAGCGTAATTGAGAATACAAGTAAAATGCTACGACGCCAATTAGTTGGAATCCCCTCTACTTCCCCTTCTTTTGCAAAGAAATGCGCATGCGGCAAGTATTCTATCCGCCAGCCACAAAAAAGCAGCACCACTCAAAAAAACCAATAGCAGCAACAAGCCAGGCAGGCAAACTGCTTTTTTCCGCCATTTCTATGGCAGGAGCCAAAAGCGACCAAAAAGAAGCGGCAACCATAATACCTGCAGCAAAGCCCAGCATCATATTTAAAACCCCTTTTGTTAATCTCTTTAAAGAAAAAATACCATCGCCGCACCAAGTGCAGTCATGAACCAGGTAAAACCTGTTGCTATCAGAGCTAACAAAATCGGATCGTTGATCTTCATCAATGATTCCATTTAAACAACTCCTTACCTTTATCCTTATTATAAGCTACTTGTGATACGCTTTCAAGTAAGCTCTTTATTATATAAATTTTGTATTCGTTTATGACGTTTATTAAACATCCACTTAAAATAAAATGCAGATAACCGGAATCCCCGAAAGGACCCGGTTATCTGCATTTGGAGAAATGGAATATTAAAGGGCATAACCACAGTCTGCTCTTACCGTAGTTATGACGGAGAAGTAAAGTTATGCTTTAGCTAAAGCCGCACCTAACTCGCGGCAGCTTTCAGCCATCGCTTCATCTGGGGCCCCCAATACCAAAAGCCCCGGGGCAATCAATTCGGCACCAGCTGCTTTTATACGCTGTTCCCAATCACTCATATAACTTCCGCCCCAGCCATAAGAACCAAAAATCACAACCTTTTTCCCCTGCAAAAACGGTTCTAATTCAGTAAAGAACGGTTCAAACTCATATTCTTCCAGAACTTCAGCACCCATAGCACTGCATCCCAGTGCCAATGCTGAATATTCAGCCGCCTGTTCAGGAGTGATATCGCTAACGCTTTTGAGGTCTGCAGCAGTTCCAATACCTTCGGCCACAGCCTCAGCCATCAGTTTCGTATTACCGGTACCAGACCAATAAATAACAGGAATCTTTTCCATAATAAAACCTCCTTAAAAAGAAGCCGCTGCCAGATGTAAAGGTACGCCTTCAGCTACAGCCTTCAACAACCTGTCCCGGCATTTATTATATGCGTCAAACAAACGCTTGGCATGCTCGACATCATCATATACTTTCCAATAACCGCTGCATTTGCAATTCTTGCCTTTATTTTTAATAAAGCCTTGGATATCCGCTAACGGATAACCTAAAAATATACCAATTTCATGCGGAAAATCCTGGCTGCAGGATATCTTTGCCCCTAACTGTCGGAGCAATGAATGCACCGAACCAGACTTATAACCAAGTTCTTGTAAATAACAGCTTATCGCTTGCTTCTGCAGCAAATCTTCAAGCTGCTGCGGCTGGTAAACCAAAACCAAAGTTCGTGCCGCACAATGACATAAAACTTCAAAAGCAATCCCCTTATCGGCAAACTGTTCCGTATAATCAGCCAAAAGCGGCGCGACTACAGGCATAGATGCAGTAGGGCAGCTGACAAGATTGGCCGGTTTGATTCCAGTCAACGCCGGTGCGCAATGGAAAGCCAGCAATTCATCAAAACTTTTAAAGCCATGTAATTCAAACTGCATGATAACTCCTTTGGAAAAAGTTAGTTTAGCTAACCAAACGTAGCTACCGGCAAGGCTCCGGTTATTATTCATAAGTGATAAAAGAAAGAAGGGTCGAAATCACACCGTCTGGTTAGCCCCGTCTAACTTGATTTTGAGTATAACACAAAAATTCAGTAGCAATACCTAACTTGGAATTTTTTATATATTTTTTTCTTTTTATTCCGCAGCTTCTGAAAATTTATTTACGTCGTTGAAACAATTTAAAAAGGTCGGTTTTCTCTTCAGACATCAAATTATAATCAGGCACTGCCGCCAACGCTTTATCCCTTGCTGCCTCCAAATCATGAAAAACGTCCCATTTTGCTGCATTAAGCGCTTTAATATTACTGATGCGCAGTAAATACGCAGGATGAAAAGTCGCTATACAATCAAAACCATGTTTTGTTTTAAACCATTTACCACGGTCTCTGGTGATGCGCATATCCTGATTGCCAAGATAATGTAAAGCAACACTGCCCAAAGCAACCACAACTTTAGGCTGTAATATCGCCAACTCCTTGTCAAGCCAACGCTGTGCACAGAAATCTGCTTCTGCAATATTCGGCGTGCGGTTACCCTTAGGACGGCATTTGATAACATTGGTCGTTAAAATACGGTCACGCGTCATCTTGGCAGCCCACAAAGCCTTATCCAACAACTGTCCAGACGGACCAATCAAGGGGCAGCCGTAGTCATCCTCCACGCCGCCAGGTCCTTCGCCCACAAAAACAATCGGACTGTCATAATTACCAAACCAGCCTACAGGAGCCTGTGCTGCTTCCCGCAGAGGGCATTCTCTGCAAGCCACTAATTCCTGGGCTAAACTTTCCAGATTTTCTTGTTTCATACTTTTCTCACACCTATTTATAAAATTTTGATCATAGCCGGCGAGGCGAAGCGTGCTGATCTAACCTGACAAATGTCAGATGCTTTTTTAGCTCCTCACGGCTTTGCTCTAAAACAAAAGTTGTTGCCTGAATATTCCCGGAAACCGGTGAAACAAAACGTGCAAAACTATTCATCGTTATCAGTCTGCCATCAACTGTGAATACGCTTTGATTCATATTGATATACCATTTTTCCCTGTCATTGAGCACCCGTCCATCAATCTCAGCGATCAAAATATAATCTGCGCCCAGCTCCCGCGCTTTCTGATAAAATTTTTCCATTGCATAGACGCTGTCGTCATAAAGTTTTGTTTCCGTATCTACGATCACATACCGCGGCAGCATCATTTGATACTCGTTCATAATAAACCTTTTAATATCAGGCACATAGTCCCTTTTATCTACCTCAAGACTGCTGCCGATCCAAACAGCTACTAACGGTTCCGTTCCTTCAAGTTTTTGCATGGGTAGTTTTTCACGTACACCGGCAGCCTCTGCTTTGTCCAAAGCTGCATAATATTCTCGCATGCTGTAATCAAAATACATTCCCATATCATGCTGAAAATCACTCAGCTTACGGGAAAGATTGTATTTATGATGCTTTCCAAACTGCTTGTAGCCTCCGAAAAAAATGTCTGCAGGCTTTCCCGGCACAGGATCAGCATTATTAGTTATTCTGCGCAGATCTATCTTATCACCGTAGACTTCGGCAAAAGCAGCGTTGCCTATGGCAGGCGCGCCAAAAGTTATAACCGGCACACGATCTTTATCTATCCCCATACTTACAAGGCGTTCTGCCAGCAATGTAGCGACAGCTCCCCCCAGGCTATGCCCGGTAAGCAATACACGTGTATCTGTATTAGCCAAAATCTCATTAAACAAAACCTCATCAATACCGTCATCATTAGTATCGACCATTGTTTCTAAAAACAGTATTGACGTAATCATTAAAGCCTTTATGTACCATTGGTACAGTTTTATCCTTTTCAGAATGTCCTGCATATTCAATAAATTCCTCAAGGCTGCGGCCGCCGTACGGCACCTTATCGGTGTTCAGGTTGACAGTCCAGTCACTCTTGCTGGCACTGCCGCGAAAAGCAGCTATATAAACATCCCTGCCGCGTCGGGTTTTATTTTTTTGCCACAATAAAATTGGCTCCAATTTTCCTTTTTTTACTTATGCGGTACTATCTTCCAGCCATAATCGCGCAAATAACCAAATTCCGGAGCATTTTCCGGGGAATATGCTCCTATACAGGCTGCTGCTGCAACTGTAGTCCAATGTGCATCACGATACGCCGCATCAATCATTTTCTTTTCCGCAGGCGTATACTCATGCGCCCAGCTTGTTCTAACCGGCACAAACACAACCAGCGCCAGCAGAACGCAAGTTAAAACCTTTATTATTGAGCGCATACTGCACCTCCGCTCCTAAAATTAATTAACAGCATTTACAATAATTATAAATGAATGCTGCGAAAAAACACAAAGAAAACGCATTTCTCAATTGAAATGCGTTTAATACGATTTCTTTTGATTATCTTACCTAAGTATCTAGTCCTTTTCTAATTTCGCCCTGAAAGAAATACTGCGCGGCGTATCAATATTGTCAAATTTCACAAGATGCGCGGCCTTGATCAAATCTACATCAACAACAGTACCAGAACCGAAAATACTATGCTTTACACGCTGCCCGACAGCCAGTGACGACTGATTTTCTTCATCAGCAAGATAACGCTCGTTGATAACAAGATAATCTTTTGTTTCTCTTATCAAACCTTCCTGCGGCTTTTGTGTATAATCAAGCAATGCCGGCTCTATATCCAGCAGAAAACGCGACGGATAGCGCGGAGAGCCATCAAAATTTCTACCTTCAGCTTCAGAAAGATACAGCCCTTCTGTGCACGGGTCATTGCAACAAAAGCGAGTCTGCGCTCTTCCTCCATCTTTTGTATAGTATCTGTTTTCTTAGACGGGAAAACACCCTCATTCATCGCACATAAAAATACATAGGGAAATTCCAGACCTTTGGCCGAATGTACCGTCATTAATTTTACTTTATCACTATTATCAGCCGCATCGCTGTTAGTAAACAAAGCAATATGTGACAAGTAATGTTCTAAAGTACTTTCTTCCCGCAGGAAGTTTCATATTCATAAACCGACTGTTTAAGTTCCGCCAGATTATCCAGACGTTCCTGACTTCCTTCTGTCCGCAGCATTTTTTCATAACCACTCTCATTTAAAATTGCAGCCAGCAATTCCGAAATTTGTCTTTCTGCATAATTAGCGGCAAAAATTTTCGATCAATGCTACAAACTGTGCGGCTTTTGTCCCTTTAAAAATTTCATTATCCAAATTTGTCTCTAAAGAAATATACAGCGAGCATTGGTGCTTGACTGCATATTCCTGCAAAAATTTTATGCGCCGCTCCCCAAGATTTCTTTTAGGAACATTAACTACTCTTAAAAACGCCAGATCATCTTTATATGCAATCAACCGTAAATATGCCAAAGCGTCCTTTATTTCCATTCTGTTGAAAAACTGCACCCCGCTGTAAATAGCGTAAGGTATTTTTTTCCACCGTAAAAAAAAGCTTCCTCTACGATTCTGGTAATATAATGCGCACGATATAAAACAGTGATTTCCCTGTAAGAAGTCCCCTCGCCATGCAATGCCTGGATCTGCTCTGCTATCCACATCGCTTCACGCTCAGAAGTATCTGCATGATGGCATATAACCTTCCTTCCGTCTGCAATAGTTGGCATAAGATTTTTCTTGATCCTAAACTTATTTTTATCAATCAAATCATTAACGACCGAAACTATCTGCGGTGTAGAGCGATAATTCTGCATCATCATTATAGTTTTTACACTTGGAAAAATCTTATCAAAATCCAGTAAATAGCGCACATTAGCACCGCGCCAGGTATAAATCGTCTGGTCTGGATCCCCGACGATAAACAGATTTTTATGGTAACCACACAATACTGACATCAATTTGTACTGCAGTTCATCAATATCCTGAAATTCATCAATCATGATATATTCCAAACGTTGCTGCCATTTTATTTTAACAGCTTCATTTTGTTCGAAAATATATAAGGTAAATTTAATTAAATCATTATAATCTAGTCCGAAGCATTTTTTCTCCTGATATAAATAACCATAAAAAATTATATCAGACGGCTCTGTTGCAGTAAGATATTTCTGTCTCAATGTATCTAATGACATATTGAGCATATCCAGATAATATTTCGGTTCTTTAATTAGTTTTCTGATTTCAATCATATCCCGTGCTTTACTGAAAGTCATATTTCTAAGCGTCAATCCACGTTCTTCGTAAATAATTTTCAGCATAGAATCGATATCAGAATTGTCTAAAACAAGAAAGCTTTTTGGATATTGCAGAGCATGGCTGTCCTCCTGTAAAACAGATACGCAGAAACTATGGAAAGTACTGATATAACCAGTATCATTATCACCAGTCAGGTTATGGATTCGCTGACGCATTTCATTCGCCGATTTATTAGTAAAAGTTACACATAGAATATTCCCCGGCAAAATTCCGATTTCATTGACCAGATAGGCAAAACGCCGAGCCAGAGCCCTTGTTTTACCTGACCCTGCTCCAGCTATAACACGTATAAATCCTTCCGTAGAAGTAACAGCTTCAAGCTGAGACGCATTAAGTCCCTGCAGTATATTTTCCAATGCTTTACACTTCCTTTCCTGAATATAATTTCACGTTTCTTGTTAGCTCTCATTATAGCAATAAAGTTCATAACACTACAACATAACTGCTGCGTAATTAAAATTTTACGCCTGTCATTAACCTCAAAATTTTATAAAAAGGAAAAAAGGCGCTACCTTAAAGGTAGCGCCTTACTTTTCTGTTCATATGCTGCTATATATTAAAAAAATTTTAATCTATATCAATTACAGACGAACAACGTTGGCAGCTTGTTCACCGCGGTTGCCTTGAACAACGTCAAATTCAACTGCTTGACCTTCTTCAAGAGTTTTGAAACCTTCGGATTGAATAGCGGAGAAATGTACGAATACGTCGCCACCATCTTCGCGTTCGATGAAACCATAACCTTTTTCTGCGTTAAACCATTTTACTTTGCCAGTCATTTTCTGGGCCTCCTAAAAATTACTTTAATGAGGAGCTAGAACATCTCACTCACCAGCCCATTATAGCCTATTATTTACAATAAAGCAACTCTCTTTTGCTATTTTTTGTAATTTTTTAATATTTTTGCTTCTATTCCTTCATATTTTGCTTAATTAAGGCTAATTTAGCAGTTTTAGTCATTTTTTTGATTTCACATTCGCGATGCAGCGCTTCTTCCTTAGTTGACAGCGTTTCACTATAGACCAAAGTTACAGGACCGCGCCCACGGGTATATTTTGCTCCTTTACCGCTGTTATGCGCTTCAAGCCGCTTTTCCAAATCATTTGTCCAGCCTGTATAAAGTGATTCATCACGACAGCGTAATATGTAAACATACGCAGGCAAATTATTTTATAACCTCTACAGTTTCCATAATTACAGGATCTTTAGGGCGATCGCGAAAATCCGTAGGTACTACACCAATCAACCGTACAATATCCATCCCTTCAACAACTTTGCCGAAAATAGCATGATGCCCGTTAAGCCATGGTGTAGGTGCTAAAGTGATAAAGAACTGACTGCCGCCAGTGTTGGGCCCGGCATTAAGCCATTGAAAGAATACCTTCGTCATCATGCTGCAGCCCCTCACCAAATTCGT
>ENA-OQDT01001650-OQDT01001650.1-human-gut-metagenome-genome-assembly--contig:-NODE-1650-length-12643-cov-6.711489_pt1 | contig 12643 bp, 15 predicted proteins | sample MGYA00242786_ERZ504617 | MGnify/ENA primary metagenome ERZ504617 (study PRJEB26092, sample SAMD00036337) | human gut metagenome | host: Homo sapiens | study: EMG produced TPA metagenomics assembly of... | reverse complement strand
GCCACAAACGCAATCAGCACGTAGCTGATGATATCCACGATATTTGTCACGGAAGACATCAGTGTTCCGACTATATCGGTATAAGTGATGATCTGTTCCTCTTTTCCTTCTTTTTCCATCCGGCTGTTATAAGAATCCAGGATTTTCACCACTTTTTCCTTGCTCTCAAAATCCGTCGGATATATGGAAATCTGACTCGGGTTCGCAAAATCCACGTATCCAAGCTTCTGCAGATTATTGTCATAGGAAGCAGTCGCGCTCATTGTCATGGATGTCATCAGCTCTTTCAGATCATCTTCTGTCATATTCATCTGAAATGCCTTTGCAAATGCATCGGTATCAATCTTCATCGAACTTTCAAGCATGTTCTGCAGATGGGTTCCCACATTTCCCATGGCAGCCTGCATGGCGTTCCCGATTTCTTCTGTGATCTGAGTGACGATCTGATTCATTGCCGAAGTGATCTGTGTCTCAAGCACATCCGAAATTGCTCGGGTATAAGTTCCCATTGCCTTTGCCATGTAACTTCCCATTGTCGCACTTAACTGGCTCTCCAGCTGATCCATATCGATCACCTCGGAAAGTCCGTTCATCAGACGCTGTTTTCCATCTGCTGTGGCAAGATAATTCAGAAAATGCTCTCCCATCTTCGTAGGATCTGCCTTTCCATTTGCCGCAGCATATGCCGAATAACCGCCGGCAAGTTCTCTTGCCAGCTTTGTCAGCTGATCAGAAGTAATATTTATCACCGTATCTCCAAAAATCTCCTGCTGCCAGGCATTCATAATCTCTTTTTCTTCCTCGGTCTGTAAATACTTCCGCCGGTATTCCCAAATTTTATCCGGATCTGTATATCCTTTTTCCGCAGCATACTTTTGATATCCTTCCATCACACGCTGTACAAGCTCCTGCATCTGATCAATTGTAATCTTAAACCCACCGGTGCTCTTCAATGATCTCCTGCAGATTATCTTTCAGGATCTTCTGCGCTTCATCCGTCATCAGATAATCCATAAAATCTTTCGCCAGATTTGAATAATCTGCTTCTGGATGGAATTTCACATACTCCTGATAACCTTCCATAATCACTCTCAGACAACTTCTGCATTCCACCCGGTTTTACGGTAAGATCCAGGCTTCCGATCATATCGCCAAGATTCATCTGTGGCATACCGGACACGTCAAGACTGATCTGATCCAGATTTATCATCCCGGACAAATCCAGAGAATCCCCACCCATCCGGAATGCATTTTCCAGATTCAGGGAATCTGCCGACAACATATCACCGGAAAATCCACTGTCGTCTAAAGCAAATGCTTTCTGAAGTGCATCCTCATCTACCGTAAACAGACTGTTCGCATCCAGTCCGTTCTTCTCTTCTGTGGTTCCGAACTGTTCTCCGGTAAATACATTCTTGGATGGATTCTCCAGCTGATCTTTTACAATCTCGCTTTTCGTAGCCTCTTTCGCAACATGCTCGGCAAGACTCTGTGGATAACCGATCCCCGGTGTCAGAGCAGAGGCATTTGCATCCTCTGATGCCTGCACGATTCCGACGATTTTCAAATCTTCGCCCTGGTCCACCAGTTTCTTTATATATTCCTTATTATCGGATTTATCCTTCCAGATCTTATACTGGCTGTCATATTCATAGCATTCAGATACATTGACCAATTTGAACGTCTTGTCTAAAATATCCTCGTATGTGTAATTTCCAATATCTGCCGGTGTATTGACATCTTCTTCATTGATAAACTCCTGGATCATCTCATCCAGTTCCAACTGATCCCGAAGCCCCAGGGTATAGAGAAGAAAATCACTGATTCCACCATCCGAAGTCAGCACCAGCACACATTCATTATAATTCTGCGGCCAGCGTCCTGCCTTCACATCATACTGGTTTTCATAAAGACTTTCTGTCTTCGGACATCTCAAAAAACACATTGGTGCTCATCATTGATGACATCAGCTGCTGGTGCTTGCACCGGAACCGATCCCAGTGACTCAAGGATTTATCCGGATTCACCTGACGGACAGACCGTCTTTAATTCTGCCTGAAAAATCTGCGGTGAAATGCTATAGTAATACTCCACTGCACTGGTATAATCTTCGTATTCCGCTTTTACCGCTGTCCAGATATTTTTTTTAAGGATTTCAGATCGTTGGAATCCATCGTGGAAAACATATTGGTTCATCATCTGCATAACCTTGACTTCCCCGTCTTTTTTTGTCTCCTTCTTATCCGAACTGCCCGAACCACTGTCCATATTGCCTACCATCATCGATGTCATATCAAATCCGGTACTCTGGATCTGAAGCGGATACTCGGAAAGAGTCTCTTCTTCAATTGACTTGATGTAGGCATTGACTCCGTTGGAAAGTGCCAGTATCAGTGCAATCCCGATAATTCCAATAGATCCTGCAAAAGAAGTCAGAAGGGTTCTTGCTTTCTTTGTCCTTAAGTTATTAAAACTCAGTGACAATGCCGTCAGAAAAGACATGGAAGATTTCCCCATATTCTTATGCTCCGGCGGTGTCAGATTTTCCTCTTCCACAATATATTCATCTGTGTCCGAACGGATCTTTCCATCTTTCAGATTGACGATCCTGGTCGCATACTGCTCTGCAAGTTCCGGGTTATGTGTGACCATAACGACCAGACGGTCTTTCGCCACCTCTCTAAGAAGATCCATGACCTGCACACTGGTGTCACTGTCCAGTGCTCCTGTCGGCTCATCTGCAAGCAGGATCTCCGGATCATTGACCAGCGCTCTTGCAATTGCAACTCTCTGCATCTGGCCTCCCGACATCTGGTTCGGCTTCTTATGAAGCTGCTGCCCAAGACCCACCTTCTCCAGTGCATCCACTGCACGCTTTCTTCGTTCTTCCTTCCCGACTCCCGAAATTGTCAGTGCCAGCTCAACATTCGCAAGCACCGTCTGATGCGGGATCAGATTGTAACTTTGGAATACAAAACCAATCGTATGATTACGGTACGAATCCCAGTCTCTGTCCTTATATTTTTTCGTGGAAATGCCATTGATGATAAGATCTCCGCTGTCGTAGCGGTCCAGTCCTCCGATAATATTCAGAAGCGTGGTTTTACCGGAACCACTGGGACCTAAGATTGCTACGAATTCATTATCTCTCAGATTCAGACTCACATCGTCCAGAGCCTTCTGTACCAGACTTCCCGTCCGGTACTCTTTTTTTATGTGTTGTATTTGAAGCATTTAAATTCTCCTATAAATATAGTATCAGCTTTGAGAATGAGATGACTCTATTCTAATTCCCGTGACATCTTCTCACTGATAGTATGATATATTTCTTCTGTCGCCGAATCATTTTCACCATTTATAACCAATATTTTTCCATCTATACTCATGACTACATATGAATGACAGGACGAATGTGTATAACGGATATAATTTCCATAAACATCATTTCTAAAATTTCCCATAGCATATTTAAAATTTCCCAAACCATTGGTTCTATAATCATTCGAGTTCTGTAATAAATTCTCTTCGTATGAGATACTGTCAATCTGCGTATAGGCTACTGTATAATCGCTCCATCCCTGCGCCTCGATAGTAAAATTGTTATCTTGGAAGTGAATGTCAATACTTCCCCAAAACAAAGTCACTATAATAAATATAATAGTTAAAATTGTTACGATTCCGTACACCACCATTACTTTTTTGTTATACTGAATTTTTAATTTTTCTCCGGTTCCTATCTTTTTCTTATAAAAGAGATAGGAATAAAGAACACTGATAATCGCGGCTGCCATAATACTTACAATATACAAAACGAGTGCTGCTATGCTTTCTGCAAAAAGACCGCAAAACATGCACAGAATACTTGATGCCACCCATATCTTTCCACTGAATCTATGCGTTGCATTCCAGTTTTCTTCATCCTGCAATGTCCATACGACCCTGATTCCTATCGTATTGTTCTGTTTTACCTTTGGCAGATAATTTCCTATAACCATAAACATTAAACCTGTTCCATAATAAATCAATGCCATAAATAAATTCTCTGTATCTGCTCCCATGTTAACCAATCTGGCAATACCGTTATAAATCAATGTAATAACAGGTATGATCCATATAGTCATCCCTATAACCTTGCGACTTTGTTGTCTGTTCCTGTTATCATAAATATGATTGTCACAAGTGCACATTGCATCACTATAAAAAATACATTTAACCACTTACCCTGTATACTCGTAAAACCTACCAGAATCCCTGCAAGAATTACCAGTCCAGAGCTAATTAATGTACCTCTATAATTTTTTATCATTTCCTTCATCGTCCGATGCTCCTTTCAAGTCTGTTATCCACAACATGACATCTTCCAACACGGAAGTGTTTAATTCATAATAAATAACTTTCCTTCTCTTTGGTTTCGATCAATCAGCCTCCTTTAATACTGCCAGATGTCTTGATATAGATGCTCCCGTTACTGAAAATGTTCGCATATCTCTCCGGCTGAAAGCCGACCATTTTTTCAACAAATTCAAAATCTCGCGTCGTATTGGATCAGCCAATGCTTTTAATGTATCTTGTATACCCAAAAATTCATCCCGCCCTCTCATTTAACATTTAACCTAATTGTTAAGTGTATTGTAATTCCAGATGCATTATATGTCAAGAAATAAAAATGAATGCAAAGGAAAAATTAGCCGATTACCAGAGACAGTTTGGTGTGTATGCTGAAGCGAATTCGGAAGTAATTGGGGCTTTCGGTGCTACAGTTACTGCAGAATAGTATTTACAGTTTCATTTTGAAAGACCCTATCGTGGATAATGGTTCCACAATAGGTCTTTCTTTTATTATTCCCCGCTGATTTGGCGAACCACAATACTCACACTCGCCCACGGCTCCTCTTTGAATTTTATTGATACCACCACATCCCTTACATTTTACAGTAACAAGTTCTGCATCTGTCTGTTTGACCGTCTTTGTAAAAGAGGGGTTACCAATCTTCTGATTCATCTGATTCTTTCGAACAAATAACTTTGCCTTGTTATCCACATAAGCATCGTTAAAATATTTCTTTTTACACAATTTTTCAAGATTTCGACGTACTTTATCCTCCGGCTGGCTAAGAATCGCTGCCATATCCGGGATAAATCCGTCATTCGAAGCTTCTGCAATCTCTTTATATTCTCGATACATTTTCTGCAGACGGAGTGTCTGGATCCCGAGCACAATCAGGATCACCCCGAAAATTCCAAGAACAATGCACATAATCAATCCCGAAATTTCCATATCCGCTGCATATGCCGGATCAGAGAACCATTCTTCCACACAGATTGCTGCAACCAGAAGAAAAAATGTTCCTCCGGTAATCCCCACAACTGACAGAATCTTTTTCATAATCAACATTTTATATTTCCTCCCCACCTAATCGTTTTCCACATTCCGGACAGAAACGTAGATTCCCTTCCAGCACAGTTCCACACTGTGGACAGTGTCTCTCTTTGCTTATAAGCCGGCTTCCACACTCGGAACAGAACTTTGCATCCGCCAGGACTTCGTTCCCGCACTGCGGGCAGAATTTTGATTTTCTATATCCGCCACGCAAATCTATATTCTGTGCCATAGAAGAGAACTGGTTTCCCATCTCTCTTCCAACGCCGAATCCCATTCCAAGACCCATTCCGGCTCCCATCACAGAACCTGCATCTGCATTCCCGTGACTGACCGCATTTTCCAATGTATCAAAGGATCTCTCCTGTTGATAATTGTAGCCTATAATCTCCATCTCGGCGCGCTTGGATAAAGCCTCCTTGAGCTTTTCCACAGACGGATCATCTTCCGGTGTGCTGATTTCATTTACATAAAATGAAGTCAGTTCCAGTCCATACTCTTCCATTATCGGACAGATTGTCTCCTTCATATATTGTGAAATTTCATCTATGTACGCATTCATCTCAAGAATACTGATCTTTCTGTGAAGTAGATATGAAGAAATCGTATCCTTTATCTTCGTCACATACAGACTTCTGAAATACTTCGTTACAGTCTCTGCATCAAAAACATTCATGGTCGTCACAAGTTTTGTCAAAAACTTCACCGAATCTGCTACATGAATTCCAAATGCTCCATTCGAGCGTATCGGAATAAATATTCCATACTTTGGATCCTGGATCTGAATCGGCGTTGGTGTTCCCCATTTAATATCCAAGTAATATCCTTTATTAATATACCATACTTCTGCCTTGAACGGAGATTTCCCGCCAAACGGAAGATTGATAATCTTATTCAGAATCGGAATATTCTTTGTATCTAACGTATGCGTTCCGGGCCCGAACACATCTGCCACACTTCCACCTTTTACAAGCACGGCTTCCTGTGACTGATTAACTACCAGCTGCGACCATGTTCCAAGCTCTTCACCCGGATATTTCCATGCGAAGACATCCGGCCTTCCATTATATTTTATAACATCCATTATTTCCATCTTAAAGTCCCCCACTTTCCTGATTTCCACTGCCTCATTTTCAATAGAATTTCTAACATGACAATGTTCTACTCTGAATCAGCTTTACAGCATACTTTTAATCTCCCTGATTACACCTTCCCCTGTCAATGGTTTTGAAATATGTTTATTCATTCCTGCCTTTTTACTGCGCTCCACATCATCCTGAAAAGCATTTGCAGACATGGCTGCAATAGGAATAAGTTTGGCATCAAGACGATTCATTGCCCGTATCTGTCTTGTTGCTTCCAGGCCATCCATAACCGGCATCATGATATCCATTAATATCAGATCATATTCTCCCGGCTTTGACCTAGCAAAAATATCCACTGCCTCTTTTCCATTCCATGCACAACTAACCTTCATGTTCTCATTTTCCAATATGAATTGTGCAATTTCCATGTTCAATTCATTATCTTCAACAAGAAGTACTCTTTTACCTTTCAGTGAAACATTCTCACCGGATGATTCTGGCATTTTTAATTCCATATCTGCGACAATGCGGAACGGGAGTGTGATCACAAATGAAGTGCCTTCATCAACTTTACTGGTAAAACAAATCTGTCCTCCCATCATTGTTACTAACTGGCTGACAATAGTCATTCCCAGACCAGTTCCCATACTGGCATTCTGTTCCAGTCTGTTCTCCTGTGTAAAAGGTTCAAACAGATGCTTCTGAAACTCTTCACTCATCCCAATCCCATTATCTGTACAGGTAAATTCAAATACTGCGGTCCGGTCGTCTGAACTGATCTCCTGGCAGCTAACAACAATCTTACCACCTACATGATTATAATTTACTGCATTACTTCCTATATTTTGTAGGATCTGCTGAAGATGAAGAGGACTTCCTACCAGTTGACTATGTATGATATTGATAGCTCCCAAGCTCAGTGAAATTCCCTTTTCACGTCCCTGCATCTCAACAATACCTGACGATTCACTCAGCACCTTGCGTAAGTCGAATATTTTTTCTTCCAACTGCAATGTTCCGGATTCCATTTTATTCACATCCAGGATATCATTCACAAGATTCAGAAGAAATCCAGATGCTGTCAAGACTTTATCTCTGCACTCCTGCTGTTTTTGCAGATCTTTTGGAAAATGATTTGCAATCTGCGTAATTCCACAGATTCCATTGATTGGCGTCCGGATATCATGGCTCATACGTCTGAGAAAATCTGTCTTTGAAACATTCGCTTTTTCCGCTTCCTGGGCAATTCTTTTCAACTGTTCCTGATATTCAAACTCCTGCTTTTTTTCTTCCGTAATGTCACGTGCTACATAAAGCACCTCCGTAACAGTTCCGTTTGCATCACGCTGCTTCACAATGAATCGTCCCATATGCCAGTGTCCGTCTGCAGCAAGATATTCTTTTGCAATCGTCTCTTCCTGCTTAAGCCTGTCTGCCAGCGTTGTAACATCAAAAAACTCCCGCATGGATTGTTGGTCTTCTTTGGAAATAACGCTTTTCCGTGCAGTACGAAATGCTTCTGACGCACATCCATGACTGCCTGTTAATCGATGCATCACTTCGCCCCCGACAACTTCTTCAAAACTGTCTGTTCGCAGATCCATAGAATAAATCGTCCAGTAAATCTTTGAAATTGCGGATATGACCGCATTGCTTGCCTGTGCTTCTTTCAGTGATTTTTTCAGAGTAACATTTTCAGAAATATCAAGGAATGTGGTTAATATTGTTTTTTTCCCGTTCGATGTATAAAAAATTTCCGTCTTCGCAATCGCCGGTGTCAGATTTCCCTTTCTGTCAGGGATTACACATTCATAAGAAACAGCTCCATTATGGTATCGCATATCCATCAGTTTCTCAATTACATTCTGATTTAAATAGGACACAGCCCCTATGAGTCTGCCCAGATTTTCCTGTGCTTCTTCAGATGTCTCCACTCCATAGATACGCATAGCTTCTGCATTCATATGGACAATCTCATGCTCTGGCAAGGTATAGGATAGTACTCCAACACTTATCGTATCCAGAAGCTCTTTATAATAAAAACTCTGGTTTTTGTTTTCATCCTTTAATTGCTGGTTCTGTCGCAGCAACCGGTTCTCCAGAAGTTTTTCTTTTTCAAAACGAACAATATCTTCTGCTTCCTGATGATAGCCTACAAGCCATATCATGTTGTCTGGAGATGGGACTCTTCTTCCTGTACAGCGTATATAAATGACTCCCTTTACAGGATGCATATAACGGTAAACTGCTTCCGATTCATGACTTTTCAGTTCTTCTATGTAATCCTGGAAGCACTCCTTCTCCTGCGGATAAATATGTTTCTCTACATATTCCATGCATTTTTCCGGAAACATAGCTTCTGTAATTCCAAACAGTTCATTTGTGATTTCATCCGTATACAGTCTTGTCTTTTTCCCTTCTTCAAACTCTACTTTCCAAAATCCGGAATTTCCTGCTTGAAAATATGCCTGTATGTCCTCTTCGTTCAACTTTTTCATAACCCTGTCCCTCTTCGTATACTTTACTGATATCAGAATTTTACTCTCAGGCAACATTCTAAACACATATACTTATCTCAAAATATATTGTATGGATCAATATTGTTTTTTCTCTTTCATTTTAATGTCAAATAAAGGAGATTGCAATATCGAATGTAATGCCTCTGCTCCTTCTTGATAGCGTACAAATTTCTTTGCTATTTTCTTTGTTTTCTCTACATCTTTACGTGCATATCTCATACACGGCACCTCCCTTTTGCATGAAAAAAACTTACTCTGAAACCTATTCTCGACTCAATGGTCGAATGGGGTAACGCTTATAAAAAAATGTAGAGAAAAGGGGCTGTCATTTTGATATGCCCTTCTCTCTACATACTGGCTGTGTGGATTATAATGCGAAATGTTGCGGCTCTCTTCATGTTATCATCTTCTTATATATCTTTGGTTTCTACTTTTCGGTTTTTCTGGAATTGTCATTTGTACCAACTGAAGTTGCATAGCCGGATTCATGTAATTTTTGCGAAAAGTTTCCTTTGACTTAAGTCCGAGTTTTTCCATCAAAACAGTGCTTGTATATGGCACTTCGTATTCCATAACATTCAATAATTTTTTTACATATTCTGTTACATGCTCATCCTGTTCATCTGCTCTTAATAATATCTCTTCCAATATTTTATCAATCTGTTTCAACATGAATTCAATAAAAACATTCAAATTCCCCATTGATATGACACTTTGCTATTGCATTATAATATTCATCCTGAAACTTTTCTATCTGACTTTCAATTGGAATATATTGAAAAACTGACTTCCATTTTGACAAAAGACATGTGTGCCATAATCTTGCCATTCGCCCATTTCCATCTGAAAATGGATGGATAAACACAAATTCATAATGAAATACACTTGCTAAAATCAACAGATGTACTTCACCTTGCACACGATTCATCCAAGCAAACAGCTCATCTCTTGTTGTTTCTTGATGCTTCAAGTATAATGAAATTCATAAAGGAAATAGACGTACAGCATGTGGACTTACCACCCGATAATCCTCATGTTTTGCGATATACAGGGAGGTTATTCTCATGGGGAAACAATCTACAAGAGAAAATAAAACAATTTATCAGATTTGCCGGGAAGAAGCCGGTCTTACCAGATTAGAAGCCAGCGAAAAAATGACTGCTGTTTCTGATTCTAAAATTGAAAAATTTGAATATGAAATGCAGGAACCTACACCTTATGATATTATCCAGATGGCAGACGCTTACGGGCGACCAGATCTCTGCAATTATTACTGCTCTCATAAATGCGAAATCGGTCACCGTTATGTCCCGGAAGTCGAAGTTTCTGACTTGTCCAATATAATCCTGGAAACCATTGCCAGTCTGAATGAGATTAATCCTCTTACCACACGTCTGATCCAGATTGCCCGTGACGGTAAGATCAGTGATGATGAGATCAAGGATTTTGCTTTTATCAGCAACAAACTGGATGAAATTTCTCTGGCAATAGATTCTCTGAATCTCTGGGTTGATAAAACAGCCGGAGAGCAGGGACTAAACATCGAATTGCTCAGAGAAGAAAAAAAGAAACAGAAATAAGTATGAAAAAACAAGGCAGCGAACCTATTTATGGTTCACTGCCTCTTTCCTTTACATATGCTGTAACTGGTTTATGATGTATTCCGTTCTGCGGATAGCTTCTTCCACCTGATGTCTGGCATTATTGATTCGATCCTGCACCATCCAATCCACAACAAATCCATCAAAAAAATAATCTGCAAAGGATAAGAAGTCTCCAGTATTGATGTTTAAATTACAAGCCACGTTCACATCATTTAATTCCCTACTGAAATTACGAAGATCATATTTCGCCTGTTCCATATTTTGTCTTGCCTGATCCATCTTGGAGTGTTTCAACATCGTAGAAAAGAATCCACCGCCAAACATATCCACCAAGCCCCAATTCTTTGCACTGTTCAGGTTCTCTTTTGCTGTCCGAAGACTACTTAACGCACGTTGTCCTGCTTCAATCGCTTCTCGTTTCTCTTTTTCTATATCATATCCCATAATTTCTTCCCTCCTCGTATTTTTATGAGTTAGATGATATAAGTGCAATGATTCCGCCGATGATCAACAATGGAAGTGCAATATAAATCAGTCCGCCAACAACCATTCCTATCAAAATCACCGGGAAAAATACAACTGTACAGAGCAGCTTTAAGATTCCCCAGGATGCTTTTACACCAAATATAAAAAATTTTCCAATAAACCAAATCATGCATATAGCAAATAATAACGATAACATATTCTACTCCTTCTGACTCCTGTTATGATTTGAATCATTCATTTTTTTGATTGTTTACTTGATATAAACTCAGATGTATTTCTCACACCGATTTTACTACTGAATTCTGGGTTCTTCTCTATTTTTTCAATCATCCGAATTATCCTTATTCTCTGTGCTGTATCCATCTGCTCACCTCATTCTAACAGTTCTGCCTTTTGATATTGTCAGTATAACCGGATAACTTTTCAAAATATATACCTAATACAAAGAATTGAACATATGTAATTCTCAATTTTCGAGGAATAGTTGTTCCTCCTGTTCTTTCATCAAAATTCTTCATCACGGAATGCTTCCAGATATTCATCAATAAGATCCAGATTAACTAACACAATTCGTTTGACATGGTATACTGCTCTGGCATCTTTCGCTAACTGTTAGAGTATATGAAGTTTTGGCTTTATCTTGTAGTTTGCGAATATCCGTATAAATGAAAAGTCTAATCCCCCAGCTATGCTGGGGGATTAGACTTTTCATTTAGCTTGTTTCTTGACTACTCAGGAAAAATATTTCTACCCTCGCCCCACCTGTATTTTCAGAATTTGAAAGTTTAATACCTCCACCATATTTTTCAGCCACAGTTTTTGCAAAAAATAGTCCCATCCCATAATGGGCTTCGCCATTTCTACTTGTGTCATCCATAAAAAACTGCTCTGTGCCATGCAATAATGCTTCTTTTGTAAATCCTGATCCGCTATCCTCCACAATGAATGTCAGCCGGCCATCCTGCTCCTTTGCGTCAATATAAATGATTCCATTTTCTTTTGTATGCTCCACTGCATTCTGAATCATATTCATTACGGCCCGGAACATTGGATCATAAGCAATCGTTACCTTTTTATCACTTTGTCCCGCCTTCCAATCTATTTTCTGGTGATAGATTTCTGCCAGTCCGAGTGCCTGTTCCTTTATATCTGCGAAAAAATCTTCTAACCTCACCGTTGTATAGGTAACATCACTGCAATTCCATGATTTTGTGACATCTATCAACTGTTTTACATAACTTTGTATCTGTGTTGTGCCGTTCAAAACATAAGTGATATTATTCTTCTGTTCTGTGGTCAGTTCAGTCTCTGAAAGTAGTTCTGCATTTCCCCGTACAATCGTAAGAGGTGTTTTAATATCATGCGCCAAAGCAGACATCTGTTGTTTCTTTTCCTGCTCTGTTTTCCACTGCTTTTCTAAAGATTCTCGCAATGCATCTCGCATATCATCGATTGCCGATAAACAGTCATCAAACTCTTTGATACCGGAACAGGATGTCTCATATTCCAGATTTTGATCCTTTATTTGTCTGATTGCGTCTAATACAGGCTGCATCTGCTTTTTGATTC
>ENA-OQDT01001649-OQDT01001649.1-human-gut-metagenome-genome-assembly--contig:-NODE-1649-length-12647-cov-2.088019_pt1 | contig 12647 bp, 12 predicted proteins | sample MGYA00242786_ERZ504617 | MGnify/ENA primary metagenome ERZ504617 (study PRJEB26092, sample SAMD00036337) | human gut metagenome | host: Homo sapiens | study: EMG produced TPA metagenomics assembly of... | reverse complement strand
CCCACCAGCACACCCGCGCCATTTACGCGGACCGTCACGCAGTCGTTCGCGTTGCGCACAGGGTTGCCGTTCTTGTCGCGGGTTGTGATTGTGATAAACGCAAGCTCACGGCATCGCCGGAAATCGTCTTGCGGTCAGCCTGCAGGCAGACCATAGCGCTGTCATCGAAGGAATCCTGCTCGTCGGTTGCCACAACCTTGCCGTTTTCATCGTAGGGCTACGACCTTGACGCTGCCGGGGTGGTAGGGTGTCTGCCAGCTGGCGGTACGGCCCTTGGCGGAGTCCAGCACCTTGCGGCCAAGGCTCTCGCCGTTCACAAACAGTTCTACGCTGTGGGCGTTGGTGCAAGCGCAGAGGTCAATCAGCTGCCCTTCGTTGAAGTCCCAGTAGGGGAACAGGTGTACCATTGGGTGTGTTTTGGGGTCGAGCCACGCGGCCTGCACAACGTAGTAGGCGTCCTTCGGGAAGCCTGCCGTGTCAATCGTGCCGAAATAGCTGCTGCGCGTGTGGTAAGGTGTCGGCTCGCCGATGTAATCCCACCCGGTCCAAAGGTACTGCCCCAGCGTGAATGGCCAGCGCTGCTCGCTCTGCAGGCAGATGTCCCAGCTCTCCGCGCCCCAACTCGTGCGGCTGTTGCCCAGGCTTGAGCACTGCAGGTCGTCATCAGACAGCAGGCTTTGCGAAAGCGGGAAGTGGTAGATGCCGCGGCTCTGCACGATGGACGACGTCTCACTGCCGTAGATGACCCAGTCGGGGTGCTTCTCGTGGTGGCTGGCGTAGAGGCGCTCGCCGTAATTATAGCCCGCGACCTTGATGATATCAGCACAGTGCTGTGTATTTTCCCACGGCATGTAGTTGGAACCGAGCGTTGGGATGCCGTTGCGCGCAGGGTCGTGCGCGGCGACCTCGGCCAGCAGCATCCGCATTGTGTCCGCGCCCTCGGGACCCGCGTGGGTGTCGTAGATCTCGTTGCCGATGCACCAGAACAGCAGGCTTGGGTGGTTGCGGTCGCGGCGGATCCAGGCAGCAACATCCTTTTCCTGCCACTCGTCAAAGAAGCGGCCGTAGTCGTAAGGGTTCTTGCCGCTGCGCCAGCAGTCGAAGCTCTCGACATCCATCAAAATGCCCATCTCGTCGGCCAGATCCATGAACTGCGGCGCGGGCGGTGTGTGACCCGTGCGGATGCTGTTAACCCCCATGGACTTGAGGATTTCAAGCTGACGCTTGGCGGCGCTGTACTCAAACGCCGAACCGAGACAGCCGAAATCGTGGTGGATGCAGACGCCCTTGATCAAAACGCGCTTGTGATTCACCAGCAGCCCGCAGTCGGGTGTGGCTTCGATGGTGCGGCAGCCAAAGCGGGTGGTTAGTGTGTCGGTAACGCCATCGGCGCCGGTTAGCTCTGCCCGTGATGTGGTAGAAGCTTGGCGCGTCCAAGTCCCACAATGCGGGGTCTTGCAGCGTGAAGGTGTGCGAGGCTTTGTAAATCGCGGTTTCCTTGCCCGTGCGCCAGCCATCGGGGGAGGGGAGAGCGGCCCATGCATCGGCAGGGATGGCGGCAGTGCCAAGAAGGCTGCCGTTATCATCGGTCAGATGCAGCGTCAGCGTGCGGCCCGTGCTGGCGGCGGTGACGGAACCCGGCCTCGGCAGTGACGGTCACGGTCCAAGGCGCCGTTGTCGCCCTCTTTGGCAGCTACATACAGTCCATCGGGCATCAAGTGGAGGTCGGGAGCCTCCCACAGTTCCACATTGCGGTACAGGCCCGCACCGGAGTACCAGCGGGAGTTGGGGTGGCGCAGATTGCAGCGGACAAGAACCTCGTTCTGGCCCTCATGGAGCGCATCGGTGATGTCGAACCAGAACGACGTGTAGCCGTACTTCCATTGGCCGACTTCGGTGCCGTTGACGAAAACGGTCGTATCCATGTAGGCTCCGCCGAACCAAAGCATGCGGCGGGTGCCGGATACATCGGTGACAAAGAAATATTTGCGGTAGAACAGTGTGCCATCGCGGTACAGATCGTCCGCGTGGCGAATCTGCCAATCGTGGGGCAGGTCGACGGGGGTGAACTGCGCGTTCCAAGGCAGCAGCTCGGTATCCGGCGCGCAGGCGGCAAACAGCCAGTCGACGCTGAAATCGGTGCGTTTCATAAGGAACAGCTCCTTTTCATAAGGGTAAGGGGATGTGACGGGAAGTGCCGTGCAGGTCCGACATGGCCGTGTCGGGCACACACGGTGCGCCCCGTCACCGGGGCGCGGTACTTGCATACCATAAACAGCAAACCGGGGGCAGCCCCATGTTGTTACGTGAGGCTGCCCCCGGCAGTTGCATCACTGTCGCAGGGACAGTCAGTTTCCAAACAAATTACTTGCTTGCGTTGTAGGTGTCGTTGTACATATCAACGATGTTCTGCATGTTCTGGGCTTCGACCTCAGCAACGTAGGTATCCCAATCGTTGTTGATGTCGGCCTGATTCATGGCAAACTTGCAGGTCCAAGCGTTGACGGTATCGGTCATGGGGGTGCCCCACAGGTTCAGCATCTCCATCTGATCCTCATCGAAGGTAACGGTGGGATCCAGCGGGCGCAGCTTGCGGTCTGGCCCTGACGGTCGTAGAAGTCACGCAGATCCTCGCTGAAGTTGCTGGTCAGCAGCTCGGTGTTGCCGGAATACATGAAGTTGCCGCAGGCGTAGCCCAGCTCTTCACGCAGGTCGATCTGATCGTCGGAGGTCTGTGCGATGGACAGGCCGTTGCAGTAGTAACCGGGGGTCAGGCTATAGGTGCCGTCGGTGACGGTGTAGGTCTCGCCCTCTTTGCCCCACTTGGTCAGGGTCAGGCCCTCGTCAGAGTACCACAGCCAGTCAACAAAGCGCATCATCTTGATGAACTCGTCCTCGCCCAGCTCTTTCAGAGCGTTGGAAGAGATCATGATACCGCACTCAAGGCGCTGGTTCTCGGCCTGATAGTCGGATGTGCCGATGGGAACGAGGGTACGGTACAGCTCGTAGTTGCCCTCGCCCAGCTGCTCCTTGATTTTGGAGTCCTGGGTGGCGTACTGGGCACGGTTAGTGGACATGATGGCGGTCTCGCCGCGGTAGAACTTGTTCAGCGCGGTGTCGTCATCCTGGGTCCAGGTCTCGGGGTCAAGAACCTTGTTCTGGACGAGCTTCTGCAGGACAGTGTAGGCCTGCTTGTATTTGTCGGAGACAGAGCCGTCAACGAAGGAATCGCTGTCGGCGTCATAGACCAGACCGTAGTTGGTGGTGATGGCCCAGCCGGTGTTGATATCGTAGGAGGCACCCAGCAGCTTCAGCAGGTTGCCGCCCTGACCGTAACCGGAGGTCTGGCCGCACCACATATCGGACCAGATGTAGTCATTCTCGCCGCACATGCCCTGCTCGACCATGTACTTCTTGACGCCGATCAACACGTCGGCGAACTCGTCCCAGGTCCAATCCTTTTCCAGCTCGGCGACATCGTAGCCGGCAGCGTCAAAAATGTCCTTGCGGATGAGGAAGGTGTAATCCTGCAGAGAGGTCTCCTTCAGGCCGGGCAGGCGGTAGTACTTGCCGTCGGCCTGCGTGATGGTGGCCAAGTCGTCCTGCATGTTGTACTCCTCGACGAAGTTGGAGTAGTTGGGCATATACTGGACATAGTCGGAAACGGGGACAACGCCGCCGCCGGTGACATACGCAGTTTCAGAGTAGATCTTGGGGATGATGTAGGGGGAAGTGCCGGAAGAAACGGCCAAGGAAACCTTATCGGTGTAGTTGGAGTTGTCAACGACGGTCAGTTCCAGATGGACGTTGGTGGCATCCTCGATGGCCTTAAAGACGCCCTCGCTGATCCACTTGTCGTTCATGGGATAGGCGGGGTTGTCGTTGAAGAACATCGTGTAGGTGACAGGCTCGTCAGAGTGGAAGTGCTCGCCGTACTCATAGCCGAGGTTCGACTCGTCCGCAGCAGCGGTGTCGGTGGTAGCAGTGCTGCCATCGGTGTTGGTGGTGCTTGCAGCCGTGGAGCTGCCGGAGCCGCCGCAGGCAGCCAGAGACAGCACCATGCCGGTAGCCAGCACGAGGGATGTGAGCTTTTTCATGTTTCGTAACCTCCATTACGTTTTTTCCTGCTCCCCGGAAGGCCCTGGGAAAACAGGTGTTTTCTTTCATCCGGCGCCGGAGTCGGCGTCGGTTTTAAGACAGTGGAAAAACGGGACGCAGAGCACTAACGCGAAAACGTTAGCCCTTAACGCCGCCCAGCATCATGCCCTGCACGAAATACTTCTGGATGAAGGGGTAGATGCAAATGATGGGAGCGGACGTCAGCACCATGGCGCAGGACTTGATGTTGGAAGCGATCTGCATGGCGTCGCCTGCATCAGCACTTGTGCCGGAAGCGCTGCTGATGAGCTGGCGCAGATAGTAGGCAACGGGCCATTTCGTGGTCGTATCCAAGTAGAGGAAAGCATCAAACCAGTCGTTCCAGTACTGGACGACGTAGAACAGTGTCATGGTGGCAATGATGGGCTTGGACAGGGGGATGGCGATGCGCCAGAACACGCCCCACTTGTCCAGGCCGTCGATCTCGCCGGCTTCTTCCAGCTCACGGGGAAGAGTGAGGAAGAAGGAACGCATCAGGATGACGTAGTAGGTGGAGATCATGCCGGGCAGGATGAAGGATGCCACGGTATCGCGCAGACCCAAGGAAACCATCAAAATGTAGTTGGGGATCATGCCGCCGCCAAAGTACATCGTGAAAATGATGAACTTGTTGATTGCCTTGCCGCCGTACAGCTCCGCCTTGGAAAGGGGATAGGCCAGCAGGGCGCTGAACAGCAGAGCGCAGACCGTGCCAATGATGGAGTACACAATGGTGTTGCCGTAATAGGGGATGAACTTGCCGTCGGTGATGACGTATTTATATGTGGAGATGTTGAAGTCCTTCGGGATCAGGCCGACTTCGCCTGCAACGATCGCCTCCGTAGAGGAGAAGGACTGGGCGACCAAGTACAGGAACGGGTAGAGCATCGCAACGCTGATCAGCGTCAGGATGATGGCGTTAAAGACCTTGAACACGCGGTAACTGGCGGATTCCTTGATCTTCATGGGGCCCATAGTAGTTGCTTTTGCCATTATTTTATCCTCCTAATTACCACAAACCGCTGCCGGTCAGCCAAGAGGAGACCTTGTTGGCAACCGTGAGCAGGACCAGGTTGATGACACCTTGGAACAGGCCGACGGCCGTTGCGTAGCTGTAGTTGCCGGAGCCAAGGCCCATGCGGTAGACGTAGGTGGCGATGATGTCGGCCGTCTCATAGGTGGTGGGGGTGTACAGCAGGAAGACCTTCTCGAAAGCGGCGGAACCGCACAGGCTGCCGATGTTCAGAACCAACAGGGTGGAGATGGTGGGCAGGATGGCGGGGATGGTAACGTGCAGGCACTGCTGGAAGCGGTTTGCGCCGTCCAGCTCAGCAGCCTCGTACAGTTCGGTGTTGATGCCGGACATGGCAGCCAAGTAAAGGATGGTGCCCCAGCCGAGGCCCTGCCATACGCCTGTGGTAACAAAGATCGTCGTGAACCACTCGGGCAGGGAGATGAAGGTGATGGCCTCGCCGCCCAGCTTGGTGATGAGGTTGTTGATGGGACCGCTGGTGGACAGAATCTCGCGGACCATGCCCGCAACGATGACCATCGAGATGAAGTGGGGCAGGTAGGAGATCGTCTGCACAATCTTCTTGAAGTGAACATTCTTGACCTCGTTCAACAACAGGGCGAAGATCAGCGTCAGCGGGAAGCTGATGATCAGATACTTGAAGTTCAACAGCAGTGTGTTCTTGAACGCACGCCAGAAGTTCTGATCCTTCATGAACTGGTTGAAGTACTTCAGGCCGCTCCATTCATCGCCGAAGATGCTGCTGCCGGCGCGGTAGCGGCGGAACGCAATGATGTTGCCGAACATCGGGATGTAGCGGAACACGATGTAGTACACAATGGGAATGAACATCATTGCGTACCATTGCCAGTACTTTTTAATGTGCTTCATCGCGGCACCCTGCTTCTTGACAGTGGCCACAGAAGCGTCTTTTTGTGCGGTCTTGGGCATGGTTCAGTCTCTCCTTCCTAACATCAATCACAGGTCAAGGGCCTGCGTTGCGGACTGGGTGACGGTCAGCTTTGCGGGGGGCCTGACCCATCAGCGCTACGCTGCGGGCATCAGGCTGGGAAGCACCGACATAAACGCTGTAGCTGCCTGCCTCAACGATCGGCGTGCCTTCCTCATTGCAGAGGGCGAAGGCGGCCAGCGGCAGGTGAATTTTGACCTGCTTCGTCTCACCGGGCTGCAGCTCGACCTTGGCAAGGCCTTTCAGCTGGGCGTTCGGGGTGTTCTCGCGCTCGGCCTTGACGTAAACCTCCACGCTCTCGCGGCCCGCAACAGAACCCTCGTTTGTGACGTCCACCGTCACATCGAGGCCGTTGGAGTCCGCCTCATTCGCGCTGACAGCAGCGTTCTTGAAGCCGAACTTCGTGTAGGACAGGCCGTAGCCGAAGGGGTAAAGGGCTTCCTTCTCCATGTAGCGGTAGGTGCGGCCCTTCATGGCGTAGTCGGTAAACTCCGGCAGGTCGCGGTCGCTGTGGTAGAAGGTGACGGGCAGTTTGCCCTGCGGGTTCGTCTCACCGAACAGAGCGCGGGCCACAGCCTCGCCGCCACGGGCACCGGGATACCAGGCTTCGAGAATGGCGTTTGCGTGCTCATCTGCATAGTTGACAGCCAATGCACTGCCGCCCAGCAGAACCAGAACAACAGGCTTGCCGCTCTCAACACAGGCTTTCAGGACTTCCTCCTGATGGCCAGGGAGCTTCAGGTTCGGCTTGTCGCCGCTGGCGAACTGGTTGCCCTTGTCGCCCTCCTCACCTTCAAGGCCGGAATCCAGACCGAGGACTGCGATAACGACATCGCTCTCCTCGCAGACGCCCTTGACCTCGCTCATCAGCTCGTTGGACTCGGCCAAGCCGTGGATGTTGTCGGCGTAGAGGTGGCAGCCCTGCGAGTAGCGGACTTTCACATCGTCGCCGAGGTAATCTTCAATGCCCTCCAGCACGGTGGTGTAGCGGGAGGCAGTGCCCTCATAGTTGCCCAGCAGTGCCTTGCGGCTGTCGGCATTGGGGCCGATGACGCCGACGGTGTGCAGCTTGGACTTGTCCAGCGGCAGCGTGCCGTCGTTCTTCAGCAGCGTCATGATATTGTCGGCGACTTTCAGGTTCAGGGCCTTCATCTCGGCGCTGTCGACAACGTCGTAGCCAACCTTATTATAAGGAACCTGATCCTCGGCGTCAAACATACCCAGACGCATGCGGGTCACATACAGGCGGGTCAGGCTCTCGTCGATCTTCTCTTCGGAAAGCTTGCCCTCGGCGACGGCCTGCTCAAGGTAAACGTAAAGGTCGCCGCAGTTCAGGTCGCAGCCGTTGTTGACGGCCAGTGCGACGGACTCTACAGGGCCGTCCGTGACCATGTGGCCGGTATGGAAGTCCTTGATGGCCCAGCAGTCGGAGGTAACGTGGCCGTCAAAATGCCACTTGTCACGCAGGATATCCTTTAGCAGGGTCTTGCTGCCACAGCAGGGCTCGCCATTCGTGCGGTTGTACGCACCCATGACGGCCTCGACACCGGCTTCCTTGACCAGTGCGCGGAAGGCGGGCAGGTAAGTCTCCCACAGGTCCTGCTTGGAGACGATGGCGTTAAAGTGGTGGCGGTCGCTTTCGGGGCCAGAGTGTACGGCGAAATGCTTGGCGCAGGCGGCGGCCTGCAGGTAATCGGGATCATCGCCCTGCATACCCTCAACAAAGCGGACGCCGAGGCGGCCCGTCAGGAACGGATCCTCGCCGTAAGTTTCGTGGCCGACGGCCCCAGCGGGGATCGCGGAAGATGTTGATGTTGGGGGCCCAGACGGTCAGGCCCTTGAAAATGTCGCGGTCGCCGTGGGCGCGGCACATATTGTACTTGCCGCGAGCCTCAACGCCGACGGCGTTGCCGACCTGCTCCATCATGTCCTCGTCAAAGGCGGCGGCCATGCCGATGGCCTGGGGGAAGACGGTGGCAGTGCCCGCGCGGCCGATACCGTGGATGCCCTCGCTCCACCAGTTGTAAGCGGGGATGCCCAGACGCTCGATCGCGGGAGCCCAGCTCAGCATCTGGCTGACCTTCTCGTGCAGGGTCATCTGCGCAACGAGGTCGGTCGCACGCTTGCGGTACTCAGCCTCTTTAGCGGGATTCTTGGTTCTCTTCATAGTGCTTTCTCCTGTTCTTCCGTGTCCTTTACAGAACGCCGAAGCCTAAAATGGTGAATACTTTGTCCGTGCCCGGCTCCTGCATCTTAATTTCGATGTGGTGCCGCTGCGCGGTTTCTTCCTTTAAGATAATGGCCGCATGGCAGTGGGTCCAACCGGCCTGCCGCGGGTCGTAGGCCGCGACCTCTTTGCCGTCTACCGTGACGACTGCCGCGCCGAACTCCTTGCTGCCCGAATCCTTAAAAACGAGCTGGATGCTGCGGCAGGTGATGTCCATCGTGAACGGCTTGTCGCCCGCGCCCTTCTTCCAGTTGTGGGGGAACTCGGGGGTGTTGACATCCTCAAAGTCGAAGGGCACGCTCTGTAAATCGGTGTCCGTCTCGGTGAAGCAGCCGGGGGTCGATGACCGCGTCAAAGGGGGTTCACACTGCGGTCCAGCAGCTTCGTCTCAGCAAAGTCGAAACCGTAGTAAGGGGCGAGCTCTTTCGGGGCAGGCCCTTCCTGCTGCTTGTCCAGCCGGTCCAGGCATATACATGAGGCAGTCCCCGCATGATGCGGTGCCCGCTGTTGGAGGGATGGAACACATCGTAGAAGTACTGGCGGCGGGTGATGACGCTGCGCTCACCGACACCAACGCGGAACTGCGGGCTGACGGCGTCCAGCACATTGACCATCGGCAGCTCATGCCGCCAACCGATGGGAGCCAAGCGATCCTTCAGGTTCCAGTCGTTGGCAAAAACGCTGAACAGCATCACAACGGCGGGCTCATTGGGGGGCTGACCAGATCTTTTGGATCAGGCTCTCGTGCATCAGGCCCTTCGTCTCGTCAGCCTCGTCGTTGACGGCGAACTCGACGATGATCAGATCGGGCTGCACCGCACCGTCGCGGGTGATGTCGCGGTCATAGCGGATGATGCCGAGCTGGCAGGGCGTGCCGCCAACGCCCGCTTTGATGTAGCGGACATGTGCGCCGTGGTCGGGTGTGTACCTTTCGCAGATGGCCTCATAGGTCTTGCGCGCGTAGCACATTTCCTGCGAGGGAACCGCACCCGCGCCCTGTGTGATGGAGCCGCCCAGGAAGGCGATCGTCGTGGGCTTGCCATCGCGGAGCTGCTGCAACACACGCTTGATACGGGTGTTGTTGCCGGTGCTCAGGCAGCTGCGGGCGATCATCTCGCTGTAGGCGGGCGTATCGAAAGCCACGGGCGGGTCGGGGTCAACCTCGGGGACTGTGTAGCCGTCATTCAAGTAGAGCTTGACGGTGGCCGTGGCGATGTCCTTCGGTTTGACGAGCTCGAACAGAAACTCCTGCGGCGTCTCGTCGCTGTCGGACCACTGCTGCTCATCCATGACCATGATGTGCTCGGTGCCATCGGTGGTAATCTTCATACTGTTGCGGCTGCCGCCGCTGCCCAGTTCCCCGGAGAAGCCGAGGGTGAAGGTCACGACCTTGTCGGGCAGGTCGCCGACGATGCTGACGCCGACGCTATGCACGAGCTTGCGGAAGCCCTTGGCCGTGCGGAGCATTTCCAGAATGTTCTCATCGTCAATGCCGCCGACCATCTTGGCGAAAGTTACAAGGCGGTCACCATTGATATAAACGGGGTGGCGGCCTACGCCGTCATTGCTCGGCAGGCCGCCGACCGGCTTGTCCAGCAGCACATAAAATCCCGGGCGTTTGGCCGTTGGGTCCTTGGGTGCGATCTTGTCCAACACCGTTTTCTTCACTCTTTTCTGAATTGTCTGTGTCTTATGTTTGGTGGGCTCATCACAGGCCAAACATATCATCTGCCGTTATTATACCGCACTCCGAGAATGCATGCTTCTCATTTTTTGCTATGTATCTTATCAATATTTGCTGTTTTTTCAGGCTTGCTGATTGTTTTTTGTGCAATGTGCTAGAAAGAAAAATTACAGTTTTTGTGCGATTCGAGAAGTGGATTGTAACTTTCGTGTCATCATTATGGATAAATGGTGCACGTTATGCCGCGAATTTTTCCTACCTGCTGCGCTTGTTCGGCACCGCCACTATTTGCACGTCCTGAAAAATAGCACAAAATAAGCATTACAAAAGCCGAAAGTCCCGAAAAGCGACGGGGCTTTTCTTGCAAAATGCGTCATTTTTTGCGCTAAATTCCACAGCTGCGCCGCGTTATAAGTGGGATGCAGGGGGTGCTGTATTTATGTTGCCCTGTTGAAAATCGAGCCCGGTATCCCCCTTGATTTTGCCGCTGCAATCTGCTATATTGAGCCAAAACCGAACAACGAAAGGGGCCGATTTATGGCAGCAGTTACCCTGCCCACACACTATCGCAACGTTTTTGCGGAGCTGGGCTATGCGCAGGCGGAGATCGACGCACGCATTGAAAATACGTTTCATACCATTTTTTATGGGGACGAGGCCCACCGCTTCTACCACCCCACCGGGCGGGGCCTTGCCTACATCGAGGACACGGGCAACCACGACGTCCGTACCGAGGGCATGAGCTACGGCATGATGCTCTGCGTACAGACTGATCACAAGGCCGAATTTGACGCACTGTGGAGTTGGGTCATGCACTATATGTACATGCAGGACGGCCCCAACGCGGGGTACTTTGCCTGGTCATGCCAAACCGACGGCACCCCAAACGCCAATGGCCCAGCCCCCGACGGCGAAGAATATTTTGCCATGGCGCTCTTTTTTGCGGCGGGGCGCTGGGGCTGCGGCAGCGGAATCTATGATTACGCCGCCATGGCCCGACGCATCCTGCACAGCTGCCTGCATAAGGGCGAAAAGCCCGGCACGGGCCGCCCGATGTGGGACCCCGAGAACCACCTTATCAAATTTATCACCGAGTGTGATTTTACCGATCCGTCCTACCATCTGCCCCACTTCTATACACTGTTCTCGCTGTGGGCCGACGAGGCGGATCGCCCGTTCTGGGCCGAGGCTGCCCGGGCTAGCCGCGCATTTCTCCATAAAGCGTGCCACCCGGTCACGGGTCTCTGCGCCGAGTATTCCCTCTACGACGGTACGCCCCACAACCGCTCGGACCGTGACCAGCGCCACGACCTGTATTACAGCGATGCCTACCGCACCATCGCCAACATGGCGCTGGACTACGCCTGGTTCGGGGCCGACCCGTGGCAGGCCGAAAACGCCGAGCGGCTGCAAAAATTTTTCTGCGAGACGCTGTGCGGCCGCACAAACGGCATCTGGGAGATCGATGGCACACCGCTGCCCGGGGAGGCCCTGCACCCCGTGGCCATCACGGCCACCAACGCCCAGGCGAGCCTGGCGGCGGGCGGCCCCAACGCCGAGGTTTGCGTGCGCCGTTTCTGGAACACGCCCCTGCGGGATGGCCCACGCCGCTATTACGACAACTGCCTGTACTTCTTTGCCCTGCTGGCCCTCAGCGGCCGATACCGCATTTGGCCGCTGTAAGGCGTTCTGATATAGTAAAAAAAGGGGAATCCTATGATGATGCCATTTGCCTGCACGGCCCGGTCGGCGGACGATGAGGACTACCGCCCGCTGGCTGAAACGCCGCTGACGCTGGACTTTGCCTATGACCACGGCGTTTCGACTTTGGCCGATCCGGCGGTCTGGCAGGTGACGCTGACCAACAACGCCGACGCCCCATGGCGCGGCGTTGTTAAACTGGAACACTGCGCTGCTTACGATGCACCGCGCTTTTTCTTGCCCGGATTCCTCTACGGCCGCAATCGCGGCGAGGCCCCGATCCGCGTTGACAACCGCTACCCAAGGCTGCGGGCAGGTACACCGGAGTTTCCCGCATCGCCTTGGTGGATGGTCCGCGCTGATCGCCTCAGCCACCCCGCAGCCTTCCTGCTGGACGGCGGACGGTGGTATGGGCTCTCGGCTGCGCCATATTTTGTGCGCCAAAACGGCGTGCTGCAACCTTGGCAGTCCGGCAGGGCGGGGACGTTCGCACAGTTTGCAGGCTTTACCTGCTCACTGAACACGGGCAGTGTCGGCTACACGCTGGGGTACGAAAACGCGCCTTGGCTGTTTGTGCAGTCCCACAACATCAAGCCCCGCGCCCCGATGGGTGAAAACTGCTTGACGCTGGCGGCGGGGGAGAGCGTTGCCTTCCCGCTGTACCTCTATGATTTTGTCGCAGTGGATGGCGAGCGCACGCTGTACGCGGCGCTGGAGGCCGTCTATGGGCTGTGGCACACGCCGCCGCGCCCCGGCACGACCCCTCCCACGCGGCAGAGCTGCTGGCCGGGGCCGTTGCAGCCCGCGACCGCTTGGCTGCCCCTGGACCGGATAAAAACTGATAGTCGGCGATCACCAAAGAGCGCTCGGACGGCAGCTATGAGCAGAACAAGATCTTCTCCATCAGCTGGACCAA
>ENA-OQDT01001647-OQDT01001647.1-human-gut-metagenome-genome-assembly--contig:-NODE-1647-length-12652-cov-3.818044_pt1 | contig 12652 bp, 10 predicted proteins | sample MGYA00242786_ERZ504617 | MGnify/ENA primary metagenome ERZ504617 (study PRJEB26092, sample SAMD00036337) | human gut metagenome | host: Homo sapiens | study: EMG produced TPA metagenomics assembly of... | reverse complement strand
TGCATCTTCGTGCTGCAGGCTCGCGGAGCAATGCAGCATGGAATATGACTGCGGGCCGGGCCTGCTGGCCTTTTTCGGCATGTACGTTTTTGACTGAGCGAAAGGAGACCCATGGATTTCAAGCTGCACGCACCCTACAGCGCCACTGGCGACCAGCCGGAGGCCATCCGCAAGCTGACGGAGGGCGTCCGCCTCGGGCTGGACGAGCAGGTGCTGCTCGGCGTGACCGGCTCGGGCAAGACGTTCACGATGGCCTCGGTCATTGCGAACCTGAACCGCCCGACGCTCGTGCTGGCGCACAACAAGACGCTTGCGGCTCAGCTGTGCTCGGAATTCCGGGAGTTCTTCCCGGAAAACGCAGTGGAATACTTTGTCTCCTACTACGACTACTACCAGCCGGAGGCCTATATCGCCCACACGGACACCTATATTGAAAAGGATTCCGCCATCAACGACGAGATCGAGCGGCTGCGCCACAGCGCGACGTCGTCGCTGTTCGAGCGGCGGGACGTCATCGTCGTCTCGTCCGTTTCGTGCATCTACGGTCTGGGCGACCCCATCGACTATAAAAACATGGTCATCTCGCTCCGCACGGGCATGGAAAAGTCCCGCGAGGAGCTGATGCAGAAGCTTGTGGAAATTCGACTACGAGCGAAACGACCTGAATTTCACCCGAAACACGTTCCGCGTGCGCGGCGATACCGTGGAGATTTACCCCGTCTACTGGTCCGGCCGGGCCATCCGTGTGGAGTTCTTCGGCGACGAGATCGACCGCATCTCCGAGATCAACGCCGTCAGCGGCATGCCGGAGCGCGTCATCAGCCATGTGGCCATCTACCCCGCCTCGCACTACGTCGCCTCGCGGGACAAGCTCAACCGCGCCATCCTCGAGATCGAGCGCGAGATGGAGGAGCGTGAGCGCTGGTTCAAGGAGCACGACAAGCTGCTGAGGCCCAGCGCATCCGCCAGCGCACGATGTATGACATCGAGATGCTGCAGGAGATCGGCTTCTGCAGCGGCATCGAGAACTATTCCCGCGTCACTTTCCGGCCGTGCGCCCGGCACGCCGCCCATGACGCTGCTGGATTACTCCGAGGACTTCTGCTGTCGTGGACGAGAGCCATGTCACGCTGCCGCAGGTGCGCGCGATGTATGCGGGTGACCGCTCGCGCAAGGAGAGCCTGGTGGAATACGGCTTCCGCCTGCCGAGCGCGTTCGACAACCGCCCACTGACGTTCCCGGAATTCGAGGAAAAGGTCCATCAGGCCATCTACGTCTCCGCCACGCCGGGCGAATACGAGCGCAGCCGCGCCGGGCAGATCGCCGAGCAGGTCATCCGTCCGACGGGCCTGCTGGACCCGAAGGTCGAGGTCCGGCCCATCGACGGGCAGGTCGACGACCTCATCGGCGAATGCAACCGCATCATCGAGCGCAAGGAGCGCGTGCTCGTCACGACGCTGACAAAGAATTAGCAGATCTTGACGTGAATATGTTTTCTGCGGTAAATAACAGTCTGATCAACGATGGCTGTGGATTGTTCCGAGGCAGATTGATTCTGCCTTATGAGCATTTGTCCAGATTTCAGAATGATGTGATTGATTGAGAAAAAAGTAAGTGGAGCAATAAAGATGTTAAAGAAAAAGATGTTAATTGCTTTAGGGGTGGCAGCAGTATTGAGTGTGAGCTGTGTAAGTGTGACTGTCTGGGCTGAGGAAAACGCAGAAGAGCAGACAGAGGAAGCAGAGGACAGTTCTAATTCTGAAGGAGAGGAAGATGCTGATTTAGAAGAGTCTGACAATCCGGAGATTGAAGAGGGATACACTACAGAACTAGAAGGCTGCACAAAGGTGGTTTCCTGGTGCAAAAATGGAGACAATAATATTTACGGACAGTTCTATTATCCGGAAGATTTTGACGAAACAAAGACTTATCCAGTAATCATTATGAGCCACGGAATCGGTTCTACTTCCCAGATGGTAGAGCGTGCAAAATGGCCGGAAAAGGCGGCTCAGGATGGATATGTGGTTTATACATTTGACTTCTGCGGCGGTTCCCTTAACGGAAACAGTGACGTAGATTTCATGGATATGACAGTGATGACTGAGAAAGAAGATTTAAGTGCTGTTATGGACTTTGTGAAAACAAAGGATTATGTGGATCAGGATCATCTTTTCCTTCTGGGACAGAGCCAGGGAGGACTTGTAAGTGCTCTGACTGCTGCAGACAGAAAAGATGATGTGGCTGCTATGATCCTGATTTATCCGGCGTTTTGTATTGCGGATAATGCCCGGGAAATGTATGATTCCGCATATGATATTCCGGAAGACAGAGCTGAGATGCCGGTAGGAACTGTGGGCTCTGAGTATGTGAAAACAGTTTATGATCTGGATGTTTATGGCACTATCAGCGCATATGACGGAGACGTGATGATCATTCACGGAATCAATGACAGCCTGGTGCCATACAGCTATTCTGAAAAGGCAATTGAGGAAGCGTATACAGGGGAAGGTTCTGTTCTGATTCCCATTTATGGAAAAAAATCTACCCATGGTTTCGAGATGAACTTTGAAGAGGGAAGAGACTATGCGGAGACAGTTGGATTGGAATTTTTGGATGTGCATTTGAAAGAGGAAGAATAAAGGTTTAGGAAACCAAAAAGTGAAAAAAACATGTAGGGCGTATTTATAGATCGTTATGAATTAAAGGCATTGCAAGGATATTATACCGCGTACTAAAAGTTAGATTTTAATGTCTGACTTTTGGGCGGTATGTTCTACAATGCCTTTTTTTTATTTAAGTATATTATTTTTATAAAAATAATATTGTATAAAATAAATACAAATGGTATATATTAACGAGGAATGATTCTTAAAAAATATAAACTCCTTGCAGTACATTAATATTTTATGTTACGCTGAATTCACATCTCAGGAACTCTATGTACTATTCGTAGGCGGTTCAGCTCATGAACAGCAGTCTATTCATTGCCATTCGGTGAAGTATTCCTGTGAAATAAGCGTAATAAAGAAGGTGGTGAAACTTGGGTGTAAAAGACCAGGGACTACAGGAGTATCTGAAAGATAACGAACGCTTTGCAGATTTTGTGAATGGTACCTTATTTGCAGGAAAGCAGATTGTGGATCCATGTTATCTTAAGGAAGTACAAAGGAAGAAGAGAGTATCATATAAACAGTCGATTATGGCAAAAAATATACAAAAGAAAAACAGTTCTGAAAAATACGGCGAAGAGGAAATTGCCAGGGAAAAAGGTGTTTTTGAAGAGGGAGAATTCGGGGATGACAGCGCGAAGCTCATGTATCTGGAAAGAGAACGCGATTTTCTACGTCTGCACGACAAACCGGGCTGTAGATTTTTTCTGGCATGTGAAGTTGAGTCTGGGGCAAACTATGAGATGCCTGTGAGATGCTTTACATATGACAGCATAGAATATACAGATCAGCTAAAAGAGTGGAAAAGAAAATCCCAGCAAATGTTCTGGGGAAGAGGAAGACGTGGGAAAAAACGGCGCCGAATCCGTCGTCCATTGCTTCCGGTATTTCATCAGGTATTATACCTGGGAGAGAAAAGGTGGAAGAGTAAGTTAAAATTACAGGAAATGATGGACATCCCGGAAAATGTGATGAGTTTTTCAGACAGGCTTCCTGATTATGATATTTGTATGATAGATATTCATGAACAGAATCCTGAGTTGTTTCACACGGAATGGAAAGATATTTTCCAGCTTATGAAGCACAGCCGTAAAAAAGACGAATTGAGAAAATACGTAGAAGAGAGTACCGAAGAAATACGAAAGCTAAGTCAAGAAACCAGATGGCTTCTGGCGATATTACTGGAGCAATATGAATTTGTTGATGAAGAGGTTGTGGAGGTGAAGGATATGTGTAAGGCATGGGATGGCGCAATGCAAATGTATGCAGATGAAGCGAGAGCAGCAACGCGGAAAGAAATGAAGAAAGAGATGAAAAAAGAAATGAGAAGACAGGCCAGAGAAAAAGATCGCAGGACCGTTTTTAACATGTTTTCTCGGGGGTATTCACAGAAAGAAATTGCGGCAATTTCCGAGCTGCCGCTTAAAAAAGTACAGAAAATGTGTGAAGGGTTTATCGAGAATACAACAATGCCAGTACATACTTCTTGATTTGGATTAGAAATTACAGAATAGTAGCTGAGAAAGTTTAACGAGAAAAGGCATTGCAAGAAATCATATGGCGTCTGTAAAGGTTTTGATTTTGGAGTCAAACACGCTCTAGGGAGAGGCTATATCTTGCAATGCCTTTTAAAATATTTATATTATATTCCACTAATGAAACTATTTATGCGTTCTCTTTCTCCGGAAACATCTTTCCAAAGATAAAACGAATCAGCGGTCCACAGTACATGAGCTGCCAAAAGAAAGCAACCGGGAAGTTCATGAAAGTGGTCTGGAACCATACAGCAACGAACTGGGAACCTGCATTTTTAAATAAAATTGTAGCAATCAGGCTCATGATCGGGCACATGATGCAGATGATCATAATGGAAATCGCAAGTGTGATAACGATCGGTCTGTCCTGTGGTGTAACCATGCGGAATGCAAGCTTGTGAGCAAGGCTATCTACAAGGAAGAATTCAAGGATAAATGCAACCGGCCACATGATTCTCATTTCACCGAAAGCCATTAAGAATACCTGGTTACTCATTCCGCCGATATTCAGGGAAATATTGTAGCAGATCATGGCGTAAACCATAAGAAAGGAACATCATCAGGGTAAAAATAACGTTTTAGGAATTTTGTTTTGGCATAAAATTGTTCTCCTTTTTCTAAAAATGGGTACAAAAAAGACACATGTGTTGTTCGTTATCAAGCGTACACTTGTGTCGTTTCCAATTTTATACCAGAGCTGATTTGTTATTAAATTGTTTACCGAATGATTATTATACCAGATAAATTGGAAAATGCAATAAGAAAATCGATATATAAGATGGACTAAGAAATGGTAATGGGAATTTTTTATAAGTCAGAATGCAGTTTTACTTAGTTACTGTGAACGGAGTGAACAGTAACTTTACTTATGTTCCTTGGTTATATTAAACTAGTGGTTTATTGCAGAATATGTAGTTCTTCTGGTAATATAAAACATGCAAGAAATCATATCGGTCATTATCCCGCTAAGGAGGCGGAGCGGACTGTAAATCCGCTGTTATCATAACACGAGTGGGTTCGATTCCCTCATGGCCGAGTATACTCCTGTAGCTCAGCTGGATAGAGCACGCGTCTACGAAGCGCGGTGTCGAGAGTTCGAATCTCCCTAGGAGTGCTTCCAATGGCAGATGTCTTGGAATAAAGTGAATCAGGTAAGGAAATGGTGCAAAGGAAGAAAGCTGTCTGTGACTAGACGGCTTTTTTTCATTGAGATTCAACTTCTGGATTTTGAAGATGTGCTATTTGCGATGGATTTCTTACACTTTACGTAAAAAACAGGTACAGAAATTGCAGGGTGTTATAATAAATCCATATTATGAATTATGTAAAATAATCGATGGAGGATGAAGGTATGAAAACAAAGCAGGCTGTAAATCCGTACCTGCCAAGCTGGGAATACGTGCCGGATGCGGAGCCGCATATTGTGGATGGACGTGTATACATATATGGTTCTCATGATCTTTTTAACGGCTTGAATTTCTGTCTGGGAGATTATGTATGCTGGTCAGCGCCGGTAGACGATCTGGGCAACTGGCGTTATGAGGGTGTTATTTTCAAAAGAGAGCAGGATCCGGCAGCACCGAAGATCCGTCTTACAAATGGTCTGGCAGCACCGGATATGATCCAGGGACCGGACGGAAGATTTTATCTTTATTATTTCATGGGCGGCACCAAGATGATCTCTGTGGCTGTCTGTGACAAGCCGGCAGGCAAATATGAATTCTATGGTTATGTAAAATATGCAGACGGCACTCCTATTGGAAAGAAAGAGGAGCCGCTGCAGTTTGACCCGGGCGTTTTTATGGATGATGATGGAAAGCTGTATCTTTACACAGGCTTTGCCCTTCAGGGAAATCCCCTTCTGCTTGATGGCTCCAAGCCGACTGAGCACGGTGCAATGTGCTTCGAGCTGGACCCGGCAGATATGCTTACTGTAAAAATGGGACCGAAATACATTGGAATTGCCAGTGAGAAAGAAGCACCGGGAAGTTCTTATGAGGGACATCCCTTCCTGGAGGCAAGCTCCATGCGTAAATTCAATGGAACCTATTACTTCATCTACAGTTCCCTGAACAGCCATGAGCTTTGCTATGCAACAAGCGATAACCCTACAGAGGGCTTTGAGTTTGGCGGTGTTCTGGTCAGCAACGGGGACATCGGCCTTCCTGGAATCACAGATGTAAAAAATGCAAGAAACTGCACCGGAAACACTCACGGAAGCCTGATCGAGATTAATGGAAGCTATTATGTTTTCTATCACAGACACAGTAACCGTAAGCAGTCTTCCCGTCAGGCCTGTGCAGAGCGCATCCGCTTCGAGAATGGCAAATTCTATCAGGCAGAGATGACCTCCTGTGGTCTGAATGACGGACCGCTTAAGGGAAAAGGAAACTATCCTTCCTACATTGCCTGCAACGTATATGGCAAAAAAGGAACCCGTTTCTTAAGTATGATCAAACATCCAAAGTCCGGTCATCCATATCTGACTCAGGAAGGAAAGGATCGTGAGCAGGGGTCAGATCAGTATATTGCCAATATGTGTGACGGAGCAGTTGCAGGTTTCAAATATTTTGACCTGCGTGAGACCTCTAAGGTTCGTATTAATATTAAGGGAAAAGCAACTGGAGTTGTTTATGTATCCACAGAGGAAGGCGGCAAGCCAGTGGCAAAGATTCAGGTAAAACCTTGCAAGGAACAGCACGGTTTTGCAGCTGATGTAAACGGACTCGGTGAGAAAGAGGCACTGTACTTCAGTTACAAGGGAACTGGCGCATTTAATTTTATGTCTTTTGATCTGAAGTAAGATTCCATTAAATGTGCAGGAAATATTCTGCCTGCAAATGGAAGACAGAGCTTAAATAAAGGGAAAAAGAGTTTATCTTAAGAGTCAAATAAACCCAGGAGGCGAAATATTTGAACATTACTAATTTTGCAAAAAAACTTGCAGAAAAGCCGGTTTTTAAAACAAGAATCAAATCCGATCAGGTGAAGCTTCCGGAAATTGCCATTGGATATTTTCTGGCGCCCTTTTGCGCCATGTTTGCCAATGCCATTTTCGGTGCCTATCTGAACCGTTATTATGTGGATGTACTTGGCTGGACGAAATTCGGAGCATTTGCCACACTTCTGCCAATCGTATCTGTGATTTTCGTAGTTCTCGGAAATCTGATGATCGGGCAGTGGATCGACAACACCAGAAGTACACAGGGAAAAGCAAGACCTTACCTGATCATTGCAGCACCAATGCTGATCATAGCCATTATTCTTATGTTTATGACACCAACTAAGGGCAATAATGCAGTGCAGATGATCTGGATCGCAGTGTCCTATAACCTGTACTATGCACTTGCATATCCATGTTTTTACTGTGCACATAGCTCCATGGTTTCTCTTTCTACCAGAAATTCTGAGAGCCGCGGGCTTCTTGCAACACTGTCAAATGCAGCAATGGTTGCTTCCGCAGGAGTTGGAGCCAGCATTGTAGTGCCGATTCTTCTTCAGAGCTTTCTGTTTGTGACAAAGGACGGCGGAATTGATGTGGATGCAAGCTATTCACACTGGAGGATTATTTCCATAGTTCTTTGCCTTGTAAGTGCATTTGGCTGTATGCTGGAATATTATTTTACCAGAGAGCGTATTACAGAGGAAACCATCAATCTGAATGTGAAGGAAGAGAAGCTTCCTCTGAAAAAACAGCTGGAAGGCTGTATCCACAACAAATACTGGTGGATCATCATTCTCTATTTCCTGATTTTCCAGTTTGGCCAGCTGATCAAAAACAGTTCCATGAGCTTCTATGTAAGATGGATGTTTGACAGTGTAATTAATTCTGCAAATCCGGAGCAGACTTCCGGTGCATTAATGTCAACACTTGGTTTGGTTGGTGGAATTCCTACTGCCGTTGGTATGGTAGTGGCATGGCCAATTGCCCGTAAGCTGGGCAAAAAGAGAGCTGTTGTTACAGGACTTTGCTTCTCCGTTGTAGGCGGCCTTGTCTGTTTCCTGAATGTACACAGCTTCGGAATGGTTGCTGCAAGTATGGTATTGAAAGGAATCGGAAGTATTCCTGCAATGTATGTGACGATGGCGCTTCTTTCTGATGTGCTGGATCACCTGGAAGCGAAGAATGGTTTCCGAAGCGATGGATTTACAATGTCTGTTTATAGCTCCATTATGGTAGGTCTTAGCGGACTCTGTATCGGTGTGCTGAACAGTCTTCTTACCTTTGCTGGTTACAGCAATACCGGCATTGCCTGCAATCCGCAGACTCTGGAAATCATTGAAAATGTGGCAAACTATACAGGGCAGATCGTTTACCGTCAGATGGGCGGCGTGGAGCAGGTGCTTGCATTTGCATTTCTGGCGGCAGATGTGATCACCTATGCAGTTGTTATCATTCTCATGAGCCGTCTGGATGTGGAAAAACACATTGAAGAGGATCAGAAAAAGATAAAAGAAAATCAGAAGAAAGCAGCTAATAATTAATTGTTTCAGAACCTGTTTCCTGTTATACTATTCTTAGTTAACACAAGTGATTCCGGCTCCCTGGTGCAGTGTCACTGTGCCAGGGAGCCGTTTTAGCCGAATAAGCTGCGAAGAAGCTATTCGATTATGAGAAGGCAGCAAAGCGGATTGGAGTATCCGTTTGATTGAATAGGATAGGTGAGAAATAATTATGATAAGAATTGCAATTGTAGAGGATGACAGGCATGACCGGGAGGCGTTGAAGAAATGCCTGAATCGTTATGAAAAAGAGAACCAGATGAAATTTTCCGTAACAGAATTTCAGGACGGAGAGGACATTGTAACCGATTATACAGCCAGCTATGACCTTATTATTCTGGATATTGAGATGGCTTTTCTCAATGGAATGAAAGCAGCAGAAAAAATCCGCGAGCTTGATACAAATGTAATTATTATTTTTATTACAAATATGCCTCAGTATGCCATTCAGGGATATAAAGTAAATGCGCTGGATTATATTTTGAAGCCAATTTCCTATTTTTCATTTTCAGAGAGTATGGTAAGGGCTCTGGCAAAGGTGAAGACACCGGAGAAGGAGTACATTACCATTGTTCTGAAGGGAGGTAAAAAGAAGCTGGATGTGGCGCGGATTTGTTACGTGGAGGTTCAGGACCATGTGCTGATCTACCACACTCTGGATGGGGATTTTGAGACAAAGGGCACTATGAGGGATACAGATAATCAGTTTGATCCGAAGAAATATTTTCGGTGTAACCGCTGTTATCTGGTAAATCTGGAATTTGTAGAGACTTATCAGGGCAGTGATATTATGGTAAACGGCGATACGATCCAGGTGAGCAGAAGCAGGCGGAAGCCCTTCCTGGATGCCCTGAATGAATATATGAATGAGGTGGAAAAATGAGAGGCACAGTAGTCAACACTCCTGGATATTATTATGCCATTTCCTACTGGCTTTCTGCACTGGTAATGATTCTTGTGCATGGATGCGGGAAAAAAGATGTGTGGAAATATGTGTATGGGGTGTTGAGCTTTATCAGTATTTTTACCGTTATGTTTTTTACAGATGGAATAAAGCAGATGTTTTTCATGCCTCTTATGGTTTGTGTGTTTTTGCTGATGCTTTTGTACATCAGGATGGCAGGAGAGCTTCCATGGCGTGAAACCGGATTTTTCTGTGCGAAGGCATTTATCAACGCAGAATTTGCAGCCTCTTTGTGCTGGCAGATTCATTATTTTTATACAGGTGATTTCAGCGGTCAGGAGAAGGGGACACCAGAGCAGATGTTATGGAGAGTGCTGCATATGGTAGTTATTTATGCAGTATTATACATTCTGATTTATCTGATCGAACGTTATCTGAAGAAGGATATTGAAGAATTGCAGATCACCCGCAGAGAATTACTGGTTGTATATTTTGTGCTGATTATGGTGTATTGTATCAGCAATGTAAGCTATGTGGATGTAAAAAGTATTTTCAGTGCAGGAACAGCTATGGATGTGTTTATTATCCGTACACTGGCGGATCTTAGCGGTATGGCGGTGCTTTATGCTTATCACATTCAGGTAAAAGAGATCCAGATGCGTTTTGAGAAGGATACGCTTCGGAATATTATGGATATGCAGTACAAAAATTACAAGCTTTCCAAGGAGAGTATCGACATTGTAAATCAGAAATACCATGATCTGAAGCATCAGATCAATCTTTTAAAAAGCGGCGCAGATTCTGAAAAAGCAGGGGAATACCTGGAACAGATGGAGCGTGAGATCAAGATTTATGAGACACAGAATAAAACGGGAAATAAGGTCCTTGATACCATTCTTACCAGTAAAAGCATGCATTGTCAGAGACATGGTATTGAGCTGAAATTTATGGGTGAGGGGCAGCTGCTGAATTTTATGGAGGATATGGATATCAGTGCTCTTTTCGGAAATATGCTGGATAATGCTATTGAAAGTGTGGTGAAGATCAAAGACCGTCAGAAACGTCTGATTTCCCTGCATGTGATTCAGGATAAACAGTTTATTCGTATTCGCACAGAGAATTACTGCGAGGAGAACGTTCAGTTCCAGGATGGAATCCCGATCACCACCAAGAAAGACAAACGGTTCCATGGATATGGAATGAAGAGTATGAAAAAAATTGTAGAGAAGTATGGCGGTTCAGTTATGGCGGGCAAGGCGAATAACTGGTTTGAGCTGAAGATACTGATTCCGATGAAACATTAGACGATTTTTAGGAGGAAAAATAATGCCATCATATAGTATAATTGAGAATTTCGAAGTACATAAAAATAATCGTTTTCTGGAAATTGCAGAGGCCCTGAAGCCGGAGCTTTTGCATAAAGAAATTAAGGCTGAAAAGGAAATTATGGTGGGAAAAGACCGCCAGATGAGAACGGTTATTACAGAAGAGCACCCGATTGAAAATCTGTATGCAAAATCTTTAAAAAGAGATGATACAGTATTTGTGGATTTCGGGGATCATGCTGTAGGTTATGTGACTTTGGAGCTTAGTAAAACAGGAAGCCATCAGGATGCACCGGTTTATTTTTACCTGAAATTCGGTGAGCGTCTGGAGGAAATGACGGACAAAACTGCTGATTATGACGGCTGGCTCAGCCGTGGCTGGATTCAGGAGGAGTATATTCATGTGGACGTACTTCCGGCGAAGGTGAAGCTGCCAAGAAGATATTCTTTCCGTTATATGGAGCTTCGTGTAATTGATACTTCTGCCAAGTTCCAGCTGAAAATCGATGGTATTTCCTGTGATACGGTTTCTGCTGTAGACATGGAGTCTGTAAAGCCGGTGGATTTCGGAGATCCGCTTCTGAATCAGATTGATCTGGTAAGCCGAAAAACCCTGAAAGAATGCATGCAGGATGTTTTTGAGGATGGACCGAAGCGTGACCGCAGAATGTGGCTGGGAGATCTGAGACTTCAGGCGAGAGCCAATTATTACACCTTTAAGAATTATGATCTTGCCAAACGCTGTATGTATATTTTTGCAGGACTGCTTTTTAATGAGGGAAAGCTAAGCGCCTGTGTATTCACAGAACCGGAGATGGAGCCAGATGATACTTACCTTCTGGACTATGCATTGTTTTTCTCATCTGTGCTTCTGGATTATTATGAGGCAACCGATGATCTGGAAACCTTAAGGGATCTCTATGATGTGGCAATTGATCAGATCCGCATTGCCATGACACAGTTAAATGAGAAAAATGTTGTGGAGGATTTAGGTGATGCATTCTGGTGCTTCCTGGACTGGGGAGATGGTCTGAATAAGCAGGCCGGAGCTACAGCAGTTCTTATTTACTGTATCCGTTACGGAATCCGCCTTGCAAAGATTCTGGATAAACAGGAGGATATCAGCTGGCTGGAAGAGAAGCAGGCCATGCTGAAAGAGGCAGCGGTGAAAGAGTTCTGGGATGAAGAGCTTGGAATGTTCGTAAGCGGTCCGGACCGTCAGGCTTCCTGGGCAACCCAGATCTGGATGATTCTGGCCCGTGTCTTTGACAAAGAGACAAACTGTAAATTGATCCATCATGTAATGGAAGTGAATCCAAGAATCCGCATGGTAACTCCATATATGTATCATCACTATATTGATGCGCTTATCCGCTGTGATGAGAAAGAGCTTGCACTGGAAGAAATGAAGCGTTACTGGGGCGAGATGATCCGCGACGGCGCCGACACCTTCTGGGAACTGTACAATCCATACAACCGGGAGGAATCCCCTTATGGCTGCAGCATGGTTAACAGCTACTGTCACGCATGGAGCTGTACGCCGACGTATTTTCTTAGAAAATTTTATATGGATAATGAGAAATAAGATTGAGAATGAGGATCTTGCAGAAATGCAGGATCCTTTTTGAAATGAGAGAAAGATTCTTGATAAAATGCAACACGCAGGAAATAATGTCTGGCATTACAATATGGGGAAAGGAGCATTAAAATAGCCCT
>ENA-OQDT01001646-OQDT01001646.1-human-gut-metagenome-genome-assembly--contig:-NODE-1646-length-12665-cov-10.411948_pt1 | contig 12665 bp, 12 predicted proteins | sample MGYA00242786_ERZ504617 | MGnify/ENA primary metagenome ERZ504617 (study PRJEB26092, sample SAMD00036337) | human gut metagenome | host: Homo sapiens | study: EMG produced TPA metagenomics assembly of... | reverse complement strand
CAGCTTTGTCGGCAAGATTGACTTGCCCGAATAACCGCCCGACCTATCCGACACAATGGCCAAGTGTCGGATAGGAACGGCAAAATTTTTTGCACTTCTATTGCTTCTTTATCACACATAAGCAAAGAGCCAGGGCATGAAGCAGCTTATGGCGGGCGGCGGCGTTGCCCTTATCGGCATGACCCTTGTACCGCTGCTTTCCGGCTTGTTCGGTTAAGAAGCGCGGGTAAAGGCTTATGCAGAGCATACTTGACGCGATTAACGAATGGATAAAGGAAATCCTCATAGGAGCCATAAACGGTAATCTGTCAACTATGTTCGGGGACGTAAACGAAAAAGTCGGCACTATCGCCGCAGAGGTAGGGCAGACCCCGCAAGGGTGGAACGCAAATATATTCTCCATGATACAGACCCTTAGTGAGAATGTAATCGTACCCATTGCGGGGCTTGTCATTACCTACGTCCTATGCTATGAGCTTATCAGCATGGTAACGGAAAAGAACAATATGCACGACGTTGACACTTCCATGTTCTTCAAGTGGGTGTTCAAGGCGTTTGTGGCAGTCTACCTTGTGACGCACACCTTTGACATCACTATGGCGGTGTTCGATATGGCGCAGCACGTTGTTTCCGGCGCGGCGGGGGTAATCGGCGGCAGCACAGAGATTGATGTTGCCGCCGCCCTTGCTTCCATGCAGGACGGGCTTGACGCTATGGAAATCCCCGAACTGCTCTTACTTGTCATGGAAACAAGCCTTGTGAGCTTGTGCATGAAAATCATGTCCGTACTGATAACCGTTATCCTCTACGGGCGCATGATAGAGATTTACCTTTACTGTTCGGTATCGCCTATCCCGTTTGCAACAATGACGAACCGGGAATGGGGGCAGATAGGAAACAACTACCTCAAATCCCTGTTCGCTATCGGTTTTCAAGGCTTCCTCATTATGATATGCGTCGGCATTTACGCGGTTCTGGTAAACAACATGATAATAGCGGACAATCTGCACAGCGCGATATTCTCCCTTGCAGCCTATACCGTTATCCTCTGTTTCTCCCTGTTCAAATCCGGCGCACTGGCGAAGTCGATATTCTCCGCGCATTAGCGGCGTGTCAAGGGCAGGGTGGAGATTTTCAGAGCGAAGCGGCGAAAATACGACCCGACCTTGACGCGGATAACCCCCATATAATACGGGCGGGCAAAGGGCATAGATTGACCTTTGCCTTGATTACCCTTATGGGAAGTTACAGCAACACCAAACCCAGAGAAAGGAGGTTTTCACTTGGCGTATGTACCCGTACCCAAAGACTTATCCAAAGTCAAGACAAAAGTAGCGTTCAACCTTACCAAACGGCAGATTGTATGTTTTGCGGCGGCTCTCCTGTTCGGCTTGCCGCTTTTCTTTCTGCTCAAAGACAGCACAGGCACAAGCCTTGCGTCTATGGCTATGATTGCCGTCATGCTGCCCTGTTTCCTCTTTGCCATGTATGAGAAGCATGGACAGCCCCTTGAAGTGGTGGTGAAGAACATCATTCAGACGAAATTCATAGCCCCCAAAGAACGACCATACAGGACAGACAACTTTTATTCCGTCTTAGAACGGCAGAGAAAACTTGAAAAGGAGGTATCAGCGATTGCAAAAGGAAACACGAAGAAACAGCGCGGCGGGAAGCGCAAAGCCTAACCCGCCCCGCAAGCTCACCCGCGCCGAGAAAAAGCAGATTGCGGAAATCATCAGACAGGCAAAGGGCGACGGGAAAGCGCACACCGCGCAGCAGACAATCCCCTATATCCAGATGTACCCGGACGGTATCTGCAAGGTTACGCAGCGCAAATACTCAAAGACCGTCGCCTTTGAAGATATTAACTATCAGCTTGCACAGGCAGACGACAAGACCGCCATTTTTGAGAACTGGTGCGACTTCCTAAACTACTTTGACGCTTCCGTTTCGGTGCAGCTTTCTTTCATCAATCAGGGGACGCAGCGGGGCGAAGCGGAAAAGGCGGTCAATATCCCGGCACAGGAGGACGCTTTCAATTCTATCCGCACAGAATACCGGGATATGCTGAAAAACCAGCTTGCAAAGGGCAACAACGGGCTTGTCAAGGCGAAGTATATCACCTTTGCCATTGAAGCCGACAGTCTGGGCGCGGCGAAATCCCGCCTTGCCCGTATCGAAACGGACGTGCTGAACAACTTTAAGCTCTTGGGCGTAGCTGCCCGCCCCATGACAGGCTATGAACGCCTTAAAATGCTGCATGGCATTTTCCACCCGGAGGGCGGGCAGTTTGCCTTTGATTTTTCATGGCTTGCCCCGTCCGGGCTTTCCACAAAGGACTTTATCGCCCCGTCCTCTTTCCGTTTTGGCGAGGGGCGTTATTTCCGCATGGGGCGCAAAATCGGCGCGGTTTCATTCCTTGAAATCCTTGCGCCGGAATTAAACGACCGTATCTTATCTGACATTCTGGACTTGGAAACGGGCGTTATCGTCAATCTGCATATCCACAGTATCGACCAGACCGAAGCCATAAAGACAATCAAGCGGAAAATCACCGACCTTGACAAAATGAAAATCGAGGAACAGAAAAAAGCGGTACGCAGCGGCTATGACATGGATATAATCCCGTCCGACCTTGCCACGTTCGGCAGCGAAGCGAAGAACCTCTTACAGGACTTGCAGAGCCGGAATGAAAGAATGTTCCTCTTGACGTTCCTTGTGGTGAACATGGCGGACACGAAGCGGAAACTGGAAAATGACGTATTCGCGGCGGCGGGCATAGCACAGAAGAACAACTGCGCCTTAACCCGCCTTGACTACCAACAGGAAGCGGGGCTTATGTCCTCTGTACCGCTTGGGGAGAACCTTATCCCCATTCAAAGAGGGCTTACCACGTCAAGCACCGCTATCTTTATCCCCTTTATCACACAGGAGCTTTTCCAGACGGGCGCGGCTTTGTACTACGGCTTGAACGCCCTGTCTAACAACATGATACTCTGCGACCGCAAGCAGCTAAAGAACCCCAACGGCTTAATCTTGGGTACGCCGGGAAGCGGGAAATCCTTTGCCGCCAAACGGGAAATGACAAACGCTTTCCTCATTACAGACGACGACATTATTATCTGCGACCCAGAAGCAGAGTATTTTTCCCTTGTGCAGCGGCTTGACGGGCAAGTGATACGGTTATCGCCTACGGGCAAGGGCATTGACGGGAAGCCCCAGTATGTGAACCCTATGGATATTAACCTCAACTATTCCGAGGACGACAGCCCCCTTGCGCTGAAATCCGACTTTATCCTCTCCCTCTGCGAGCTTGTCATAGGCGGTAAGGAGGGCTTGCAGCCTGTCGATAAGACCGTCATTGACCGCGCTGTTAGGAACGTGTACCGCCCTTTCCTTGCAGACCCCGACCCGGAGAAAATGCCTATCTTGGGCGACCTCTACGACGAGCTTTTGAAGCAGCCGGAGCCGGAAGCGGCGCGTATCGCGGCGGCGTTGGAGCTTTATGTTTCCGGGAGCCTTAACGTCTTTAACCACAGGACGAATGTAGAGCTTTCAAACCGCCTTGTCTGCTTTGACATCAAGCAGCTTGGGAAGCAGCTCAAAAAGTTAGGTATGCTCATTGTGCAGGACCAGGTATGGAACCGCGTCACCGTCAACCGGGCAGAAAGGAAATCCACCCGGTATTTTATGGACGAATTTCATCTTCTCTTGAAAGAGGAACAGACCGCCGCCTATTCCGTTGAAATCTGGAAGCGTTTCAGAAAATGGGGCGGCATACCCACAGCAATCACGCAGAACGTCAAAGATTTGCTTGCTTCCCGCGAAGTGGAGAATATCTTTGAAAACTCTGATTTTGTCCTCATGCTCAATCAGGCGGCGGGCGACCGGGCTATCCTTGCAAAGCAGCTCAACATCTCCCCGCAGCAGATGAAGTATGTCACCCACACCGAAGCGGGCGAGGGGCTTATCTTCTACGGGAACGTGGTGCTGCCCTTTGTAGACCGCTTCCCGAAAGACACCGAGCTTTACCGGGTAATGACGACGAAGCCGGAGGAAGTGGGCGAAGCATGAACGGGCTGAAAACTGACACAATCATCAACCGGGACGCGCTCTATGCCTTGCGGGAGCTTCCAGAGGAAAGCGTACACTGTTGCGTCACAAGCCCGCCCTACTATGCGCTTAGGGATTACGGGCTTGATATGCAGATTGGGCGGGAGGACACGCCGGAGCAGTACATTGACAGGCTGACCGAGGTTTTCCGCGAGCTGCGCCGGGTACTGCGTTCTGACGGTACGCTCTGGCTGAATATCGCGGACACCTACTGCGGCACAGGAAATAAAGGCTACCATGCAGACCCGAAGAACCCGAAAGGCAGAAACGGACAGCAGATTGCAAGAAACAACCGCGTTTCCGGCTGCAAACAAAAGGACTTAATCGGTATCCCTTGGCTTTTAGCCTTTGCCCTACGCGCTGACGGGTGGTATTTACGGAGCGACATTATCTGGCAGAAAGAAAACCCCATGCCGGAGAGCGTGAAAGACCGCCCTACCCGCTGCTATGAACATATCTTTCTGCTTACGAAGTCAAAGAAATATTTCTATGACGCAGCCGCCATAGCCGAGCCGTTAGCCCCCACAACGGCGGCGCGGTACCGCACCGGGCGCAGCGCGGGACAGAAATATGCGGACGAAGTACCCGGACAGGGGAACGTACAGGGGCTTAACCGGGCGCGAAGCGGCAGCTACTACGACGAAGCCCTCATGCCGACCATGCGGAACAGGCGGGACGTGTGGCTTATCAATACCGTTCCCTACAAGGGCGGGCATTTCGCCGCGTTCCCGCCAAAACTTGCCGAAACCTGTATCAAGGCGGGCTGTCCGAAAGGCGGCGTTGTGCTTGACCCCTTTTTCGGCAGCGGCACGACGGGGGCAGCCGCAAAGCAGCTTGACAGGCATTATATAGGCATTGAGATAAACGCCGAGTATTGCGCCCTTGCAAGGGCGCGGATTGGAGGGACAGACACATAAAACAATATAAGGCGCGTGAAAAAGTCACGCAGAAAATGACCCGCGAGGGGGCTGTCGAGGTAAACGCCGCTACCGGGAAAAAGAAACGTATCAGCAAGCGGATAAGGGACGCGGACTTTGCAAAGACCGAAGCCCCACCGCAGCCGGAACAGGCAGCGCAGCCCCTACCGGGCGGCGCAACTTCCCCGCCCTTAACCGACACGCCGCCGCTTCCCCATGCGCCGGGGGCAGAACGGGAACAGGACACCGCAGCAGCCGAGCGCGTCTTGGAACGTATCGACGGGGCGCGTACCAGAAAGGCGAGCAAAAAGGCGGCGAGGAAAGCACAGGCAGAAGCCACAGCAAAAGAAAAATCTTCCCGCTTGCAGTTTACCGACGAGGAACGGGCAACGCCGGAGCTTGAAAGGTATATCCGAAAATCGGACAAAGCAGCCGACCGTCTGGACGCGGCAAAGGCGGCTATCCCCAAAGAAAAGAAACTTGTACGGGAGCGCACCTTTGATGAAGCCACCGGGAAAGGCAAGACCCGCCTACATTTTGAGGAACAGGAAAAGCCCATAGGAAAGAATAAGCCCCACAATAACCCGCTATCCCGCCCCGCACAGGAAGCGGGTATTTTCGTCCACAACAAGATACATTCCGTTGAAAAGGACAATTCCGGCGTTGAGGGGGCGCACAAATCCGAAGAACTGGCAGAGCGCGGCGCAAAGTACGGGGCGAGGAAAGTCAAGGAGGGCTACCGCAGCCACAAGCTGAAACCCTACCGGGCGGCGGCAAAGGCAGAGAAAGCGGCGTTCAAGGCGAATGTGGATTTTCAGTACCATAAAGCCCTGCATGACAATCCGCAGATTGCGGGCAATCCCCTTTCCCGCTTCATGCAGAAGCAGCAAATCAAGCGGCAGTATGCAAAGTCGGCAAGGAAAGGCGGCGCAAAAACGGCGCAGAAAGCCGCAGAGAACACCCGCAAGGCGGCAAAAAAGACCGCCGAGGAAACAAAAAAGGCAATCGCTTTTGTAGGGCGGCACCCGGCGGGCGTATGTATCGCCGTTGCCGCGCTACTCTTATTCATCATGGTATCGGCGGGGCTTTCCTCTTGCGGTTCCATGTTCTCCGGCTTGATGAACGGCATACTTGGGACTTCCTACACGTCGGAGGACAGCGACCTTGTGGCGACGGAGAACAATTACGCCGCAAAGGAAAACGAGCTTCAGCAGCAGATTGACAATATCGAAAGCACCCACCCCGGCTATGACGAATACCGCTATGACCTTGACAGTATCGGGCATAACCCCCATGAGTTAGCGTCCTACCTCACCGCCCTTTTACAGACCTACACCCCGCAGAGCGCACAGGCAGAGCTAAATCGCGTCTTTGCCATGCAGTACACTTTGACGCTGACAGAAGAAACGGAAATCCGCTACCGCACAGAAACAAGCACAGACCCGGAAACAGGGGAAACGACCACCGAGGAAGTACCCTACGAGTACCATATCCTCAACGTGAAGCTGACGAACAAGCCCATTTCCGAGATTGCGGAGGAACTTCTAACGCCACAGCAGCTTGAAATGTACCGCGTCTATCTGGAAACAAGCGGAAACAAACCGCTGATTTTCGGCGGCGGCTCCCCCGATATGGGCGCGTCCGAGGATTTAAGCGGCGTACAGCTTGTAAACGGCACACGCCCCGGCAACACCGCCGTTGTAGACCTTGCGAAGCGGCAAGTCGGCAACGTGGGCGGGCGACCCTTTTGGAGCTGGTACGGATTTAACAGCCGCGTGGAATGGTGCGCCTGTTTCGTTTCATGGTGCTACAATCAAGCCGGAAAGAGCGAGCCGCGCTTTGCCGGGTGCCAGTCACAGGGCGTACCCTGGTTCCAGTCACGCGGGCAATGGGGCGCGAGGGGCTATGAGAATATCGCCCCCGGCGACGCTATCTTTTTCGACTGGGACGGGGACGGGAGCGCAGACCATGTGGGGCTTGTTATCGGAACGGACGGGGAGCGCGTCTATACCGTCGAGGGCAATTCCGGCGACGCCTGCAAGATAAAGAGCTACCCCGTCAATTACTCCTGTATCAAAGGCTATGGGCTGATGAACTGGAATTAACATATTTTTGAGCAAAGAAAGGAGAAATTTATTTATGGCTATGAACAAAATTGAACGTATCGACAGGGAGATTGCAAAGACCCGCGAGAAAATCACCGAGTACCAGAACAAATTAAGGGGGCTTGAAGCGCAGAAAACCGAAGCGGAAAACCTGCAAATCGTACAGCTTGTGCGCTCCATGCGCCTTTCCCCGCATGAGCTTTCCGCTATGCTTTCCGGGGGCGGTATTCCGGGCATGGAAGCCGCGCCGGGCTACCCCGCAGAACCCGCAGACCATGACACCGAAGAAATGGAGGACACCGAGAATGAATAAGAAAATCCTTAGAACCTTGACCGCACTTTGCGCCGCCCTTGTACTTATGGGCGGCTTTTCCGTCACCGCTTTTGCACAGACCCCGGAGGGAGAGGACGACACCAACGACAGCGGCGTTGTCTACGAGGAACCCCAAAAGGAAGAACCCCTTACCCCGGACGGGAACGCGACCCTTGTAGACGATTTCGGCGGCAACAAGCAGCTTATCACCGTAACGACCAAAAACGGCAATTACTTTTATATCCTCATTGACCGGGACGACGAGGGCGAGGACACCGTACATTTCCTTAATCAAGTGGACGAAGCCGACCTCTTAGCACTTATGGAGGACGGAAGCACCGAAGCAGCCCCGCCCGCCGTTTGCAGTTGCACCGATAAATGCGAAGCCGGAAAGGTAAATGTGAGCTGCCCTGTCTGCAAGGACAACATGACCGCTTGCAGTGGCAAGGAAGCGGAGCCGGAAACCGAGAAACCAACAGAGCAGCCCAAAGAGAAAGGCAATACAGGCGGGCTTGTGCTTTTCCTTGTCGTGGCACTTCTTGGCGGCGGGGGCGCGTTCTATTATTTTAAGTTTATGAAGCCAAAGCAGAACGTCAAGGGCGACACCGACCTTGAAGATTTCGATTTTGACGATTACGACGAGGACGAGGGGGACGGGCTTTCTGATGAAGAACAGGAGGACGAGGAAGCATGACGCTTTTTACCGAAAACCCTTTAGAAAAAATGATGGTACAAAGACCCACCGGGCGGCGTGACAGTGCGCCGCCCGTTCCAAAATCCCCGGCGTGTATGCGTTGCCCTTATAAGGCGCAATCCCCCTGTATCGGCTATTGTCTGAAACAGGCACAGGAGAAGAAGCACACCGCGCCGGAACGCTGAAAGGAGGATTTTTTCATGGCATTTAGACTTGTGATTGCAGAAAAGCCGAGCGTGGCGCAGACTATCGCCGCCGCGCTTGGCATTAAGGGGAAACAGGACGGGTATATCGAGGGCGGCGGCTACCTCATTTCATGGTGCGTCGGGCATTTGGTACAGCTTGCGGAAGCTGCCGCCTACGGGGAGCAATATAAAAAATGGAGTTTTGACAGCTTACCCATTCTGCCGGAGGAATGGCAGTACGCCGTTGACCCGGACAAGGGGAAGCAATTCAAAACCATTAAAGAGCTTATGCACCGCGCCGACGTTTCCGAAGTGGTAAATGCGTGTGACGCGGGGCGCGAGGGTGAATTGATTTTCCGCTTTGTCTACGAAGTGGCGGGCTGCAAGAAGCCCATGCGCCGCTTGTGGATTTCTTCAATGGAGGACGGGGCGATTAAGGCGGGCTTTGCTTCCCTCAAAGACGGGCGGGACTATGGCGCGCTCTTTGCGTCCGCCCTCTGCCGCGCAAAGGCTGACTGGCTTATCGGCATTAACGCCACCCGGCTTTTCTCCTGCCTGTATGGAAAGACCTTGAACGTGGGGCGCGTCCAGACCCCGACCTTAAAAATGCTCACCGACCGGGACGCGGCTATCTCCCATTTCCAGAAAGAAAAATATTATCATGTTCGCCTTGATTTATCCGGCGCGGACGCGGCAAGCGAAAGGATTTCGGACAAGGCAGAAGCCGACGCGCTGAAAGGGGCTTGCGAAGCGGGAAAGGCGGTATGCGTTTCCCTTACCAGAGAGAAGAAAACCGCAGCCCCGCCAAAGCTCTTTGACCTTACCTCTTTGCAGCGGGAAACGAACCGCATTTTCGGTTACACCGCAAAGCAGACCCTTGACCTTGCACAATCCCTTTATGAAAAGCGGCTCCTTACTTATCCGAGGACGGACAGCAGCTTTCTTACTGACGACATGGGCGGCACCGCAGCGGACATTATCGCGCTGCTTTGCGAAAAGCTCCCCTTTATGGCGGGCGCGGACTTCACGCCGGAGATTGCAAAGGTATTAGACAGCAAGAAAGTATCAGACCACCACGCAATCATTCCCACTATGGAGCTTGCAAAGGCTGACCCGGACGCGCTGCCGGAAAGCGAGAAGAATATCCTTACCCTTGCGGGGGCGCGTCTGCTTTTTGCCACCGCCGAGCCGCATATTTATGAAGCGGTTACGGCGGTTTTCTCATGCGCCGGGACAGACTTCACCGCAAGGGGAAAGACCGTACTTGCGGAGGGTTGGAAAGAGCTTGAACGCAGATACCGGGCGACGCTGAAAGATAAGCCCGAAGCGGAGGACGGGGAAAATGCAGACGTGACGCTGCCGGAGCTTTCCGAGGGACAGGGCTTTCCTAACCCCGCCGCAAAAGTAACGGAGCATACCACAACGCCGCCGAAGCCCCACAGCGAAGCAAGCCTTTTGTCGGCTATGGAACGCGCCGGGAACGGGGACACCGACCCGGACGCGGAACGCCGGGGGCTTGGCACTCCCGCCACCCGCGCCGCCGTCATTGAAAAACTGGTAAAGGGCGGCTTTGCAGAGCGCAAGGGGAAGCAGCTTATCCCCACGCAGAACGGAGCCGCCCTTATATCAGTCTTGCCGGATATGCTCACTTCCCCGCAGCTTACCGCAGAATGGGAAAACAATCTGACGCAGATAGCAAAGGGAGCCGCAGACCCCGGCGAATTTCTGTCCGGCATTGAAGCTATGGCGCGGGAGCTTGTGCAGACACACGCCGCAGCACTGGACGGGAAAAAGGATTTGTTCCGGGAGGAAAAGCCCTCTGTCGGCAAATGCCCCCGTTGCGGTTCCCCCGTCCATGAGGGGAAGAAAAACTATTATTGCAGCAACAAAGAATGTGCCTTTGTCATGTGGAAGAATGACCGCTTTTTCGAGGAACGCAAGACCGCTTTTTCCGCGAAGATTGCCGCCGCGCTCCTTAAATCCGGCAAAGTGAATGTGAAGAAGCTCTATTCCCCGAAAACAGGCAAGACCTATGACGGAACTATCGTTCTGGCTGACACTGGCGGGAAATACGTCAACTACCGTATCGAAGTACAGAAGAACTAAAAACTTGAATAGCAAGCATAGGAAGCGGGTACCCACTTCCGTAAATCCCCGTTGCGACGCTGACGCGCCGGACGGGGATTTTGCTTGTTGGGAAGTTTCCCAAACCCTCTTTTGCGGAGGGCTTCACCCTCTAAAAATTTTCAAAAATATTTGGCAGAAATGCGGGCGTACCCGTAGTAGACCATGCAGCCAAAAAATGCAGCTTATGACGCTGCCGCAGAGAAAGGAGGTTTTTCACTATGGCAAGTTTACGGGACACCGTAAAGGACTATCAAGACGAGCTTAGGGACGGTATCGCATGGGTGGCGTTCTGGAAACAGGGGCGTTCATGGAACGCGGAATATTTTCATCTTGATATGGACGATACGCTCTACCCGGAGGACAGGAGCCGGTTAGAGGAAATAAAAAGCATTGACCCCGCCGCCGTTATCTTAAACGGCTACTATTGCGGGCATTTAGGCGAGGACATGAGCCTTGACGAGCTGACCGCCGGAGTGCGTTACCACTACGAAAACAGCATGAACGACATTGACGGTTTTATCGGAGCGCATGACGACAGGCTTCCCCCGGAGGTTATCGAGGAAGCGAGGGCAGCCGCCCATGAAGCGGGGCTTCCCTTTCCGAAAAGCCCTACCGGGACGGGGAGGATTTTACCACTTAAAGCTGCCCGGTAAACCCGATACCGAAAACGGGGAGGGGACACCACAATGACACCAGATATCCGCAAAGAACGCGAAACCGCCCTGTACGAAGCCGCCTTGCGCCTGATTGCCAAGGGGGTAAACCCCGCCGCCATGAAGGTGCAGCAGATCGCGGACGAAGCCGGAATCGGCAAGGGCACCGTGTATGAATACTTTGCCTCCAAGGATGAGATCCTGCAGGGAATGGCCCTGTACTGCTTTGATACCGAGATTGCCCGCATTGCCGTATTGATGGAGCCATGCACCACCCTGCAAGAGCTGGAGGACGCCGTGATGGCCTACCTGCAGGATCTTTCCGGCAACCGGATGGGAACCTATCAAGTGATCGCTTCCAGTATTGGCGCACGGGAGAACCTCCGCGGTATGGACGAGTGTGTGCAAGCCCTGCGTGGGGTGCTGCACAGAACCATGGCAGCCCTGCGGCAAAAAGGGGAGATCAACCCCGCCCTGCCGGATGATTACTGTGATCTGGCTCTGCTTTCCGCTGCGGCGGGTGGGCTGATAGGGCGTGCTATGTTTCCAAGCACCCGGGCGCGCTAACGCCCATACAAAACCTGCGCGTGTTGATCCACCGCGCACTGAACCCATAAACAAACAAAAATAAAAGCAGCCAGCCGCCCTGCCTGTGGGAATGTTCCACGGTGGGGCGGCTGGCTGTTGTATCGGGGGAAAGTGGAGATAAAAAAATACGCTTTCGCCGCCGATGCCCAAACCGCGCAAAGCATGGTATAATGATGGCAGGATAAACGCAGAAACCAACACAAAGAACACGAAAAGAACACAGGAAAGGAAAAACCATGTACTTTCAATACGGGCAGGAAGAAACGGAATACCTGAGCGGCAAAGATGAAAAACTTGGGGCGGTGATTGCCCAGGTGGGCCGGGTGAATCGCGAGGTGGATACAGACCTGTTTTCTGCCGTGGTGCACCATATTGTGGGGCAGCAGATTTCCACCAAGGCGCAGGCTACCATCTGGCAGCGCATGCGGGGTGCCCTTGGCACGGTGGATACCGAGCATATTCTGGAAGCAGGGAACGAGCAATTACAGCTGCTTGGCATCAGCTGCCGCAAGGCAGAGTACATCACGGACTTTGCACGAAAAATCCAGAACGGTGAGTTTGATTTGGAGGGCATCTGGCAGAAGTCGGATGAGGAAGTGATCCGGGAGTTAAGTGCCCTGAAAGGCATTGGCGTGTGGACAGCGGAGATGATTTTGCTTTTCTGCATGCAGAGGCCCGATGTGTTCAGCTATGATGACCTTGCCATCCAGCGCGGGCTGCGCATGGTGTACCATCACCGTAAAATTGACCGCAAACTGTTTGAAAAGTACCGCAGGCGGTTCAGCCCTTATTGCAGCGTGGCGAGCCTTTACCTGTGGGCCGCCGCGGGCGGCGCGGTGCCGGGGCTTGGAATGGAATTGATGCCGCTCCCAAAAAATGAAAAGCCCCCAGGGCCAAAAAAGGGCAGCACCCGCTGGGTTCCCAACACGGAGAAAACATCAAAAGTATAACAGAAAGGGTAGATGCTATG
>ENA-OQDT01001645-OQDT01001645.1-human-gut-metagenome-genome-assembly--contig:-NODE-1645-length-12681-cov-3.641708_pt1 | contig 12681 bp, 19 predicted proteins | sample MGYA00242786_ERZ504617 | MGnify/ENA primary metagenome ERZ504617 (study PRJEB26092, sample SAMD00036337) | human gut metagenome | host: Homo sapiens | study: EMG produced TPA metagenomics assembly of... | reverse complement strand
AGTGCTGTTCCGACCTGTTTCCCGGGGAGAAGGAACCGGAATACCGGTATCCGAAATGGGAAAACATTCCGGACACACTGATCAGCCGTGAATGGCTCTGTCCCAACTTCTTCGAGATCAGGGATGCCCTTGAAAGGCTCGAAGAGGAAGAAACGGAGTTTTTCATAAGCTGGAGCAGAAGTTACGGATATGACATCACTACGGATGACCCGCACATGATGGTATCACACTACCATGACCTGTACGGGGATACCGTCACGGAAACGGAAGAAGACGCGGACACGGGAGAAGATGCCCTGATATACACGGGCGTATCAAGCTACTACTGCGACATGCTTCCATTCCGTTACGAAATATTTGATGACAATTATGACTAAAAGACAAAAGATATGGAAATCAACTTCAAAGGACCTGTAATGCCTATCGACCCATACTCGCAGCTGGCATTCGTGGAAATACTGAACATACTACTGACGGCGGGACACATCGTGGACGTGAACCGCTTCCTCATAAGCAGGAATGTCAATCCACAGTTCGGCTCACTGTCAGGCTATTTCAGATGGTCGTTCGCCGGAGACCATTTTACCCTCTGGCAACGCACGGACTACAATTCAACGCTATGTTTTAACCACAGGATACTCGATCTGCCTTTCGGTGTCCTGGCAGCAAAAGACAGCGGGAAAGACAAGGAAACGGCAAACTGAAAATGAAACGATATGGAAACTACGGTAAAAATACCCAACCGGGAAATCGCGCTCGCGGCATTTGACAGGCTCCGCCGGGAACAAAGGAAGGATGCCGCACTGAGGCTGGCCGGGTGTATGCTCAGAGGGACATACATATCCCTCGGCATCGGTGATACCGACTGGGAAATAGACACCGCACTGCACAAATGCGGCGGTGAGCCTAAAACCGGATACGGTCATACGGCACATTTCCACTTCGACGGCGAGACGGAAATGGAAACAGAGAAATATGAAAGGCTCAAGGAAGAGTACGAATGACAAGGGAGCGGCCGAAAGGTCGCTCTTCTCATTTATAAACGACATGTACGGGAAACAGAATCCTGCCGTACACAGGTAACAGAAATGGAAGAACAGGAAAGACTGACAATGGAATTCGTGAAATCGCTCATGGACAAGTCCTACACGCTGGTATGGGTGGACTACAACGACAATCTCGACAACTGCCGTGACACCATCCAGAAGTGTCTGGAAGAAAGGAGCTGTGAAAGTCTGTGGGAGAAAGTGGACGAATGGTACGGTGACGCCGAATGGGAAGCTGTCCGTGAAATCGTCTCAAAGCTGAAGGATGAATGTATCCGTTTCCATGATTTCGGGGAAGAGGAAGTGGACAAGTTCTTTGAAGAACACGAAGACGAAATCAGGGAAGAAATCTATGACAGAAACGACTCTGACACGCTGAAAGAACTTCTCAAAAACACGGATGACATCCCCGTGCGTGTCGAGATGCTGTCAAACTACGACTGCATCAATTCCAACTGGCTGGAATCGCAGGAAGGATACCGGTACAAGGAATCCTATTTCGGGGATATGATAGACGCGCTGAACCTCAATCCAGCCAAAGTGAAGAAAATGCTGGTGGAGAAAGGCTACACGGTATATGGCCGGTTCCCCGACAAAAAATACAGGGACGGCAAGGAACAGGTATCCTATGAACAGTTCTACCATGAACTCATCAACTCCTGCTGCGGTGCCAACCTGCTGACCTATATCGGCAAGGTAAGCCTGCAGGAACTTTATGATGCCGGATTCTCGCTTGGGGAAGTCATTATTCCCAAAGGCAACTGCTGCGGCATCTTCAGCTCCATGTACGGCGGTGGAAGCCTCCTGGAAATGGAACTCCTGAAAGATGTCAGACTGAAACTGGAAGTCAGGGACTATCACGGATTCCGCTTCCGTCTTGACAGCGAGAACTCAAAATATGAATGCTCCATCAAGCATGTGTACGGGGTATGCGATTCCTTCTTCGGAGAAAAGATAGGTCTTGTTGCTTCATAAATCAAGTATGGTCAATTAAAGATATCAAATTATGGAAAAGAAATATGCAATCATCCTATTCAAGGGAAAAGAATACCTGTGCGGACACGAAGACGGCTGCCATTACGATGTGTCCTGCCCGGTGAGGACATTCACTGAAGGAGAAGACGACTTCAAAATTCAGGAATCCGGGAAAAACCGGTCTGAAAGGACATTCCGGTACCATGGAAAGGAATTCAGGCTTGTCACCGGCTTCTACCCGAACGGATGGCCGGTTCTGAGTCTGGAATCACCGGACAACGGGGAACTATACACGGTACTTACCGTCAATCTGGAAGACTCCCCGGCATTCGGGATTCCCGACCAGGCATTCATTGACATAAACAACAATCCGGAAGCGATGGAATTCCTCATAAGGAACAGCCTTGCCGAAGATACGGGATACAGACGCAAAAGCGGATGGGTGGAATACCCGATGGCAAGGCTGAACCTGGCTGACCTGTACCGGTTGTCACCGGAATCGTTCGAGAACAAGGAATAAGAATCAACAACAGAAATCATTAACCAAATCATAGGAGTTATGGCAAAATACGATGTAAGAGTAAGGTACGCCTTCGAGGGTACCTACAAGGTCGTTGCGGAAGACCGCGACGAGGCGGAAAGAATTGTAACGGAAGACTGCGGCCTGGTACTGGGCGGCAACATCCACACTACCCGCGATGATGACGAGGTGACAGACTGGAGATTCAGCTCTCACCCCGACATGCAGATCCTTTCTTTCAGGGAACGGGTTGGCAAAGGCAAGGTCAGATACACATCCATGTGTTTCAGCGACAGGATTGAAGAACTGCGGAAGGACATAATCGAGGCCATCAGACAACTGCTCGATGCGCATGGCATGAAAGAAATCTCATTCAGTGACAGCAATGACGATCCGGTATGGGTCATCTGGTTCGGGAAAAACGGCGATCCGTATGAATGCCGGGTAACGAAACTTAAAGTTACGGAGGATAGTATGACAGTAATCGCATTGGAGAAGGAAAGCGGGGACGAAGTGGCCTGCTACACTCCCTACGACCTTGGAGCCAGCAACATTGATTGGCTCAATCAAATGTACGAAGCAGTAAGGCTTCAACTTGAAAATATAAACGGAAACTCTTGAAATAAAAGACGATATGGCAACAAAAATCAACATGGACAGGCATATTCGGGAAGGATGGACTGTCGGAGCGTTCATCAGGGAGCTGGCCCCGCAGGTGGAAATGATCATGAGCGGGCAAAGCTGGAGGGAACCTTTCAGAAACAAACAGGAGCTGGCGGACTGGTGCAGGGACAACCAGCCCTATTACAAGAAAAGGATACCTGAAGTGAACAGCTATTTTGCAAGAATGTATAACCTCAAATAAGAACAACATTATGAAATATCAAGCGGAAAATGCAGTCTCCAGCTTCTTCTACTATATGTGGAATGCCTGGTGCGAGGAAGAGTGCAGGACAGTATTCAAGGAAATGCACCCACATTTCTGGGAAAAATGGTCTCTGATGACGGACAAGGGAATATTCGGAGCCGCCGAACGGTTCTATGCGGAACTGACGGACCGTTACAGGGAAAAGCTGGTGGAACGGGCCGTCAGCCTGTATGACGGCAAAGCCAGACGCAAACACCCGGACGATTCCGAAATCAAGGTGTGCAATGATTGCGGTTCAACGGAGATTGAAATCCAGGCATGGGTGGATGTAAACACGAATGAATACCACAGTGACGTGGACGATGACATCTGGTGTTCCCGGTGTGAGGACAATGTGGAGACCTGCTCCAAACAATCCTTTCTGGAAAAGATGCAGGAATGGTGGAAATCCAACAGCACCGATAACCTTGAATACCTGACCGGATTCAAGGCGTCCGATTTCCCTCCGGCCAATTCCGGGCAGACATTCGCCGAGGCCGCCGACGAATGGTGGAACGGCAAAAACTATGACGAGAAGCGGAACATATACCTGACAAACAACTAAAGACAACGGCTATGGCACGGAACATCATTGACCTGATCTGCAACTCATGCAGTTGCGGCAAGGAAGAGGCACAGGAATACCTGGACGACGAGATAAGGAACCTGCAGGAACTTCAGGAAGACAACGACCTGAGAAGCGAAGACTTCGAAATCGCGTGCAGCAACCTCGGACTCGACCAGGACTGGCAGATATATTTCATCAACCGTCTTGCGGGACTTTAATATCTACACTATGACTTATTTTCAGAACATACACTCACTGGCGGAGCTGAAAAAAGAATACCGCCGTCTGGCAATGCTTCACCACCCGGACAAGGGTGGTGACACTGCCCTCATGCAGCAGGTGAATACCGAATTCGGAAAGCTGTTCGAGGTCTGGAAAGACAAGCCTTGCGTTTCCACAACCCCGACAGGCTACGAACACGACTTTCAGGATGCCACCGCAAAGGAATACACCGAATACGTGTACAATGAATACCGCTGGAAAGGGCGCAACTACAACGGGCAGTCCGCGCCGGAAATCACGGAACTGGTCAGGGCATGGCTCAAGGAGACCTATCCGAGATACACCTTCTCGGTCCGCAGGGACGGATACAACTCAATCCTTATCCGGCTGATGAAAGCGGACTTCGAGGCTTTCACCAGAGAATCCGGCAAGGTACAGGGAGACATCAACCACTACAACATTCAGGCATCGGACAGTCTGACCGACCGGGCCAAGGAGGTGATGACAAATGTCAGGGATTTTGTCATGTCGTACAACTTTGATGAAAGCGACCCCATGACGGACTATTTCCACACCAACTTCTACCTAACGCTCGGAATCGGCAGCTACAGACAGCCCTACCGGATGGAACTGCCGAAGATTACGGGAAAAGACAGTCCTGAAGTATTCAGGTTTCCCGAAGGACCTGTACACAAGGCTATGCGCCAGGCACTGGGCAAGGCCCGGTTCGGCTTCATCGAGAGTCGGAGACATATCGGGGAAATGATACTTGGAGAAGACTTTTACGGTTCACAGGGCGAACATTATTTCTGGCCCAAGGAGTATTCAAGCGCGAAGACGGCACAGAAACGCATCGGAAAACTGGAGGCAGCCGGATTGCACTGCGAACTGACAGGCTGCAACGGCGGATACATACGCCTGCTCGGATATACTCCGGAGACGGAAAGCAGTCTGGAACGGGAAAGGCAGGAATATGCCACGGCATACCGGAAGTGGGTGTCAGAACACGGCATATCCCCAAATACGGGAACAGTACACCAGAACATTTCAAATCCAATCAGACAGATACAATTATGACAAACAGGGAAATCATCAGAGAACTGAAGCGCCGCGGCTACAGCCGGGTGGACATTGATACGGACAGTAGAGCCGCAAAGACTTTCTACACCTACCGTGGCGGGCTTCATATCAACGGTACGGAAGATCTGTCATTCCATATCGTACCGCCACAGGACAGTCTCGGACTGGGACGGTTTGCAATATGCGCCACCCGTAACGGGGAAAGCTCACAGCTGGGGACAGACCAAGCCCCGTTCTTTTTTCGGGCGGCTGCTTGCCTTCCTCAAAGGTGAGAGAAAAGAGAATGAGATAATAGATGGAATATGTACCGACAGAAAAACAGAATAGAAATATGAAAGCAAAAGTATTGAAATACAAGTTTGACGGCAACACCATCGTTGCCCCATACATGGAACTTGAACCGTATGCGGAGAATGTATTCATCTCGCTGGCAAGAAAAAACGAATACGGAAACGAAAGTGAAGACAGTTTCCATGTAATCTGCAAGATAGGTGATGTCCATTTTTCCTGCGGACAGTATTCACGCAGAATCCTTGACAAGGAGGGTCACCGGGAAGAAGCGGCAGCCTATTGCAAGAACTGGATTGAAAACATCCTGAAGGATGCGGAGGATGGAAAAATCATCCCCCTCTTGTCTGTCCATGTATTCAATGCCCTCGGTCTTGACTCCACTCCCTTGGTACAGGCCCGTGAGACGTATGCAAAAAGGCAGGAAGAAAAGCGTCTGGAACGGAAAAGAAAAGAAGAACAGGAAAAAAAGGAGAAAGAATCCCGATGGCATCAACAACTCGACGAAAACAAACGGAAATTCCTGAACGGTGAGAAAATAACGGCAGAAATGTTTCTTGAAATCACAGGAAGGGACGGCTTTGACATCCATATCAGAACCAAAGGGACATTCAACCGACATGTAACAGCAATCGACCGGAACGGAACCGTCAGTTTCAGAAAATACAAAGGCCGCCGTACTCCCGACTTTACCGGATGTCATAAGGCTGTAACAGACTATCTTGCATTCCTTGCCGAAGATGAAATCAGCCAATAAAATCCAAAGCGGTAACAGTCATCCTATGCAACTGTTACCGCTATTATCAGGACATATCAGGATTTACAGCTTCCTGTTCAGTATCATCGCCAAGGGATAGATAAACTGGTTATAGACCTTGAGCTTCTTCAGATCCAGCACATACCCTGCATAGGGATTGGTACAGTCCGAATAGAAAAATACGTCGGTAAAACCCGCATGTTCCTTTATGATTTCACCTTCCAGGGGAATCTCGTCCACATCAAACTCCTCCAGAGGCAGTTCCTCCAGGCGGGCATATTCCCCATTGCCCAACACATTGAGGTTACGGTTGAACAGCACATATCCCCGCTTACTGTAATCCACACGCATACCATACGGACGCTCCACAAGGAAAGCATCCGCAGCTTTCTTTATATAATCTTCCATGATTTTTCAAATTAGGATTTGCAAAAATACACCATTCCTTTGTCAAAGACGAACAAATCAAAGGGTTTCTCACCGATATGCCTGCAAGAAAATACAACGACACATAACCTGTATATTTTATTTTCCTCCCTGCAAAGGTAGTCCCGTGTCCAACGTACCCGGACAAGGTCAGGCCCCTATGGGGTTGGCTGAAAGACAATCATCCTCGCCGGTGGCTGCGGTATTTTCTTTCGCCAAACCTTGCGGGTACGGCCACGGGACAGTCAGGCAGGCGAAAAATAAAAAATACCGGCTCCCGGAGCCGGACGTGTTTAACAGATAAAATACAATGAATCATGAAAATCCTGAATGAAGAACATTTCCAGAATGTAAAGCGTTACGCCGAATCCATCGGTGATACATCACTCCAGAATTGTCTGGACAGACTGAAAAAATGGGAGGAGAATCCAGACCATCCAAGCGAAATCTCGCTCTATTATGACCATGCCCCGTACTCGTTCGGCTTCACGCAACGCTATCCAGACGGAAGCATCGGAATTGTAGGCGGTCTGCTCTATCACGGAATACCCGACCAATCCTTTGCCGTGACACTTGAACCGTTCCACGGATGGCAGATACATACCTAAAAACAGACAATCATAGTATTAACTTTATAAAATTCAAGATTATGGAAGCAATGGCAGTATTGGAAAAACAACAGCAGTTTGATTTTCAGAACAACGGAATCGAAGTAATGAACTTCGAGACTCTCCAACGTACCTACAAGGAGAATGACATCTACGGCAAGCCTGTCCAGGGCATCTATCACTACCAGGTCCTGCAGCGTATGATGGACATTTGCGAGAAGTACAACCTCGATTACGAGGTGGAAGAAATCTTTGCGGCACAGAACAGGAACAAGACACAGCCGGGAGTGAGCATTCTCCCGCAGGTGGAACAGACACTTGGTGAAAAAGCAGTGGAAGCCCACATCCTCCGACGTATCTTTGCGACCATCCGTATCAAGGACTGGGAAACGGACGAGCTGACAACTACGCTGGTCGTCGCCTACCATCAGGACGGCATACAGGCAGCCATAGGCCCGTGCGTGAAAGTATGCCATAACCAGTGTATCCTCTCGCCGGAAAGAAGCATCTGCAATTACGGAAAGAACAAGGTGACAACGGAAGGGGTATTCGAGACGGTGGACGGATGGCTGGCAAACTTCGAGGTGAACATGAACGAGGACATCGCAAGGATTCAGCGGCTGAAACGCAGAATTGTCTCACTGGAGGAAGTATATATGTATATCGGACTGCTGACAGCGTTGCGTGTTTCCCATGACAGTTCGGACAGGAACCTGTCATCCTCCGTAGAAACTTACCCACTGAACCAGAGCCAGATTTCCATTTTCACGGAAGAGGTGTTGAAACTGGTCCGCGAAAAGGGACAGATTACCGCCTGGGACTTGTATAACGTAGCGACTGAGATATATAAGCCTGGCAGAACGGACTTTCCGGCACTGATTCCACAGAACGGAGCAATGGCGGAACTCCTGCTTTCACGTCTGCCGGCAGAAGTGGAAATACAGGATGCAGTGCTGATCAACTGAGTTCAATATAATTTGGCTACAAAATCTTTTTATAAAATACGAGGACAACTCCAATTGAAAAGTAGTCCTCGTATTGAAAATATTACATAAATTTCAGTAGGATTATTTCACGATTTCTCCCTTATTGTTTACAATTACTCCGTCCGGCTGACACAGATACAGGTTTTTGCCGATGGCCTCGATTGATGTGTAGATAGGTGGAGTTACAATCCTGCCGTCTCGGTTCAACAGTCCATAGTAATCTGGAGTGCTGTAATTTCCACTTCGAACCAGATATCGTTGACAATCCGCTATGCCATAAATTTTATTGTCTGTATATTCACCATCAACAGATTCCATGTCATTACGAAGTTCCGTTGTCTCATATTGCAGGTTATTCACCTCGTCAATTACGAAATTGACTATCATATTGCCATCGTGATCATATCGACGGGCAATATGGTCAGCATGGCGTACTTCAATATAGTCATCATATACATTAATTGCCGTATTCTCAACAGGGAAGAGCAAATCAAGATCTGCTGTGTATAATCCGACACATCCGTCTTTTTCAACTTGCCAGAATCCTTCGTTGTTGAACAGATTGTCATATTCTGCATTTATGGCCCAACGACCAGTCCGGTCAATCAATCCCATTTTACCGTCAACAGGATTCTTTATCATACAATATCCATTTTTGAATGCGTATTTCGGACCATCAAAATGTACCTGGAAATCCTTGTCAATAACAACCCTGCCAGAATGATCAATGAATAACAGTTCACCGTTTTTCTCTACAGCAGCCAAACTTTCAGAAAACACCCATGCCCTAGTATAGTTCTCTGGAATAGCAATCTCTCCAGTAAAACGGTTGATGTATCCACGCTTCCCGTTTCTTGCAAAAACAGCAAGCGAGTCCTTATCACTGGAGGTCACCACCCAATCAACATCATTGAGCAGCACAATTCTTTTATTTTTATCATATACTCTACCTTTGTCCGAGTAATACATCTGTTGGAACACGATGTGATTACTGATGTGTTTCTCATTCCAAACCTTATCATTTATATGTGGTCTGAGCCACTCATCATATACAACTTCCGTTGCAAAGGCATATAATACACAACCTGTGAACAATATCAACAGAATTGTTGCACACGAAGCAAAAATACGTTTCACAACTTTCCCGAATGAACTTTCGTCTTTATATCCGAATAATCCAATCACCCACAGTATTGCCTGCCAGAGACCGCCAAGCAACGTAGCAAAATACTCCTTAAATGTTACTTTTTTCATGATTCAATGTTATTTATTATTTTCATTAATGATTTGCCAAGGCTTCAAGTCGAACCATCTCTTTTGGGTCGCATTTCATTTTACCTTCTTTCTCAAGCATACGATAAACTGAAGACAGGGCTAGTGCTCCTTTCTCGGTTAACATTCCGTTATTATCAGCAAGAGTATAATATTTGACAGCTTGTTCCCAATGCCCTTCACTATCATCACGCATACTTAATTCTCCCAATTTGACATATAGCACAGGAAATCTATCTGCATATTTATGGAGACTTTGCTCGTATAGTTCCTGATTATCCAATTCTTCATACAGGAAAATTTGTAAGATGCAAGCCATATCACTTCCTTTTGCTGCCGCCTCTTTCAGTAATTGTTGTGAAGCAAGTGTATCATTTTTACATTCAAAAGCATAAATAGCATCATAAATCATAGCATCTGCTGGAGATACATTCCTTAATTTGGCCACAGTCTCCTGAGGTATATCTTTAACACGGGCATGATCCAACATATCTATCAATAAACGCAAAAGATGATTCTCGTCCAAAGACTTGATTATATCTTTTATATTTTTACCACTCTTCTTGCAGGAAAGTGCATACATAGTCATCATATTGAAAACACTTTGCTTAACACCGTCCCCATTACGGTAGCAAACAGCCAGAGCATCATAAGCTTCAATCTCTCCCAGTCTTGCTTGCTGAATGAGTTTTTCAATTTTAGGATTAGGGACATTTACATCTTGAGATATAGGGTAATGCTCAATATCCATATGTTCCTCACACGATGTACTACATAACAATACTAAGGCACAACATAGTATAAAAAAAATCTTTTGCATAATATTGGGACATTTAATATAGAACTATTTTATTGGCTTCATCGTCAAAGAAATGTTCATTTGCTTTCTCTGCACTAAAATCCGGTTTCGCCATGCAACAATAAAGACGCTCACGGCTTCTATTTACTCGGTCTGTCATTATCTGAGTCCCGGCAGACGTAGTTTGGAAAGATATGGTATTGGTTATAGAAATAGAGGCTGCCACTTTTTCCACATCCTGATTGGTCTCCGATATAAGCAAACACCCATCCTTTCCCTTTTAATTCATCCACTAATGACTTGATTGCTTTACTATTGTACTCACGTGAGGCATTTTCATATCCATCGGTAACAACTGTTACAAGGACACGATCATCCTCACCAACTTTAGAACGAATTACATTGAAAGACATCCCCATAGCATCGTACAAAGCAGTACAACAATCAGGGTGATAGGTTTCTGATGTTAACTCTTTAACCTCCTTAGCTGGCACACAATCATATACAGTCTTAACATCATCATTGAATGTTACGAGTGATACAAAATGTTCCTGATTCTCATTCTTTTTTTCAGCAGAACGAATGGTTTGTACCGTTTCATTAACACTGTCAATAGCCTCTTTCTTGATGCTTTGCATCGAACCACTCTCGTCGAGAATGATAAGATTAAAAACTCTTGTTTTCATTTGATATGTTTTTTAATTTAACAATTTATATTCTAAGCGGAACAAGTATGCACATAATAAATGCACTCTATATTAGTCGCTTGACAAAATATAGAGTGCATTGACTTACGGTTTCTATCTTCAACGTTTTAATTTATATCATTGAGCCCGTCTTTTTACAATTTCCTCGCTTCAGCCTGCATTTCTTTCAATTGTTTCCAGCGTCATTAATGTAATCGAAACTTCACTAACACATTTCAACTAGCCTGTCAATGAATCCATATACAGATATTTCCTCATCATCTGTCATACCAAAGCCATCTTCATCCATATAATATTGTCCGTCAGGATTAAGCTCCCAACGAATCGAACAGACTCCGTTCTCGAATTTGCCTATGGATATTGGAAATGATGCACGTAAGATTTTTAGCACAATAATATCCATCGCTAGGAATTGTATCCCAATCAATGTCCTTTAATGAAATATGCAACAAATTCTCACAACGATCCATAAACTCATATGCACACTTTATCCGTTGGTCTAACAAAAAACGAGGCTTCCAATACTGTGCAACGACTTCATTTACTAACATCATATCTTCACCTAATTCTTTCGTCTCAAAAGGATATATAGTAAATCTTTCGGAACATAACTCCTTATAGAGCTTGAATGCCTCAGAATTTTTAGGCCCCTCTTTCAAAATTTGTTTTTTCCTGAATAATCCTAACCACTTCATACTACATTATTTAATTTGTTTGACATCGCATTTATTAGTAACTATTGTAGCTTTAGATACTTTTACATTATTCAAATTCCACCAATCAGAAAATTCTGTATAAATACAGACATTCATATTGTCTGTCGAGTCATTGTGCTTAACAAAAGAAACTAAGCAAACTTACAATTAATTCAGAATGTATTAGTTTATACCTTTTTCTTATTGTTTGCCTAAAGCATTAGCTGCCCATTTTAAATACATTGCGGCTTTTTCATCAGCTTTTTGGGCATATCGAAGCTGAGTCTTGTAGTAATCTAAAGCACTTTCAGCATATCGGGCTTGTGTCTTTGCCCGATCTATATCACCACGTTTTGTATAATATGCCGCTTCGCGCTGATGGCCTTCGGCTTTTTTCAAATAATATTCTGCCTCTCGTCGATATCCGTCAGCCTTCTTCTGATAATACTCTGCCTCACGTTGATAACTCTGTGCCTTTTTAATATAGTAGTCATCCTGCGCAAATGCAGACACAGATATTGTTAATAATAATAGAAATAAAAACTGTTTCATATCATTGATTCTCTATTTATAAGCTATAAACATTCATTTGGGATAAATCGCCATACAAAGTTTTTCTTCTCTTCAGTTTCAGATGAAATATGATGTTTAGAAGACTTTAGACATTGATAAAAAACTTTAAATTAAACTCTCAATTGCTTGTTTATATATACTCTCAGCTGAAAGTCTTTTACCTTTTAGCAGATACACGTATAAGTAAACCCAATAGTTCCTGTTTGTCCAACTCTGCCCCAACAGTGGATATAGATTCCATCGTCCAAATCC
>ENA-OQDT01001643-OQDT01001643.1-human-gut-metagenome-genome-assembly--contig:-NODE-1643-length-12702-cov-3.515149_pt1 | contig 12702 bp, 19 predicted proteins | sample MGYA00242786_ERZ504617 | MGnify/ENA primary metagenome ERZ504617 (study PRJEB26092, sample SAMD00036337) | human gut metagenome | host: Homo sapiens | study: EMG produced TPA metagenomics assembly of... | reverse complement strand
AGATATGGTATCATGGAAAAAATCAATCTGACGGGGGTATCAGGATGGACGGACAAGAAAAGCTGCTGGAAGCGTTGCCGAGCTTCCCGCTGGAACAAGAATAACGATCAAGAGGGCTGCACCCTCTTACGCCGCTTTGCGGCTATTACCTGCACACCCCCGAAACAGATACACCCGCTGCGCGTCTGTACCTATTTCGGGGGCTAATAATGACTGTAACCTACGCCTTTCGGGGCTGATAACCGCCAGTTTCAAGGCTTCTCCCGCACGTTTGCAGAGGTGGGCGAATACTTTATCCTATCCCCGTCCATACCCGGCATGGCTGCGGTGATCTTGCCTATCGTCCTGCGTCGGTCTGCGTTGTGGTACATACAGATCAAATTTTCTTCTTCCACGGTAAAGTGCATCATTCCTCATACCTCCAATTCATTTTTCTTGGTTCTGGCCGCCGCCTTTTTCGGGCTGGTGGCCTGTTTGCTGTCGGCAAGCTGCTTGCGGATAGATGGCCGGGGCTTGCGAATACTCACATCACGGCGCTCATCTTTGTTAATCATGGCATATACCCCGTAGCGGACAGATGAAAACAATGTTGAATCGAATGTTTTCTAAATTCCAAACTTGCAGGAACCGTATTTGGCGGAGGTGCAGATGCTGTTGGCGCAATACAGGGCAATCCGGCATTAAAAGAGGCTTATGGGATGGGAAAAAAGTTTAAGGGGATGTATATGCAGAAGTGCGGCTTGAGGGACGGATCACTGGTCCCGGTAACTGCATTGCTTGCGCAGGGATTAACGGATTCTTCTTTAAAATATCATCTTCAAAATGCAAAAAATCATGGTGTGACACAAAAAGAGATTGCGGCAGTAATCACACATGCCGCATTCTATGCAGGTTGGCCAAAAGCATGGGCTGTTTTCAATCTTGCAAAGGAAGTGTGGGAAACAGGCGAAGGAGATTTGCCATACGAAGAGGAAGGGATGCGTGCGCATGCAAAAGAGATGGTATTTCCAATCGGTGTATCAAATGATGGCTTTGCACAGTATTTTTCCGGCAGAAGTTTTCTTGCACCGATTTCTACTTCTCAGGTTGGAATTTTCAATGTGACATTCGAACCTGGATGCAGAAATAACTGGCATATCCATCATGCAAAAAGTGGAGGTGGACAGATTCTGGTATGCGTTGCCGGAAGAGGATATTATCAAGAAGAAGGCAAAGAAGCTGTAGAAATGAAGCCAGGCGACTGCATCAATATTCCGGCAGAAGTGAAACACTGGCATGGCGCCGCACCAGATGAATGGTTTAGCCATCTTGCAATAGAGGTTCCGGGCGAAAATGGTTCTAATGAATGGCTTGAACCGGTAAGTGATGAAGAATATGGGAAATTATAATAGGAAGGTGAATGAAATGTTTGATAGAAGTATTGTATTGAATAATGGAGTGAAAATTCCACAGCTTGGTCTTGGAACCTGGTTTATTGATGATGATAAGGTTGCTGACGCTGTAAAAGCAGCGGTAGAGATTGGATATAGACATATTGATACTGCACAGGCATATGGTAATGAGCGTGGCGTGGGCAAAGGTTAATCAGTGCGAAGACAGATATGTAGAGGGAAATCGAGCAGCATGGAAAGCTCTTGAGGATGTAACGGACGAATTGAAAGAATAGAATCAGATGGCGTGGATACAAGCTATGAACAACATTTACAATCGGGCGGAAGAGATTGTGATTCATTAGTTGGTTCTGTAATAAAAAGTAAAATAAGCAAGACTGGATGTTATTTATACATTATGTGAATTGGAACCAGCTCGGAAACGGGCTGGTTTCTTTATCGGCAAAATTGCCGCTAAAACTTATAACAAGGTTTTGCTTAAAAATGAGCAAAAAAGGAAAAGTATGCCTTGTAAAACAGATTTTTGATTTACAAGGATAGTTTGGTATTTAATTAAAGATAAATGATGCCGAAAACGGCAAAAACATAAGGCGTAAGCAAAGATGAATGTTTGATAATTTGCCGATAATGTGATATACTATATAAAAGTGTAAATTTTGATTTGAATTATAACGGAGGAGAACAGATGCGATACCTTTCAGTTACTGAAATAGCAAAAAAGTGGAATGTTTCAGAGCGCAGCGTCAGAAATTATTGTGCACAGGGACGTGTACCAGGTGCATTTCTTACCGGTAAGACTTGGAATATTCCTGAAAATGCAGAAAAACCGGAGCGCTCAAACAAAAAGAAAGAGCAGCCAGTTACTTTGCTGGATATTCTGCAGGAGCAGAAAGCAAGTAAGTATTCTGGCGGCATTTACCATAAGACACAGATTGATTTAACATACAACTCCAATCATATTGAGGGCAGCCGTCTGACCCATGATCAGACCAGATACATCTTTGAAACCAACACCATAGGCGTAGAAAACGAAGTGCTGAATGTGGATGATGTGATTGAAACAGCAAATCACTTCCGTTGCATTGATATGATTATTGATAATGCAAAAGCGGCTTTAACAGAAAAGTTTATTAAAGAACTACATTTGATTCTGAAAAATGGAACCAGTGATTCCAGAAAAGATTGGTTTGTTGTTGGTGATTACAAGAAATTGCCGAACGAAGTTGGCGGAATGGAAACAGCACTTCCAGAAGAAGTTGCCGATAAAATGAAAGCTCTGTTGACTGAGTACAACGGAAAAGAAGAAAAGACTTTTGAGGATATTTTGGATTTTCATGTGAAGTTTGAACAGATCCATCCATTCCAGGACGGCAACGGTCGTGTAGGACGTCTGATTATGTTTAAAGAATGTTTGAAATACAATATTGTGCCGTTTATTATCGAAGATAATCTGAAAATGTTCTATTATCGTGGACTGAAAGAATGGAACAATGAAAAAGGTTATCTGACAGATACCTGTCTGACCGCACAGGATAAATATAAAGCATATTTGGATTATTTTAGAATTGTTTATTAAAAGCGATTTCTATAAGTCCTTTTCAAAGTGTCATCTCACACTTTGGTTTGAGGAAAATCATTAGATGAGAGGTACAGCAATGACTGGTGAAAAATTTACATTAATGCAGTATTCGGTTCACGCAATTCTTGGACTGATTGATGCAGAAGATTTTGTTATTCCTGAAATTCAGCGTCCATTTGTATGGAAGCGCAGTCAGGTTAGAGATTTAATAGATTCTTTATATAATGGCTATCCTACTGGCTACATTATTACTTGGAAGAATCCAGATGTAAAAACTAAAGATGGCGGTAAAGCGAATGGTAAAAAAGTGCTGATAGATGGTCAGCAACGAGTAACCGCTTTAATGGCCGCTATATCTGGGAGAGAAGTTCTGGATGATGATTTTAATAAGGAACGTATTAAAATTGCATTTAATCCTTTGGCAGAAGATGAAACAAAAAGATTTGCGGTACAAGATGCTTCTCATCTGAAAGATAAAAAATGATTTCCTGCTGTTTTCGCCAAATTCTGCGTTTTTTATTTCATATCCTTTAGCTTCCATAAATGTAAGAAATTCTGAATAAGTGGAAACGATCCGGATTGTCTGGTTGATATCTTTTCGCAGCTGCGCTTTTTTACTGGATTCAGATTTATTTGCAGCCCATTCATTGTATTTCATTCCTTTTTTACCATCTGGCATAATTGTGGACAGGTTATGTTCCTGGCATAAAGTGTCGCTGAGATTTCGTATTTTCCAGTAATTCTTTTTACAGTCATGGTAATGAGAAAAAGTGATGTTATCTGCAGAACAGAAAATTAAATGGTTATGTACATGACCTTTATCAGTGTGTGTTGTCAGAACATAGGAGTATTTTCCCTCCAGTAAGCGATCCGCAAGTTCTTTGCCAATTTGATGGGCTTCTTCATAGGAAACTTCACCAGGGGAAAATGCCTGAATCAGATGAAATGCCTTATTTGTATTGTGCGGATCTCTGCAGTCATGTGTATGATCCAAAGTGTATTTAAAGTCAAGAACGGCTGTTTCGGGAGAGCAGGCAAAGGAAGAAATATATAGATTCTGGTCAGTTTTATCTGGATTGCAGATGTATTCTATTGCTTTTTTTACGCTGTTAGTGTCGGGAAAATCAACTACCCAGAGTCGCATTAATTCTTCCCGACTCTGAATGGTTATTTCCGCATGACTCCAACAATGCAAGAATATTCAATTATTATGTCCTGTGTTTTCTACCTAGAATATTTGTAATACATTCACTCATTTTTGTTTGGTAAAACAGATTTACACAAATGTGTTTCGCTCCATTCCTTCATCTGTTCCAAAATAGGGACAAAACTTTCAGCCAGTTCTGTAAGGGTGTATTCTACTTTGGGTGGTATTTCTTGATAAATCTGGCGCTTGATCCATCCGTCGTTCTCCAGTTCCCTAAGCTGCTTTGTCAGTGTTGACTTTGTAATCTCATCCCCGATTCGTCTTTGTAATTCTCCGAATCTCTGAACTTTATATACGGCGATGTACCACACAATCAGAATTTTCCATTTACCTCCAATGATGGATTGTAGTGTAGTCATCGGAACGCAACTTGCCATAAGGCTCCGACTGCGGGAAAATTTATTATCGGCCATACGAAAAACCTCCTTTGTACGAAAAAATTATACGGTATTTTTCATTGGATATCAAGATAGTGTCTTTTTTTATACCGATATTTTAAAAGATACCAGGTGTCAAAAATTGGTCTAGGACAACAAAAAGACAGTACTTGTAAGATTATTTTTTTCGATTTAGACTGTGCCTGAACGGAGGCGAAAGAGATGAAACGAGATATTCAGATTTCTGTCCTCGGCATCCAAAATACTGGAAGCGAACCAGAAGCAATTCTGACAAAGACAACCGGAACCTATTGCTTTGAAAATGGGTTTTACAAAATCCAATACTGTGAACTGGATGAAAATGGAACCGCCACGGACAATCTTCTTTTTCTTTTAGAAACAGAAATGCGGTTGAGTAAAAGCGGTTCTATTGCCGGACAATTTTTATTTATTCCAGGCAAAAAGACAACGGCAGATTACCTGATGCCCTTTGGAAAGATTGCTTTTGAGGTTGAAACAGAATTCTATCACTTGGATGTGAAAGAGGATGAGCTGAATGTACAACTGAAATATAGACTTTATACAGGCAATCAGTTGTTCTCTGTAAATACCCTGACCATTCAAATCTGTGAGGATGGTTTTGGTTTAATCAATAAGACAAGGAGGAATCATTTATGAGAAAATTATTTACTTCTGAATCTGTAACAGAGGGGCATCCGGATAAGCTCTGTGACCAGATTGCCGATGCTATTCTGGACGCAATTCTTAGGAAAAAAACCCGATGCAAGAGTAGCCTGTGAGGTATTTGCTACAACCGGAGTAGTCTTTATCATGGGAGAAATATCAAATGGAGGTCTTGAGGGAATTGATATGGAGGCTATTGTACGTGATACGATCCGTGAGATAGGATACAGCGATCATCGCTTTGGATTTGATGCAAATACGGTAGCGGTTATCACAGCCATTCATGGGCAATCCCCGGACATAGCACAGGGTGTCACCTGGGCGTTAGAAGTCCGTGGGGGGTAAAAACCGGCAACTTGGAGCTGGTGATCAGGGAATGGTATTCGGATACGCTTCGGATGAAACGGACGAACTGATGCCAATGCCGATTTATCTGGCTCATGCTCTGACAATGAAACTTGCTCAGGTAAGGAAAAATGGAATCATTCCTTATCTTGGACCAGATGGGAAAGCGCAGGTGTCGGTTGAGTATGAAGATGATAAGCCAGTACGGGTGGATACGGTGGTCATTTCCACGCAACACATGCCGGAAATCGATCATAATACGATTGAAGAAGATGTGATTGAGCAGGTTATTCGAAAAGTGATTCCGGAACGACTTATGGATGAAAATACTAAATATCTAATCAATCCTACCGGACGGTTTGTGATTGGCGGGCCGCAGGGAGATACAGGTCTCACAGGAAGAAAAATCGTGGTAGATACCTACGGCGGATTTGCCAGACATGGCGGCGGAGCCTTTTCAGGAAAAGATCCGACGAAGGTTGACCGCAGTGCCGCTTATGCTGCCCGGTATGTGGCAAAGAACCTGGTTGCAGCTGGAATTGCCCATCGATGTGAAATTCAGATTGCGTATGCTATTGGAGTTGCACATCCTGTTTCCGTTTCAGTAAATACCTTTGGAACGGGAGTAATTTCGGATGAGAAGATTTTGGAACTGATAGACACCCACTTTGATCTGCGTCCATCTTCCATCATCAATGGATTAGGTCTGAGAAAACCTATTTACAAGCAAACGGCTGCCTACGGTCACTTTGGACGGAAAGATTTGCAGGTACCTTGGGAATGGACAGATAAAGTGACAGTGCTTCGCAACGCATTAGCAGCAAAAACAGAGGATTGAAAGGAGAAATGATTTATGCATTACACAGGAACGATTTGGAGACCGCCTTATGAGGCTTATAGTGCGCTGGTTCAGGTGACGGCTGGCTGCACCCACCATAAATGCAAATTCTGTACTCTTTATGAGGATGTACCGTTTAAATTCCGTATGTCCCCTTTATCAGAGGTGGAAGAAGATTTGAAAGAAATCAGCCGATATTACCGGAATGCGAAACGTGTACTTTTTTACCGGAGCAAACCCGTTTGTCCTGAGTTTTGATAAACTGAAAACTCTGGCAGGGCTGGTTAAGAAATATTATCCGAAATCAGAGTCTATTGGCTGCTTTGCCCGCATCACTGATATTAAACCCAAAACCACAGAGCAGCTTAAGGAACTTCGCAGACTTGGTTATAACAGCATTACTATAGGCGTTGAGGCTGGTGACGATGAGGCGCTGTCTTTCATGCATAAGGGATTTGGAACAAAGGAGATCATTGAGGAGTGCAAGCGGCTGGATGCGGCCCACATGGATTACAATTTTTTTTATCTCGCAGGAATTTATGGTTCTGGCCGTGGAGAAGTAGGGGCGCAGAACACCGCAAAGGTATTCAACCAAGTTCACCCGAAGATCATCGTGTCCTCCATGCTGACAATCTATCCTACCTCTGAATTGTATCAGGAAATTCAGGATGGAAATTGGTCGGAAGAAACGGAGCTTGAAAAACTGCATGAGATGAAGACCCTAATTGGCAATTTGAATATTGATACCTATTTTGCAACGATGGGCGCATCAAACTGTGTCAACGTGGAAGGTAATCTGCCAAAGGATAAGGCGAAGATGATGAAATGGCTGGATGAAGTGATAGGTTCTGTGGACGAAAAAGAGCTTAGAAGGTATCGTGAAAATTTGCGGCATTTGTAATAGGAGGACTGGACAATGATACAGGATATTTTGCCTTACCGTTTAAACAATACATTTCAAAATGCGGCACCTGTATCAACGGATTTTTTTTTTCTCTTTCCAAGGAGAAAAGGTGCTTTTGAAAATCCGGAAGGGTGGAGGCTGTGCGCTTCCTACCTTCCAGGACTTGCAGCGTTCTATTAGTGAAGTAAGTGATTGGATTGTATATTTATTTTCTGTGGATGGAGTGTCGATTTATCTGATCTTGCAACAGGATACAGTAATGCTAGATGGGAAGTGCTTACATTATGTCTCTATTCAGAGTTTAAGTAGTGTTTTTCCTGAGTGGGCATATTTTGCCGGCATTACAGCACTGCATTTAGGGCGCTGGTATGAAAGAAATGTTTATTGTGGCAAGTGCGGAGATATGATGGAGAAGGATTCGAAACAGAGAGTACTGTTCTGCAGGAAATGCGGAAATATGGTTTATCCTGCCATAGCCCCGGTGGTGACAAATGGAGATAAGCTGCTGATGACAAAGTATGCTGACCGTCCTCTTTTTCAATGGGTTCTCATATCCGGTTTTGTGGAAATCGGAGAGACATTGGAGGAAGCGGCAAAAAGAGAGGTCTTTGAGGAAACGGGTATCCGCATTAAGGATTTGCAATATTTTGGAAGCCAGCCATGGGGATTTTCTAATTCCATTATTGTGGGTTATACTGCCAAACTGGACGGATCGGATAAAATTCATCTTGATACCAAGGAACTGGCAATGGCAGCATGGCATTCCCGTACTGATTTACCAAAAGAATTGACGGACATCAGTATAACCTATGAGATGATAGAAGCCCTGCGTATTGGCGGAAAAGGAGGACAGGCATGAGTACATATTGCACTGCAACTGTGATAAACCACAAAGAGATTGTACCGGGTGTATGGAAGATGGAGCTGGCGGCACCGGAGATCGCAAAAACGGCAAGACCGGGACAATTTATTCAGTTATATCCACCAGATGAGAGAAATCTGTTGGCACGTCCCATTAGTCTTTCCTCCATTTCTAAAATGAGTGTGACTATTGTATATCGGGTTGTAGGAAAAGGAACAAAGCAGTTTTCATGCCTACAAGTGGATGATATGGTCCATGTTATGGGACCGTTGGGAAATGGTTTCACGCTTCTGGATGCAGGAACACAAAATGTGATTGTTGGCGGTGGCTTGGGTATTCCACCTCTTTTGGAACTTGCAAAAAGGCTTCATGGAAATACAGTGGTATTGCTTGGGTATCAGGATGATCCGTTTATGGCAGAGGATTTTCAAAGATTAGGTTTGGAGGTTCATATTGCAAGCCAATCAGGAAACTACGGTTTTCACGGGAACGTGTTGGATATGTTGAAGAATATCACTTTTCCAGTGGGACAGATATTTGCCTGTGGACCTCGCCAGATGCTGCAATCTGTTTCGATGTGGGCGAAAGAGCATAATGTTCCTATTCAAGTATCCTTAGAGGAGCGGATGGCCTGCGGCCTTGGTGCGTGTCTTGGATGTGGGGTGAAAATACAAAAGCATGGAGAGCAGGACTGGAGATATCTCAGGGTATGCAAAGACGGCCCTGTTTTTTCAGGGGAGGAGGTAGTCTGGAATGGATAGCAGAATGGAAACAACCATCGCAGGAGTGACATGGAAAAATCCGGTGACAACAGCATTCGGTACATTTGGTTCTGGCCGTGAATATGGGGAATTGATCGACTTAAATCGTTTAGGGGCGATCACAGTAAAAGGAGTTTCTGAGGAAGCGTGGAAAGGGAATCCTGTCCCCAGGCTTGCAGAAACACAAAGCGGACTTTTAAATTCTATCGGCTTGCAGAACGCAGGAGCAGAGCTATTCATAGAAAATGATATTCCATTTCTCAGGCAGTACGATACAAAGATCATTGTAAATATCTGTGGACATACCTTATCACAGTATTGTGCAGTTGCAGAAAGGTTTGCAGATTGTGATATTGACATGTTGGAACTCAATATCTCCTGTCCGAATGTGGAGGAGGGCGGTTTGAGTTTTGGAACAGATCCCCACGTTGTGGAAAGAGTGGTGAAGGCTGTACGCAATTATGTGAAACAGCCTTTGATTGTAAAATTATCGCCGGAAGTCACTGACATAACGGAAATTGCCAGAGCTGCTGTCTCCGGCGGTGCCGATGCCCTTTCCCTAATTAACACCCTAAGAGGGATGAAGATAGATATTCATAAGCGCAAGCCGATCCTTGCCAATAAGATCGGCGGTTATTCCGGACCGGGTATTATGTCAGTGGCACTGCGGATGGCTTATGAGGTCTGCCATAGCGTTGACGTCCCAGTGATTGGAATGGGCGGTATTTCGACATTTGAAGATGCCCTTCAATTTATTATGGCAGGAGCGGAAGCGGTTGCTGTTGGGACTGCAAATTTTCATAATCCGTATGCGACTGTGGAGATCATAGATGGTATTAGGCAATACATGAAAGAAAATAAGATTTCTTCTCTGGAGGAAATCAGAGGATGTATTGATTGATGATAGATTTACGGAACAATAAAAGCGGTGATGGTGTCCATGGTTGATGTTGGATGTTCTGATAAAACGGTGGGAAAAATGATGAGACGATTGAATTTACAAATTCAGAAAAACTGGAAAACAAAATATTTGCTTATGATTGCCGGACAGAGCCTGTCTCTGATTGGAAGTACAGCTGTACAATTTTCAGTAATATGGTGGTTGTCTACCACTTTGGATTCGCCAATTATACTGGCCCTTGCCAGTATAGCAGCCTACATACCGAACATTCTTTTAGGGCCTTTTGTTGGTGTATGGATTGACCGTTTGAATCGGAAGTATGTATTTTGCGCTGATGGGATTGATTGCCGTGCTGTTAGGTGCTTGTTACATATTTTTTGTTCATGAAGGTGCTCATTTATTATATGCTCTGCTTGCCGGTGTGTATAAGCAAATTAATTTTATGGGACTGGGTGTGCAGATTGACGTTTATGCAGAACGTATGACAGATACGCAACTTGGTATTTTTTGCCTCATGGGTGTGTTTGCGACTTTATGTATAGGATATTTGCTGACAGCACTTGTAAAGAACATATGTCGCATCAAAAATAAGCTGCTCCGTGCGATGATTTACTACATAACGATTGCTTTGTTACTGCTCGATCCTTTATATCTAAGCTTCTTTTGTAGTTTTTTTGGCGGCGGGGATATGAACGGTATTGCTCTCATCTGTCCGGAAATGGACGGCAAATAAATCTGAATCCAGTAAAAAAGCGCAACTTCCGAAAAATGAAGAGAATGTGCTAGAAATGCAACCAATTGAAAATGCGGACGTAAATGCAACAGATGATGAAATTCAGGTGGATTATTTGGAGAAAACTGAAGAAGAGAATTCAGAATCCAGTTCAGAAAATGAAGATTATCCAGGAGAGGATGTAGTTGAAATTGTAAATCTGAAGGGGGAAACAACGACTGTTTATAAGTTGGCTGATGGAAGATACATGGATCGTATAGAAAGAATATTTATATTTGATGGCGTAGATACATGGACAGATACAAATGGTGTGGAGTGGAACCAGGAAGTGATATAGTTTTGTCAGAAGCAAAAAATCAGGTTGCTGAATAGACATAATCTATATTATAATATGTTTATAGCAAAACTCACTTGGAGGTGATAGCATGCCATTATTGAAAGAAGAAGCTTATACTATAGATGATATATATGCTTTACCAGATGGAGAAAGAGCAGAACTGATTGATGGTCGTATGTATATGATGGCACCACCAAGCCGAAAACATCAGAAAATATCAATGGAACTTTCTGGTATCATTCGTGAATATATCCGTTCACATAAAGGAAAGTGTGAAATATATGCAGCACCGTTTGCTGTTTATCTGGATGAAAGAAGCAATACTTATGTAGAGCCAGACATTTCTGTAATTTGTGATTTAGATAAGCTTGATGATAGAGGGTGTAAGGGTGCGCCTGATTGGATTATTGAGATTGTATCACCAGCAAGTAAGAAAATGGACTACCTGTTAAAGCTTCTGAAATATCGTTCAGCAGGTGTTAAGGAATATTGGATTGTGATCCTGAGAAGAATCGTGTTATAGTATATAATTTTACTGGTGATGAAAGTATCAATGAATATACCTTACAGGATTCTATCAAAGTAGGAATCTATGATGATCTTGCGATTGATTTTGGAAGTATGGAATTATAGGTGATTTTATGGATAAAAAACAATATGCTTTAGAGAAGAACGGAAATGAATCAGATAGCATGAAAGCCTTCGGGAGTTAATCCTGGGGGCTTTTCTCATAGTGAAAGCCTCCCGGAGAATTGCTCTGGGAGGCTTTTGTCAGGTTATTTTTCAGAAAGGTTTACTGTATTGGTTCGAAATCTACAGCACCATGTTTACAAAGTGGGCATATGAAGTCTTTCCGGAAGTTCATCACCTTCGTAAATATATCCGCAAATTTTGCATACAAACCCTTTTTTGCCCTCTGTTTCAGGTTTCGGTTTTACATTTTGCTGATAATAGGTATAGGTCATAGTATCCTGATCACTCATGACACGAGCTTCAGTGACACTACAGATAAACATTCCGTGTGTGCCCAGGTCCACATATTGTTCTACTTTCAGTGACATGAACGCATTGATATATTTGTCAAGAAAGATGAGACCGTTTCCGGAACGGTTGATTTTCTCACCTGCAAATTTATCAACAGTTCTTCCTGACTGGAAACCAAACTGCTGGAAGATGGAAAATGGTGCATCAACAGACAGACAGTTAACATTCATAATGCCGGTCTGTTGTATTACATGATGAGAGTAGTTGGCTTTGTTGATATTTACCGCTACACGATAGGGATTGTCTGTCAACTGGGTAACAGTGTTAACGATCAGACCATTATCCTTTCTGCCATCGTTGGAAGTTACGACATAAAGTCCATAACCAATGCGGAAAAGAGCTGTCATATCGTTTTTGTTTGCCAGAGAGTCGTCTTTTGCGATATATTCCTTGCAGAGTTCGTCAGCCATTGCATCAATTTCTCTGCGGTTTTCTTCTTTGACAGTAGCCAGATGTGTACGGAGTTCTTTAATCCAGTCATTTTAGTACATTTATTCATCATTTCTTTCATGATTTTTGCAGCTAAGGTGCCCAGCTTCCGTTTTCGATGAGACCGACAGTGCGGTTTTGATAGTTGTGTTCTACCAGTCTGGTGATAAAATCATTCATGAATGGATAAAATACTTGCATTATAAGTAGTAGTTGCAAGAATCAGCTTGGGATAGCGGAAAGCATCGCTGATTGCCTGGGACATATCGTCTCTTGCAAGATCATAGACCAGGACTTTGGGACATCCTCT
>ENA-OQDT01001642-OQDT01001642.1-human-gut-metagenome-genome-assembly--contig:-NODE-1642-length-12703-cov-5.587389_pt1 | contig 12703 bp, 7 predicted proteins | sample MGYA00242786_ERZ504617 | MGnify/ENA primary metagenome ERZ504617 (study PRJEB26092, sample SAMD00036337) | human gut metagenome | host: Homo sapiens | study: EMG produced TPA metagenomics assembly of... | reverse complement strand
ACTATAAGGTTGATTTCAAACACACTAAAATTGTATAATAAACAAAAAAGAGAAACATATCTATTGCTTGTCCAAAAGATCGAAATCGGGCAATGCGTCTTCCGAATTGTATTACAAAAATCCTTTTACAAATAAGGAGTGAAAAAGAGAAATGTTTGACTTTAACATAATTATCAGAAAATTCAAGAATTAATAAGAAATTACGTACAATAAAGAGAAATGCAACGGAATTGTTTGATGAAAGAGAAATCTATAACCATCAGAAAGCAGAACTTTTTGCACGTTTTGGAAACAGATATGGAAATGTCGGGGACAGTGAGGCCAGAGTTTATACAGAACAGGAACTGACACAGTTGAGGCTCGAACTGGCGAACAGTGCGGGCTTATGGCCTCTTATTAAGAGTATGCTTGGATTTGGGAAAAGTCAGAGAGAGGTTTACCGGGAGTTAATGGGGAAACTGACGGGGCTTCTTAACTTTATGGAAGACCAGATTCGGGAATGTCGAAGTGAGGCTGATACAATCTGGTATAAGCTTCAGCAGATATCCGAGGAATATACACAGGCATATAAAAGTGCCATGTGTTATGGAGGATGTACCAGTGATTCTGACTGGACCAGTTATGTTATACCAGAAACTCTCGAGAATCCAAGAATTTTTCTGGGAGATCTCCTGAAACCTTTTATGACAGAAGAAGAACAGCGGGAACTGTCTGGTGATGGAAAGATTTTATTTAATCTGTGCAGGGATGGTGAGAAAATTGCTGTACCGTGGGGATTTTTATTGTCAGCACCGATACAGCTTCGCATTGACTATGGAACAAGGACCACAGACAGGGCAAGACAGATCCTTCAGTCAATCATTTATCAGACATTGCGCAGTATACCGCAGTACTATATGGAATTTCATTTTATGGATGCAGTTACATCCGGAAATGATTTCAGAGATTTTATCCGTTTACAGCAGGTAAAAAGAACGATATTGTTATGCTGAACAGAAAGGTAACAGGTGGTTCCTATCATCTTGCACAGTCTTACCTTAAAAGTGAGGATATCAGCCGGGGACTGACAGCACTGGTGCAGAGGATGACAGCGGTTATTAATGAAAAGGCCGCCTATACAACTGTAACGGAATACAATGCGGAACAGGGAATGGACGCATGGATTCCATATCAGATGATAATCGTGCAGAATCTTCACGAAGGATATTCTGACAGTGATTTTAAGAATATCCAGTATCTGATCGAAAATGGAAGAAATCTGGGTGTCTTTGTAGTTATATTAAATAATGTAGACCGTTGGGAAAACGAATCCACACACAGCAGAAGACAAGATCTTGAGAGCTGTTTTTCAGCAGAGGCAATACAGAATCTTTTTCGGATTGATGTAGGGACAGATATTTCGTCAACATGTGTGAGGGGAGTCGAAAGTGATTTCCGACACTGGCAGACCGGTGGTTCTCATCTGGAATTTATCGAAAATATCGTAGAGCAGCTTGTGGCAGAAAAGAAGCTGGACAATGAATTTCAGCGTATTTTTGACATAAATGCTCCTTTCGGACAGATGGATTCCACAAATGGTCTTCATATTCCATTTGCAATCAACCAGAGAGGAGATATTATTTCATATTCACTTGGACAGGCATTGAATGCGCATGGTCTGATCTGCGGTGGTACCGGATCTGGTAAGAGTTCGCTTTTACATATGCTGATCAGTTCTATTGTGATGAATTATACTCCGGAAGACGTGGAAATCTGGCTGTCTGACTATAAGATTACAGAATTTTATTCTTACAAGACCAATACACCTCCACATATACGGTTTATTGGATTGTCAAAGACATCTGATTTTTCATACGCTTTTCTGGATAAGATCATAGACGAGATGAACCGCAGACAGACAATCATTGCACAGGCAGATTACGATTACAAAGCCGGAGGCGGTAAAAGCAATATTACTTCATTTGGTGATTACAGGAAAGTATATGGCAAGAACTCCATGACAAGACTGCTCATCATTGTAGATGAATTTCATGTGATGAGTCAGCATGCACAGCTGGAAACAGAATACAAGACAAAGCTGGAGAATATTCTGTCAGAGGCGAGAGCTCTTGGAATTATCCTGCTGCTTTCAGATCAGGCAATCGTAGATGGCCTGAGAGGACTTTCGGATAAGGGAAAGAAACAGATAAAAGCTAGAATCGCACTCTCTAATTACAAGGATGAACTAGAAGAAACTCTGAATGAAAAAGAAGCAGATAAAATTCGTTCTTTCATACATATGAAAGTCGGAGAGGTTGCGGTCCAGACGATTCAGGAAAATGAAGATCGTGAAGAGGTTCCGACAATCGAACGTGCCATGGCAATTTATATTAATGGAACGTGTCGTTATAATGTGAATGAGAAGGCAAGAACAATTTATCATGCAGAGGACTATGTGCCAGATGTTTTTGATGATCGTGTTGTGGATCCTATGAAAATCGAAGAGATCGATCAGTGGGAGAAGGAAAATGTGATTTCTCACAGAGATGGCAGCAAAGATATTCATATTTATCTGGGACGACCTGTGAATCTCGGATTTGCACTTCATTTTCCACTGCTTCAGCGGAAGGGAAATAATATCATGTGTGCTTCTGGAACGGAAGAACAGCAGATGCGTATTCTGAGAGCAATTATTTCAAGCTTCGCACGACAGTCCGACTTTTCAGTTGATATTATGGCAGACAGTTATGCAAGTGTATATCGTGAATACAAACCGGAAATTCTGGAATTTGGAAAAAATTATCCGGAGATAAGGGTGCATGATGATCTGGAAGATATCTGTTACAAAATCGTTGAAACATTAGAAATCATAAAAGACAGGAGTAATACCAGAAAACAACTGATCGTATGGCTTGGGCTGGATTCTATGGCAGACATTCTGGCAGATGAAAGAAACAAAAGAACACCTGTACTAAAAAAAGCAGAAGAGAAAGCAACGCAGTCGGAAGTATCGGAGAGCGTTTCTGAGGAAGAATCAGAAAAAACAGATTTTAATGACCCGGCACTGGACGAATTCAGTGCTCTGTTTGGTGATATGGATCTGTTTGGAGAAGAAGATATTAATGAAGAAGAGCCGGAAACCGGGAAAGAAGCACAGACCTCTTATTTATATGATGCCAGAAATGATATAGCCAGAATTATACATCTGGGACCTACATGTAATGTATTTAATCTGGTGATCTACGATTCAGCTTCTGCACTGAGAGATTTCAGAGAAGTAAAGACACTGGATTTCAATCACAAAATTGCATTTCCGATGAGTGATTATGAAGCGGGAGAATTTCTTGATCAGCCAAGACTGATAAGAGAACTTTCCGGACAGCTTGCATACTATCATAATGGAAGATCCGGAAACCGATTCGTTCCATACAAATTATAAACAGAAGAGGAAGGGGAAACAAAATGGTAGATATTGATCTTGAGACCGTCATCAACTTTTGTGATAAATTCGAAAAAGAATATCTGGAAATTCTGCATCAAAACGCACAAAGATTAAAGGTTGCTGCATCAAGTGTAACAGAAACTCTTAAAGGAACGGAAATGGCAACCAAGTCTTCTGTGAAGCTTGAAATGATTGCAGATGCATTGTATAAAGCCACACAAACAGGTGAGGAACGGATTTTGGAACTGAAAAAGAGAGCTCAAAGAGAACTTGATGAAAAAGAACGTATAGAAGGTCGAATCAGATAGGAGAGAATTGACATGGCTGGAAAGGTATTTGGAAATGCTTCAGAAGTAAGAAGCCTGGCGAAAATCACAAAGATGTGCATGGATGCAATTTCAGAAAACAATAACAGAGGAAGTACACTGTTGTCAACGATTGAAGGTGCTGAGTCTGATAAACTCTATGAGCAGGCAAAAGAGATTGTAGAGTATACAAAGAAAGTAGTAGAACTGGGCAAAGAACCTCTGGAGGATGTGAGTGGGGCTCTTGAGGAATATGCAGAATTTCTTGAGTCACATGGGAAACCCTGAAAATACATACAGATAGCAGGCTGATACAAAATGAGTGATGGAGTTTTAAAGTCAGATCCGGATGCAGTCTGGAATTATGTGGTTTCATTAAATGAGAATAAGGAATACGTTGATGAAGCTGTCAAAGGTGCAAAAGATGCACTGGAATCTCTGCTGCAGCGGCTGAACCAGAAACGGTCTTCTATTGCAGATAAGAGATCAGAGTGGGAAGATCAGATTCGTTTTTATGCAGATGAAAGCGAATCTGAGCAGGATCCGAAAAAACAGGAAGATTACAGGAAAAAAATAGAAGAAGCCAAAGCCAGGATAAGAAAGCTGGATATACAGGATGAAGAAATCATATCCATCATAAAAAAATTCCTGACTATGTGGATCTGCTTACAAACGCACAAAGGAGAACTGGACGTTCATTTACAAAATCCAAAAGAATTCTGAATGCCTATCTCAAGATGGTAGAAGAATATAATGTAATGACCAGAATGAGGGAATGTGGATATAGTGGAACACCGGGAAAATACGGAGTAATGCAGTTTCGAGGAACTACATTTTACTGCAGTGGAAGTGCTTATGCACCAACAGAAGATAATCTGAAGCGAATGGAAAAGGGAAGAGCCCGATAGGATACGATGGTGATCCGATAGAACTGCACCATCTGATTCAGTCCGAGAGCGGCAGTGTCGTAGAAATTTCAGGGAGCATGCACAGAGAGAATCATAAAACATTACATATTAATACGTCAGATATACCATCTGGAATTAACCGTTCCAGCTTTCAGATGCTCCGAAGTGCATACTGGAAGCGGCGGGCACAGACACTGAGGAAAGAAATGAGAAAATAAGATATGGACACAACAGTTTCTTATTATGTGAGAAAAAAAGTAAAAGATGATTTTGACAAGTGCAATTGGACAGACGGTGTGGGTAAGAAGTTTGAGGATGTTGCACTGACAGAAATGCTGAAAGCACTGGATGAACTGGAAACAGCACTGGAAGAAACAGAGAAGTTTTTTACAAACGCAGAAAGTATTCTGGCAGACACAAGACCGGAATAAGTGGGGAAAGACGAATGAAAGTAGTTCAGGGAAATTACCGACAATATCAGCTGGTAGATAAAACCAGAAAAAAGGATATAGATGGTATCAGATATCTTATTGCCGGTGAAAGAAACTTATGGGCAAAGCTGCTGAGAGATAAATCAGAGACCAAAAAAGCAGAAATTTATAACCTGATAACCAGAAATGGTTCTACAGGATTTGAGAGACCAATTGAATTACTGACAGATGAAAAAGGCAAATTTGTCGGATATACCTTTTATGGACCGGATATGGACATTGTCCCGGAAAAGAAACAGGATACGGGGATTCCGCCTGTTAATAATCCAGATATTCCGGACTTTTCGAAGCCGCCGGTTTCGACATCAGGATCAACGTCAGGAGTAACACAATTGATAATTCTTGTGGTTATAGGCGTTTTGATGCTTTTTATTATGAAAAATCTGCTGAACAGATATCTCCTGATTTTTATTTACGAGAATATTTCACAGGTGGCAGGTGAAGGATGTGCGAGACTTTCCTTTGATGGAATACTTCCGGGGGCTGTTGGAATTGCGGCACTGGTGCTGTATCAGCGCAAAACCGGAGGAGATATGGATACCATTCAGAAATACTGTTTAATGGCAGTATTAAGTTTTGCAGCAGGGGTTCTGATTACCTATGTGGTTATTGGTATAATCTGTGTTCTGGTAATTGGGATTTTCGGAGTGGTAAAAACCTATCAGTCGGTAATTTTTACAGTAATCATAGCGGCTGTGCTTATCAAAATGTTTTTGCCGGGTTGGAGAAGATAAAATATAATAACGAAATTCCTCTGTACAGAGGTTTCAATATAAAATTTACAAAAAAGGGGAAAAGAGTATGAGACACATGAAAAAAATTCTGACTGTTTTACTGGCAGCAGTGATGCTTATCTGTATGTCAGTAAGTGCAGTTTGGGCAGAAGGTGAAGAAGTGGCGCAGCAGACGACTGCGGATAACATGAGTTTTGATGTTATTTTTGCCATTGATGGAAGTGGCTCCATGAAAAAGTCAGATGCGTTGAAATTGAGGCTGACAGCAGGACGGCTGTTCACGGAAATGACATATTCTAACACATCAAGAGCTGGATTTGTGCAGTTCACTAATATTATTATGGATAGCCAGGGACTGACAGACCTGTCTACAGAAGACAGTAAAGCTTCATTCAGAGACCGCCTGTCAGGACTGCAGGATTCTGTAAAAGGAAGCTGGGATACAGATATTTCTCTGGGACTGACACAGGCTTTAAATCTGTTAAAAGAGGGTGATTCCTTCAATGGAGACAGAAATCCTATGATTATTCTTCTCAGTGATGGAAACACAGACCTTCCAAATGGACCGAGAACCGTAGAGGAATCCAATGCAGAATTGACAGGAACTCTTAGTGAGGCAGCTTCTCTTGGTGTTCCGATTTATTCTATTGGCCTTAACTATGATGGAAAACTGGATGTAGATTACATGCAGAATATTGCCAATCAGACAGGTGGAGCCTTTTATAATATCACTACCGCAACAGATTTCAACAAATATATGACAGATATTTTTGGAAATGTTGCAGATGGTGATCTGACAGGTCTGAATCCAGCGTATATAGATGGAAGATTTGTAACAGATTTTGTGATTGACAATGGCAGTGTACTGATGGCCAATATTGTTATTCTTACAGATAAAGGCGTAAGTGATCCGCAGCTTATAGATCCAACCGGAGCGGTGGTTCCTCTGGATGCAGACCATGGAGTGATTGTTTCGACGGATACTTCGGATGAGAATAAAGTATCGACGTATACGATCCTCAAAATCATGTATCCTGTACAGGGAGCATGGAAAGTCAGTGTAAAGGGTGAAGCCGACGATGCAGTACAGGTAAACCTTCTGACTACATATGATATTTCTTTTAAACTTCTCAACAGCAGGGATCCGATTGCAGGAAATGATATCAATATTTACGGAAAGCTTGTACGTGGAGATGAAAATATCACAGATTCAAACCTGCTTTCGGGAGCTATGGCAATCTGTACTATTATGGATAACAAGGGAAATATTGTCGGAGAGAATCTTCCGATGACTTACAATGAAGAAAAACATGTCTTCATTTGTAAAACGAATCTTGAAAAATCAGGAAACTACTATGTGACAGCACATCTGGAAGGCAAAGATGGAAGCTTCTCGAAAGAAGCTGCACAGTATCAGTTATCCATAGGAAGAGCCAAACTGACCGTATCTGGAAGACCAGATGTCAGCATGTGGTGCAATCCAATCAAAACAAAGGCCTCGGTTGATATCAGCCAGCATGTAAAGAGCGAGTCTCTTGCAGAACTGAACTGCAGTATAGAGGATAATGGAAATAATATTGTAACAGCAGATTACAACAAAGACACAGGAATGCTTAATATCACGCCACTGAGAACCGGCACAGGATATCTGAAGTTGATTTTTTCTGATGCATATGGTCAGAGTGCAGAGCTTACGGTATTCGTCACTGTAAAATCGTCCTGGATATGGTTTATTGTCGCATTTGCTATTCTGGCAGTGATTGTGGCACTGATTGCGGGTATTATGAAAGCAACAAAACCGGTGCTTAAGGATTCGGTAACCGTAGAACTTTCTTTACCGCCGATGCTTGCAAATCTTACACCGTCACCGGCAACACTGGCAATGCCAGCTAAGAAATCAGAGGTAATTCTCGGAAAACTGATTCAGGGTGATACATTTGCACAGAGCACCCTGGGAAATCCGATCATGCAGGCAGGACTGACAACACTTGTAAATAAGATCAAACTGGTTGCATGCAAAGGAGGCACAGTTACAGTAAAAATCTTACCGAAAACACCGGGAATGATCATGATCAACAACCAGAATGTGGATAATGCAAAAGGAATTTCTTACCCAATGAACAAGGGAGACAGAATTGCGATTCAATTCTCAACAGATGGAAATTCAATCAGTACAGTAACATTACAGCTTGGCGGAGAAGGTGGATGGGATGGCAATCCTGAACCATATCCTAATCCGTGGGATAATTCCCCAAGTGATAATCCATTTGGAAATGATAATTTTGGAAGCCCGTTTGGTGGCGGTGGTGTAGGCAATTTTGGTGATCCATTTGGTGGAAACACCGGAAATTCCGGAAATCCATTCGGCGGTGCCGGAGGATCTTATGGAAGTCAGCCAGGAGGCAGCAACATGGGTGGATTTGATGGAGGTCAGCCAGGAAACAACAGTGCAGATGATTTTGGCACAGGAAATATGGCGGGAAATCCGAATGATTTTGGAAATCCATCACAGGATGACTTCGGCAGTGCAAACGATAATGCCGGAGAAAACAATAACTTCGATTTCGGTGGCAACAGTTCTGATAATGGTTTCGGGGGATTCATCTAAAATCCCCCTCCCTAAAGGGAGACTCTAATCAGAATATGAAGCAAACATCGCCTGAAAAGGATACAGAAAATCTACTTCAAAGTTTATTGAAAGAAGCATCTTTGATATATAGTTCCAGGAACTATAGTTACGATAGGAAGGCTGTTATATTGTATGTTCCTGCATCTGTGGGGAAACTCTATGATGTCACAAAAATTTCTTGAAAAGAAGAATTGAAGAAATAAAAGCAACAGCTGTTTCAGTTGGAATTGATTTGCAGCCAGAGCGCAAAGATATCCTGTTCGATGATGATATCGGAACAGACAGATCTGGAAAATAAAAAAATAATTACAATTACGATAAAAAGACAAGAAAGGAAAGTAAGGACATGGCAGAAGAAGTAAAGGTAAGCTTATTAGAAAAGTCATTAAGTCTTTCAAAAAATGGTGGCATCTATTATGGAGGGGCACGAGTAGAGGCTGACGAACGGACAGCGGTTTTGTTTGTTGGTCTTGGAGGAAGTGGCGCGGATGCTCTGCTTCGTATTAAAGATCAGGTAAAAACCAGAATGATCCTTCCGGCAGATAAGACAGGTGCTCCGGTTGCAGATCAGCCAAAAAATATTGGATATTTGGAAATCGATACAGACAACAGTGGTCAGGCAGCCACTTATGGAACTGCTCATTTTGATCAGTTTGGAAAAGAATTCTGTGATATTTCAGTAAAATCAACACCAGATGTAATCGCAGACATCAAAAAAGCAAAAGCCGCAGGTGAGGAATGCTGGCAGTGGTTTGATGATGATGTAAATCAGGTTGCAGGTTCCAAAGGAGCCGGTGGAATACGCCAGATTGGTAGAATGCTTCTGATGAACAATATTGCAAAGGTGATTAATTCTGTTTCAGGAAAGATTGATCTTCTGACTCAGAATAACCCGGATATTGAGAGATTGCTGGTTTATGTATTTTCAGGTATCTCAGGCGGAACTGGTGCAGGTACATTTCTGGATATGGCATATATTCTGAGAAAGATAGCCAAAGCCAAAAATCCAAATGTAAATATTATGGGATATCTGTTAATGACAGATGTGAATGAACTGAATGGCGGTAAAAAAGAGGCTTTGAGAACCAATGGATTTTCCTGTCTGAAAGAACTGGATTACTGGATGAATTCAGGAGAGCATGAAGATCGCTATTATCAGAAATTTCCAAATGGTTTTGAATTAAATGAGCACGATTGCCCATTTGATTTCTGTCATTTGCTGGATGCATCTGATGTTGGCGGACATAATTTCAACTATGACAAAATTTTAAGATCTGTAGCAGAAAATGTATTTGCCTATATTGCAGGCGAGGCAGGCGGCGATACTTCCACAAGCACGATGGCTTCTCTGTATGATAATATTCAGGGATATATTACAACACTTACTGCATCTGCAAAATATCCGGCAGGCTACAAGTTTCTTTCACTGGGAGCCTCCAAAATAGAAATTCCATATACTGAAATTTCAACATTGGTTGCTGCCAGAGTATTTCAGCGGCTTAATGAGGGAATGTTCAAAAACAGACCGACAGAAAATCAGTTTAATGTAAGTGTATTTAAGGATCTTGAGATGACGGAAGAGTGTATTCGAAGCACGCTTTATAAAAATGTGACTGCTCAGAGACCTCTTCTTGAAGTAAAAAATTATAAATATGCAGATATTTGGCCAAACAATGCCCCATATCAGGCAGTCCACAACTGGATTGCTATGTTCCAGAGATCTGTTGTGCCACAGGCAGCAAATCTTCCGGCGTACTTAGAGGGAAAATTAAAAGAATTTATAAAACGAAATCTCAAAGATAAGAAGACAGGACCAGTTTACCTCAGATATTACATGAAATCACAGCAAAATTATTGTTTGTATCATATGCTCGAGGGATTTCGTAAATATTGTTCCGAGCTGCAGACACAGTGTGCGTCAAAATCAAAAGAGCTGCGGGATAACATGAATCAGGCTTTTGCGGCAGGAAGCAATCTGGGAGCCTGGGATAGTAAAACTAAGGCTGTAGAGAGATATTTGAAGGCGTTAAATGCCTGGTACAGAAATGAGGAACATGGATTCCTGAATGAGAAGATTGTAGAAGTATTGGAGACTGTACAAAGCAGATTAGAACTGTACTATAACAATATCTTAAAACCGCTGACAGATATTTTGATGGAATTGCCGGATATTTTTGACAGAAATGTGGAATATATCAGAGTAAATTCCAGTAAAGTGGATGAAGGCACAGATATTCTGATCAATCCACTCGAGTTTGAACAGACCAGAAAGAATATGTTTGAAGCAGCAGTGGTACAGGCTGAGAATAATTTCCTGGAAAGTCTTTCTACAAATATTCGCAAATGGATAGGCAGAGATATTGATGGTGTTGATGCAAATATTGGGACGGGTATGGATATTTCCGGGTTTATTTCTAACTTTGTATCCGAAAACTTCCAGGCGTTGCTGACAATAAACATGCAATCTGTCATGAACAGCAAACTGAAAAATGGAGAAAGTCTGGAAAATTACATAAGGAACCGCGTAGAGGATCTTTTGAAATCCTCTTATCCAATGTATAAAGAATCCACCGGAATTTTAGGTGAAGTAGCAGAGTTTTCCATGATTTCCGTGCCGAGCAACTGTCCGATAATCTATAAAGTAGTAAAAGAGCATATTGAATCCAAAAACCTTGACAAGATAAAGGTAAAGAAGAGCAAGGAAGAAAGTCGTATGTATATCATCAAGATTACAAGCGGCTATCCATTATACTCTAATGATTACCTTCAGGAAATGGAAAAAGAATATGAAAAACAAATGGGAAATCAGAGTACTACCAGCGGAAAACATCTGAAACCGGAATGGAGAGATCAGCTGCCGTCTCCATGCATCCAGTTGGCCTGGAAATATCCGTATGAATGTCGAAGAACAAAAGAAAGAAATGAGAAATACAAAGCCCTGTTTGACAAATGTTACGCAAATAAGATCATTGACAGAAGAACAGACTGTTTCTTCCTGAGAAGATCAAATCCAGAAGTTGCAAAAAAGTGAGCAGAGCAAATCTGACAGCTCCTACAATTCTTGAAAAGATGGAGCAGTTTGAAAAAATTAAGTCAAAACTGTGGGATGACAAAAACGGCATAAAATTATTTACCTGTGGTACTTATATGATAGGCAAGCCAGATGGAGAAATGCAGAACGTAAAAGAAAATATGCTTCGTTTTCCACTTATCCTGGATATTCTGGAAAAAGAAAGCGAGCTGGCAGACAGAATTGAGACAATTGAGGAAGAATTGCATTATCCGAAATATTTCTCAATGGCAAATATGAATCATATGATCCGGGTAAATAAGTATACGGGAGATACTTCTTATAAGAAAACAGATACAGATCCGTTTCCGGTCAAACTGACAGAAGGCCATGAAATGCATCCGGATTATAAAGAATATCAGATTTATCAGAGTTTTTGCAGAAGTCTGAATAAAGATATGAAGGAAGAAATTGAACTCCAGTATGACAACCTTAAGAAACGTATTGAAATGAGTCCGAGTGCACTGGAGGAATATATTGAGGAAATTCGAAAATATATTCAGACCTACGAGAAACAGACAGAAAAGGCTCGCAATGAGATGTACAACGCCGGAAAGGAAGAAAGACCGGCATTCCTTGAGAAAATTGAATTTTATCAGGGCTGCATTGAAGAATTAAAACGTATGCTTCCTATAGACATAGACCCAGAACCAGACCCAGTTCCAACACCAGAACCGGACCCAGCACCAACTCCAGCTCCATCACCAGCTCCAACTCCGGCACCAGAACCGCAAACTCCACCAAGATACTTAAATCCACAGACATGGCAGCCAATTGAGAATCCACAGCCGGGTCAGCAGGTATTTGACACAAAACTGAGTCAAATGGTCACATATACACCGGAGGCACCGAAAGCACCGAGATATCTGAATCCACAGACATGGCAGCCAATTGAGAATCCACAGCCGGGTCAGCAGGTGTTTGATACAAAGCTGGGACAGATGATTGCATATACACCGGAGGCACCGAGATATCTGAATCCACAGACATGGCAGCCAATTGAGAATCCACAGCCGGGTCAGCAGGTGTTTGATACAAAGCTGGGACAGATGATTGCATATACACCGGAGGCACCGAAAGCACCGAGATATCTGAATCCACAGACATGGCAGCCAATTGAGAATCCACAGCCAGGACAGCCAGTA
>ENA-OQDT01001639-OQDT01001639.1-human-gut-metagenome-genome-assembly--contig:-NODE-1639-length-12725-cov-2.532545_pt1 | contig 12725 bp, 12 predicted proteins | sample MGYA00242786_ERZ504617 | MGnify/ENA primary metagenome ERZ504617 (study PRJEB26092, sample SAMD00036337) | human gut metagenome | host: Homo sapiens | study: EMG produced TPA metagenomics assembly of... | reverse complement strand
GCCTTTTTTATGTGCTATGCGCTTATGTATGTTACGAATGTAATAGGCACATTTACGACAGCTATCTTCGGAACACTAAAAGGAGATCTCGTAGACAACCCGATCCAGGACATTCTTACCGGACTGTCTCCGCTCACAGCATTTTTCCTTATGGTGATCTGCGCTCCCATCGTCGAAGAATATGTTTTCCGAAAACTCATCATCGACCGGACAGTACAGTACGGACAGGCAACGGCTATCCTTCTGTCAGGATTGATGTTTGCGTTATTCCACGGTAATTTTAATCAATTTGTATACGCATTTACACTCGGTGTGTTCTGGGGATTCATTTATGTAAAAACCGGGCGCTTGATCTACACGGTTGCCCTGCATATGACAGTCAACTTTTTAGGCTCGATTCCGGGACTGCTTTTAATGAAATCAACATTTTTCAATCAGCTTTCTCTGTTAGCGGAAAATAACCCGTCAGCCATCGTCGGACTCGTTATGCAGCATCCGGTTCAGTTTCTTTTGATTTGTTTTTACATGCTGCTTCTTTTCGGTCTTGTCATTACAGGCATCATATTTTGGGCGATCAACTTTAAGAAATTCAAATGTGCCCCCGGAGAGATCACAATTCCGAAAGGAAAACGTTTCTCAACGATCATCTTAAATGTCGGAATGATTCTGTATTGTCTGTTTTGGATCATTCAGATTATTTTACAGTTGTTCGCTTAAACAAATCTATTTTCAGATTAAAATGCAGCTTTACCCTCACAAGAGAAAGCTGCATTTTCTAATATCTCACTATTCTTGTTCTATCAATCATTCTGCATCGTCATATCAGCAAATCTTCATCGCAGTCTCGTAAGCGCCCCACACCACGCTCCGTAAATTTCCAACCTGTTCACAATCGCCGACCAGGTAAATATTCTTTCCTTTTCTTTCCAGCGGATTAGGCAGGTAACCGACTGATCCGATCACAGAGTCACAAGGAATCTCTATCTCTTTTCCGGTTTTATCTGTACAGATCACCGAATGTTCTTTTACTTCTTTTAACTTTGTTTCGAGATATACCGGAACTTCGTGCAGCTCAAACCATTCCCTCAAATAGGAACTATTGGCAAGGCAAACTCCTTTCTGTGCCACAAGATCATTTTTCATCTCAACAATAACCGGTCTCTTTCCCTGAAGCGCAAGCTCATAGGCAATCTCGCTTCCCGTAAGGCCTCCTCCGATCACTACAACTCTTTCTCCTACATCCCTTCCGTTCAGATAGTCGCATGCCTCAATCATCCGTTCATGTCCCGGAATATTTTTCATCACGCGCGGAACAGAACCGGTTGCAATTATTACCGGAGCATCGCCGAACTTTTCAACGCTGTCAATCTCCTTACCTAAATGAACCTCCACATCCAGTTCTTTCATTTGTCTTCTGTACCATGCCAAAAGTTCTCTTAATTTCCCCTTATAAGATTCTGCACTTGCCGGGATGAACGTGCCGCCAAGAACGTTGTTCTTCTCATAAATAACCGGATCATGCTCACGAAGCTTTAACACTCTGGCAGCTTCCATCCCTCCGATTCCTCCGCCGATAATATAGACTCTTCTTGGATTCTTTGTTTTCTCTATAAAATGCCGATCCCACTGCATCGTTTCCGCATTAACCGCACACCTTGACAAATGCAGGCTGTCACTTAATTCCTGATCGTTTGGCACTCCTTTATAGTGACACATATTAAAACATCCGTTATGGCATAAAATACAAGGCCGAATCTCTTCTTCCCGATCTTCCATCATCTTTGTGACCCATTCCTGATCTGCCAAAAACTGCCTCGCGAATCCCGCTCCGTCCAATCTTCCTGCGGCGATCGATTCTGCCGCTGTTTTCGGGTTCATTCTCCCCGCACATACAACCGGAATCCGAACAAACTGTTTAATATGTTCTACATCTTCCAGATTACAATTTTCCGGCATATAAACAGGCGGATGCGCCCAATACCACGCATCATATGTACCATTATCGCAGTTGAGCATGTCATAACCTGCATCTTGCAAATATTTCACCGCTTTTTCAGATTCTTCCATATCTCTTCCGACTTCCGTAAACTGCTCTCCCGGAAGAGCGCCTTTTCTGAATCCTTTTGTCTTGGAAAGAACACTGTACCTTAGCGATACAGGAAAATCTTCACCACATACTTTTTTAATCGCCTGCACGATCTCTACAGCAAAGCGATATCTGTTTTCAAAAGATCCTCCATATTCATCTGTTCTATGATTTACATATTTTAATGTAAACTGATCAAGAAGATATCCTTCATGTACCGCATGTATTTCCACTCCGTCAACTCCCGCATCCTGCAAAAGTTTCGCCGACTTTGCAAACGCTTCCACAAACTCATGAATTTCTTCTCTTGTCATCTCTCTTGAAGGAACTTTATCCGACCAGCGGTTCGGAGACGGGCTTGCCGTCGCAGTAATCTTATCCAGATCCATAAACGGCTTTGATAAAACGCGCAGCGCCTTATTCGTATATAATTTTTCCATCATCTCGCTGATCGTAAACGACCGGCCGAAACCCGCTGTCAACTGAACAAAAAGTTTGGCTCCTGTTTTATGAAACTCCGGCATCCACTCTTTCAGATCTTCATACATCTTTTTATTCTTGTACAGCCATTGTCCAAACATAGGATTATATACCGGCTGACACCCCGGAAGGACAAGACCCGCATTGTTTTTTGCAGCCTCCCTAAGAAATCGCGCACCCATTTTGTCAAAATGGTTTTTCTCCATCCATCCGAACAGATCGGTTCCTCCCATAGAAGTCAATACGATACGGTTTTTTATCTCGCAGTTTCCGATACGCCACGGAGTAAATAAAGGTTTTAGTTTCTCATCCATGTTTCAATTCTCCCTTCTGTTTTCTATAGGAAGCGCATACTGCTCCGCAAGTTTCTCAATCTCCTTGCGCACCTGATTTACAACATTCTTCGGGCTGACAATTTTTGCCTGACTGCCAAGCGCAAATACCCAGCTTATGAACTGACTGCTTACCTGAACGTCTACACTCACAGTGAAATGATCGGCATCCGCCGGAATCATCATCACATCTTTCCCGAAACGATCTACAATAACACCTGCCAGCGAATTTTCAACAAGAAGTTTTACCGACTGTTCTTTTCCCCGAACATGCCAAAACTCTTTTTTGAATACGACGCCATGTCGATCTTTTGAAACTCCTCCTTTCCCTCCCGTATCTCTTCCGACAGCAAAATATGAAGCATTTTATCGACTCTGTAATGCCGGATCTGCTCTGCCCGGGAATCATATCCGATCAGATAATAATTCTCATGATCCCATAGCAGCCCCCACGGGCTGATATGGTAATACGCTCCTCCGTGACGAAGCTCCGGTTCTTTTTTCACATTCCACTGATAATATTGAAATTTAATTTTTTTGTTTTGTGAAATTGCATTATAAATCGTATCGACGCTGTAATAAACAGTTTCATTCATCGTCTTAATCCGCCCTGAAACAAACACCTGCCGCCGAAGATCCGCCGCATCATGCTGACTGACAAGAGTTTCCAGTTTTCCTATCAACCGGTTCGTCATCTTCTCTGTAATAAATTTTGACGACTGTATCGCATCAACAAGAAGTTTCAGTTCAGCCAGTTCAAATTGTCTGCCTATCACATGATAGCGGTATCCTCTCCCGCTGCGCTCACCTTCTACTTCAATGCCGAATTCTTCTAAATCTTTCAACGATTCATACAGACTTCTTCTCTCTGCGATAATATCATACTTTTCCAACTCTTTTTGAATCTCCGGCATTGTCAGATAATGTGTTTCATCCGTCTTTTCACACATGATCTGTGCGAGACGGTACAGCTTAAACTTTTGATTTGCTCCCTTCGGCATAATACAACGCTCCCGTACTTTAGTCATAATGATATAGTATCATATTTCTGCGTTTTCCACTACGGAAACCATCTCTGACTTCTCACTTCACGGCTTTTCACTCCATGAATTCATAATAATCCGCTTCGCAGCTAAAAAGCATCCACGTTCCTTCTACATACCCCATATAACCCTTTTCCGTATTATATCCTTTCATATCTTCTTCCCCTTTCGACAGACTGATTTATAATTTTTATATTTATTCCGCTTTTGTTATATTTACAATATCAGTTAAGCTGTCGTATAAAAATGACTCTTTCATACTTCTTCGTTACGGCAAGGGATTTGATTTTCTTTCATTTTGTTTGATTTTCGCTTCGCTTTTAAGGCTTCAAAAAAGACGCCGATACGTCAATATGATATCAGCGCCTTTTCCCCAAAATTTTTATCTAAGTTCCGTTACGGATTCTGAATTTTCTTTGGAAATCCATTCCATCTGCCAATCGTCTATTACAGGACAAGATCGTCTATTTTTTCAAATCCGTTTAACGTAAATGATTCGACTGTATTTCCGGCTACAAGATAAAATGTTTCTCCGATATACAATCCTCGGACATTTCCGTAATTAACAATATCTTTTGAAAATACTTCTTTAAAAACCTTCCGCTTCATCGTAAGTAAACATTTTATATTCGATCGAATCTCCGTACGCCATAAATCCAAACAGATTCTTTTCTGCATCGGCAAATACCGCCTTATAATTATATCCTGCGTCTGTGCTAAGCACATTCTCTAAAACATAGGTTGACATCTCCTTTACATTTGCCGGATCACTTATGTCAAACATAGACAGCTTCACACCTTCTGTCGTCATGCCCTCTTCATCTACGCTCAATCCGATTCCAAGCAGTTTTCCATCGCCATACGGATGCAGATAATCTGAAAATCCCGGTATCTTCAATTCTCCGATGATCTTTGGATTTGACGGATCTGAAAGGTCCACGGAAAACAGCGGATCGATCTGCTTAAATGTCACAAAATATCCGATATCTCCCATAAATCTCGCTGAATGGATTGTTTCCTCTTTCGCCAAATTCTGAATACTTCCGGTCATTTCCAGATTTTCATCCAACACATATAACGCATTTGTTTCTATAGATGCATTATCCACTGCCACTTCATCTTCAACTATAACATCCGATCCGCCTTCTTCCACATACGGAACAGGCATGATCCGGTTGTTATAATCACTGGGAATCACTGTCGCTGCAATTCGCAAATATCCGTTATATTCATCGATACTAAAGGAATCATTCAAAACGCCGTCGATCTTTGTCTGTCCTACCGCATCTAAAGTTCCCTTATCATAAGCGATCTTACGGATCGAAGTCTGGATATTCTCTGTCTCGCTTTTTCCGTAATACTCCTCTGTTATATAAATATTATTTTCGCTCACATAACACATTCCCGCGTTTCCGAAAATCGCCTTTGTCTGTAATTTCTCAGTCGGGTCGGAAAGCGCAAATGCAGAAATAACCGTGTACTGACTTCCGGTCGTTCCCTGCGGCATATATATATCTTCCGCGCGGAGCAGACTTCCCTGGATCTGTGGGATATAATCGCTTTCGTTTGATACCGACGAATCATAATATGTGTAAAAATCGCTGACTAAATAAACATATCCGTCTTTCACGCGCATTGTATGATACTGCCCGCTCTGAGAAATCACTCCTGCTTCTCTCGGATTCGCCGGATCGGTCACATCATAAACTGCCGCGCATGTATAATCTTTATAAATTCCGTCTTCTGCTTTCTTTCCTTCTTCACATTTTGATTCGGTATACAATATCACAAGCCGCCCATCGGAAACAAAAACCTCTCTTATAAAACAATTTTCATCTATCTCGATACTTGCCAGATCTTTCATCTCTGCTTGAGATACATCTACAATCTCTACTGTCTGATCATTTAGAATGTAAAGATTCTTCCCGTCAGTCTTAACAGTGTCCGCTTCGCCGACTCCCTCTTGTCTGATATTTGTATCAGAATAATCGGCACCTGCCATATCTTTTGTCGATTCGGCTACAGAAGATTCCGCCATGGCCCCGTCCGTCATATAGGCCGCGTCTGCTCTGCCGAATCCGTTCTGCCCTTTCGCCCTTTTCTCATTTTCTTTCAAATATTTTTTAATTTCATCATAATTTTTTGCCAGTGCGATTTTTCCCTGATCTTCTTCTGATCTGCCTTCTGTTACCGTTCCCGGCCGTTCATTTTTTCCTGCGTTCATATTCGTATATCCGACTGCTCCCACTACAAGACAAACGCAAGCCGCTGCTGCCACTGAGGCATATTTCCAACGGCGATTATTCGACTTTTTCTTCTTTCTCGTCTCCAACATCTTTTCAACCGCTTCCGGCTCAAGCGAACCGGGGATCTTTTCATCTTCAACAGTTTGCTTCATCTTCTCTTTCATTTCTTTCTCAATCATATCCTGATTTTTCGTTTCTTTTTTATTCTCTGACATAGATAATCTCCTTTCGTTATTTTGATGGTTTTTGTTATTTTTTCTTCTTATTATCTTCTATTTTCTCCATCTTCAAAACGCCTGCCATTCAGTCCAGCATTTCACGCATCTTGCCGAAAGCACGGCTCTTCCTTGATCGGACCGTTCCCGGGTTCTTCCCCATGCATCTCGGCTATTTCTTCGCTTCTGTATCCTCCGAATACGGAAAATGCAACTATCGTCTGCTCCTCTTCCTCTAATGATTCAAACGCCTTCTTTACATCATGGCGCTGTGCAAAATCTATTTCCTCTGCTCCGAGGTTTTGGCATCCTCTTCACTCACTTGATTCGACGTATTACCGTTTTTCCGTAATATCTTTTTACACTCATTATTTAAAATCGTAAACATCCAACTCTTGAAAGAATTTTCTTTCTTTAGTCCGGATATATTTTCATATGCAGATATCACTGCCTCACTGACCGCATCTTCTGCATCCTGCGTATGTTTCGTCATATAAAGCGCAAACCGATACAGATCTTTATAAATCTCAGCATACAACTGCGAAAAGGCTTTCGTATCTCCCAACTTCGCCTTTTTTAATAAGCTGACGCTGTATATCCACTATTCCTGCGGACATAAGCTCCCTCCTTTCATCTCTTTCGCACTGACTTAAATATGCTTTCATATATAAGAGTACCTTGATAAGCATTTTGTTGCATTAAAAACAACAAAATTTTTTAACTTTTCTCTGTAAGAACAAAGTGACAATCCCACTTCAATATCTTCCCGAAAGATGTTATCCCATAAGAACTCAAAATTTTCTATAGATAAAAAAATATCTGCGGGATGAACTGTCTGTGTTCAGCCAACAGATATTTTTTCTCTATGTTTCTCTGATCTTATCTAATCTTATCTAATCTTATCTATTCTTCTCTATTCTTATTAGCAGATCTCCGCTCCCGCAGGCATTGCTTTCTCAGGAGTCATAAGCGCCAGATTGCCTTCTGCATCTTCTGCACAAAGAAGCATGCCTTCACTGAGTACTCCCGCCAGCTTTGCAGGCTTCAGGTTCACAAGTACCATCACTTTTTTCCCTACCATCTCTTCCGGTGTATAATGTGCTTTAATACCTGAAACGATCTGTTTCACCTGACTTCCTACCTTTACCTGAGAACAAAGGAGTTTTTTTGATTTTTTCACTGCCTCACAAGCGATGATCTCTCCTACTTGGAACTGCATCGCTCCAAACTGTTCAAACGTAATCTCCGGCTTTGCCTCGATATCGATCACATCTTCCTCTTCCTCTGCTTCTTCTATATGAGGATGAAGTTCTTCTACTTTTTTCATTACTTCTTCCAGATCCAGTCTTTGGAAAAGAATCTCCGGTTTCTCCGTCACATGCCCGTCTCCGAGCTGATCCAGAATCTTTTTGCTTGTAGACGGCATGAAGGATTCAAGAAGGCGCGCTCCTGCTGAGATTCCCTGGATCAGATTCCAAAGAACTGTTTCCAGACGATCTTTCTTTTCTTCATCTTTTGCCAACGCCCACGGCATCGTTTCATCGATATATTTGTTGCAGCGTTTGAACAGATTAAAGATCTCTGTGATCGCATCCGCCACACGCAGCCCGTCCATTTTCGCATCAACCGCTTTCGGTGTATTGTCGATCACCGCTTTCAGATCTGCATCGACATCCTCCGCCGCTCCTTTATCGGAAACAACGCCGCCAAAGTATTTATTTGTCATAGAAACTGTACGGTTTACAAGGTTTCCTAATGTATTGGCAAGATCGGAATTTAAACGTTCTACCATAAGCTCCCATGTGATCACTCCGTCATTTTCAAACGGCATCTCATGAAGAACGAAATAACGTACTGCATCTACCCCGAAGAAATCAACAAGCTCGTCTGCATAAAGAACATTTCCTTTTGATTTGCTCATCTTCCCGTCTCCCTGAAGAAGCCACGGATGACCGAATACTTGCTTCGGAAGCGGAAGCCCAAGCGCCATTAAAAAGATCGGCCAGTAGATCGTATGGAAACGGATAATGTCTTTTCCGATCAAATGCAAGTCAGCCGGCCACAATTTTTGCATACTGTTCCGTGCTGTCTCCGTCTGCATCATAACCGATTCCCGTGATATAGTTTGTCAGCGCGTCAAGCCATACATAAACGACATGCTTATCGTCAAAATCAACCGGAATTCCCCACTTAAACGAAGTTCTGGATACGCACAGATCCTGAAGTCCCGGAAGAAGGAAGTTGTTCATCATCTCATTTTTTTCTGGAAACAGGCTGAATAAATTCAGGATGTGTATTAATATGCTCGATCAGTCGGTCTGCATATCTTAACTCATTTTTGAAGAAATACGCTTCTTCTTTCGCCGGTTGCACTTCTCTTCCGCAGTCAGGACATTTTCCGTCTACGAGCTGTGACTCTGTAAAGAAAGACTCGCACGGCGTACAGTACATTCCTTCGTAATGACCTTTATAAATATCGCCCTGATCATACAGCTTTTTGAAAATCTTCTGTACCTGCTTCTCATGGTCTTCGTCTGTCGTACGAATGAATTTGTCATAGGACGTATCCATCAGATCCCATATCTTCTTGATCTCAGCGGAAACACCGTCTACAAATTCTTTCGGTGTAACGCCCGCTTCTTCTGCTTTCAGTTCGATCTTCTGACCATGCTCATCTGTTCCTGTCTGGAAGAATACATCATACCCCTGACTTCTCTTATAACGGGCAATCGCATCTGCCAAAACGATCTCATATGTGTTTCCGATATGCGGCTTGCCGGAAGTATAGGCAATCGCCGTCGTAATATAATATTTCTGTTTCTCTGACATAGTTTTCTCTCCTTTATCCCCCTGTGATCCGAAGAAATATCTCCTCTGAATCTTCAGTTGGTTTTGTCTTTAAAAAGGATAGCATACATACCAAATAATGTAAAGGTTGGATAAATACCTCTCTTTTACAAATGCATTTACAAAATAACACTTCAGCCCGCGCCATTCGTAAAACCGCGCTGCGTGCTTATCGTGGCTAATTCCATTGTTTTACTCATGAAAATTTCTCGAAAAGTTATTAAAAAACTTCATCTTGAAAATTTCCCGTTTTCTATTCATAATATAATCTGTAATGAAACCGTAATAGTTTTTTAACAAAGCTTATACTTTATAAAGAGGGGATTTAAAATGACAGCTTCAAAATCGAAAAAGAACAAATATGAAATAGACATGTGCAATGGAACTGTTTTAGACAAACTGATTTCATTTTCCATTCCGCTCATGCTCTCCAAGTATTCTCCAGCTTCTTTTCAATGCAGTAGATATCGTCGTTGTCGGAAGATTTTCAGGAAGCCGCGCTCTGGCGGCAGTCGGCTCTACGACAGCGCTAATCAATGTATTTACGAATCTTTTTATCGGAGTTTCCCTCGGAGCGAACGTACTGGCTGCCCGTTTCTATGCGACAAAACAGGAAAAGCAGATGTCTGAAACAGTACATACCGCAGTTACTTTCGCTTTGATCAGCGGAATCGTCATGGTCTTTGTCGGACTTTTCTTTTCAAAAGCAGCCCTGCTGCTTATGGACACTCCTTCAGACGTCATCGGCCAGTCCGCCCTTTATATGCGGATTTATTTCGCCGGAATGCCCTTCTTTATGCTCTATAATTACGGAGCGGCAATCCTGCGTGCCGTCGGAGATACAAAACGGCCTTTATTTTTCCTTATCATCGCGGGAATCGTAAACGCAGCTTTAAACCTCTTCCTCGTGATCGTATTACACCTCGGAGTCGCGGGAGTTGCAATCGCCACAGTGATCGCACAGATGATCTCCTGTCTCCTTGTCCTTCGCTGTCTATATCGCTCGGACGGAAGCTATCAACTTCGATTTTCCGCAATGACAATCAAGTGGATCTATTTAAAGCAAATTTTTCAGGTAGGTATTCCCGCAGGCATACAAAGTACGGTTATCAACTTCTCAAACGTACTTCTTCAATCTTCGGTAAACTCTTTTGGTTCTATCGCAATGGCAGGCTATACAGCTGCAAATAATATCTTCGGATTTCTGTACGCCGCAGCCAACTCGATCACACAGGCATGTATGAGTTTTACAAGCCAGAACTACGGCGCGGGAAAATGGAAACGAATGGACAAAGTTCTTCGGAACTGTATTCTGCTGTCCGTTGTCGTTTCATTAATCTTAGGCGGAGGTTCATATCTCTTCGGACCGGAACTGTTAAAAATCTATACTTCAGATCCGAAAGTCATTCAATGCGGAATGGAAATACTTTTGTATACTACCGTAACTTATTTTATGTGCGGACTGATGGACCTCTTTCCCGGCGCGCTGCGCGGAATGGGATATTCTGCAATTCCGATGCTTCTTTCTATCATCGGAACAGTCGGAACGAGGATTGTCTGGATCTTCATGATCTTCCCTCGCCACAGATCATTGGATGTTTTGTTTATCTCTTATCCCGCATCATGGCTTATCACGATCATACTGCAGGTAATCTGCTATTTCTTCGTAAGAAAAAGGATACACAATCCCCTTCCCTAAGGTGAAAAACCTACCTTAAAAAGGGAAGGGGCGAATCCAATCAATATATATTTTACATCGGCTTTATCCTTGGAAATCTGATGTCTACTTTGAACAGATCTCCGTCAAGATACAACTCGAAAACTCCTCCTTGCATTTCAGTCAGACTTTTGGCGATTGAAAGACCGAGTCCGCTTCCTTCCGTACTCCGGGAAATATCTCCTCTGATAAATCGCTCTGTCAACTCATCTGCCGAAATATTCAACTGCTGCTCGGATACATTTTTCAAAGAAAACTTAACTTCCGACTCCGATACCGAAAGATCTGCATAAACTCTCGTCCCCGGCATTGCATATTTTGCCGCATTGCCGAAGATATTTTCAAGCACCCTCCACATACGGCGTCCGTCTACATGTATCACCGCCGCTTCTTCCGGAAGGTTCAATACAACCGACAGGTTTCGCGCGGCAAATTTTTCTGCCATTTCCCCTTCCGTCTGCTGTACCATCTCACGGAAATTCAATATCCATATATTCTAACGTAATATTTCCGCTGCTTACTTTCGACGCTTCCACAACGTCTTCTGTCAGCGTCTTAAGTCTCTGCGCTTTTACTTCAAGAATATCAAGATACCCTAGTATCTTTTCATCGGCAATATCAGACCGCTTCAAATATCCACATAATTTTATAATTGATGTAAGCGGAGTCTTGATGTCATGCGATACATTTGTGATCAAATCCGTTTTCAACGTTCGTTTCGCATCGCCTCATCGATTGCGCGGTTCAGACCGCTTCCGATATCATTGACATTCTCGGCGATATTACGTTCCGTTCCCCGCAGTCCTTTTAGTTCGATCCGATACTCAAGATTGCCTGATGCGATCTGTTCGATCCCTTCTTGATCCTGACTTTGCAAGCATACTTCCCACGACAATCCAAAACGTCACTCCGTCTGCTGCCAGAGACTGCCAGCGCCATCGGTACATTTCTGACAAAAAACGTAATCCAGTGGATGACTCAAAAATGCACTGATCCAAAGAACGGTCCGCCAAACGTCATTACTCGAATCGACTATTCTTTTGCAAAAAGAAAGAATCATACAAAGCAGACTTCCATTCCACAAACTCTTCGCTTTCATTCTGCGGATAAGACTCATATAACCCGCGAAAAAGCAGATAAACTAAACGCTCCATATAAAATGCACCCGCTATCTCTAAAAACTTACTTTCTGAACAAACAGCATAGAATAAACTTCCGGCATATCGCTCATATAGCGCGCTCCATAATAGTCAAGAGTTTCTACCATATTGTAGACATTATCGCTGTCGATCATTCCCATGCCTACGATAACTGCCGTTCCTACTGCCCATACTCCGATCACGGCAACTGCCGCGATCTCTGTTTTCCATCTGTCAAAGCCTGTTAAATGAACTTCGTTATCTCCATCTTTTCTTCCTGCCATCAACCCTGACATGACAAAACTGATAAGGAACAAAATTCCGCTAAGACACAAGATCACGAACCCGCCTCTTAGCAGCGGGATATTTTTTTCATAAATCCGGTCTCTTTCATAGAACATATCTTTGACCGGATAAGAAGTATCAACTGCCACCGCAAAAATACTGTCATACGTCTTGTCGGTATCATAAGAGCGCACCATATCCCATTCATTTGTCGGTAATATATCCATATTTGTTTCAAAATCTTTTAATTTCGGATAAACAAAAATGTATTTCACATTTTTTCCTGATTTCATGTCCGCTATGCATTCTTCAATGTTCGTTTTTATTCCCGACTC
>ENA-OQDT01001638-OQDT01001638.1-human-gut-metagenome-genome-assembly--contig:-NODE-1638-length-12730-cov-5.488217_pt1 | contig 12730 bp, 17 predicted proteins | sample MGYA00242786_ERZ504617 | MGnify/ENA primary metagenome ERZ504617 (study PRJEB26092, sample SAMD00036337) | human gut metagenome | host: Homo sapiens | study: EMG produced TPA metagenomics assembly of... | reverse complement strand
TAAAACTACGTTCGCAACTGCGGCTCCAAAGCCGTATGCGCTATAAAAACGAGAGGGAAGTATATTATGGAAAAGAGACCGTTTCTGACCGAAGAGCAGGCCCAGGAGATCATCCAGGACGTGCCCACCCCGTTCCACGTCTACGACGAAAAGGGCATCCGTGAGAACGCCCGCCGCATCAACAAGGCCTTCAGCTGGAACAAGGGCTTCCGGGAGTATTTTGCCGTCAAGGCGCTGCCCAACCCCATCATCCTGCAGATCCTGAAGGAAGAGGGCTGCGGCGTGGATTGCTCCTCCCTGACCGAGCTGATGCTGAGCGAGGTCTGCGGCTTTACCGGCAGCGATATCATGTTCTCCTCCAACCAGACCCCCGTGGAGGACATGAAGAAGGCCTACGAGCTGGGCGCATACATCAACCTGGACGATGCCACCATGGTGGACTTCCTGGACCGTGTGGCCGGGATCCCCGAGAACATCTTCTGCCGCTACAACCCGGGCGGGACCTTCCAGCTGGGCGAGAGCGAGGAGGGCTTCCAGGTCATGGACAAGCCCGGCGATGCCAAGTACGGCATGACCGAGGAGCAGATGATCGACAGCTACAAGAAGCTGATGGCAAAGGGTGCAAAAAACTTTGGCATCCACGCCTTCCTGGCCTCCAACACCATCTCCGATGCCTATTACCCTGAGCTGGCAGGCATCCTGTTCCAGCTGGCAGTCCGTGTGCAGAAGGCCACCGGTGCCCACATCGGCTACATCAACCTGTCCGGCGGCGTGGGCATCCCCTACCGCCCCGACCAGACCGAGAACGACATCATGGCCATCGGCGAGGGCGTGCGCCGGAAGTTTGAGGAGATCCTTGTGCCCGCAGGGATGGGCGATGTGGCCATCTTCACCGAGATGGGCCGCTTTACCACCGGCCCCTACGGTGCGCTGGTGGCAACTGCCATCCACGAAAAGCACATCTACAAGGAGTACATCGGTCTGGATGCCTGCGCTGCCAACCTGATGCGCCCCGCCATGTACGGCGCTTACCACCACATCACCGTGCTGGGCAAGGAGAACGCCCCCTGCGACCACAAGTACGATGTGGTCGGCGGCCTGTGCGAGAACAACGACAAGTTTGCCATTGACCGGATGCTGCCCAAGATCGACATCGGCGACCTGATCTACATCCATGACACCGGCGCGCACGGCTCCGCCATGGGCTACAACTACAACGGCAAGCTCCGCAGCGCCGAGGTCCTGCTCTGCGAGGACGGCTCTCACCGCCTCATCCGCCGCGCCGAGACCCCCCGCGACTACTTTGCAACGCTGGACTTCCTGCCCGCCATGAAGCCCCTGTTCGAGGGCTACGACGACTGAGTCCCCCTGAAAACCTGCGAGGTGTGATATGTTTTTGGATTCCAGCTTACCTGCGGCCTGATGATGGTCTTTTACGGCTACTCGGTGATGAAGAATCCCCGCGTGTGGGGAGACCAGGGCCGTCAGGCGGTCAAGGCGGAGAATTTCCCGGAATACTGCCGCCAGAACGGCCTGTTCTTCCTGAAGGCGGGCCTGATCATGGCGCTCATCGGCGCGCTGGACGCACTGGTGAGCCTTTCCGGCGCGCTTTACGTCCTGCTGTATCTGTTCGGGCTGGCGTTCTCGTTCTATCCGCTGGTCAAATGGTGCCGCGAGAACGAGGGCTTCTCCTGGCCCTGGCCCCATGTGGAAAGCGAGAAGAAGCGGATCAAAAAGCTGCGCAGGGAGCAGGAACAGGAGCAGCAGAGCGGCTCTGAGAAAAAATAAGAGAAAACGGAACGCGGCGCTCTCCCTGAAGAAGGGAGGGCGCTGCTTTTGTCTGCTGAAGTTTCGACCCTTGACAGCCGGAGCCGCAGAACCTATAATGAAACCACGATGACCCCTCTTGAAACACATTTGGAGGTACAGAACCATGATCAACTATCCCAAGAATTATGCTCCTCTGGCGGAAGAGGAAATGGAGTACACCAGCGGCGGCCTGTCCATCAACTGGATGGCACTGGGTTCCACCGTTATGGGCCTGGCCACCAGCATGCTGGCCTACCTGAATGTCTCCAACATTGCCGGTGTGGCGGTCCAGCTGCAGAAGAAGGACCCCGAGAAGTACCCTGAGCCGGAAGGCACCATCAACGGCAACCTCATCATCGATTCCACCCTGACCTATTTCTCCAGCGTGGCCGGCATCGGCATGGGCCTGCTGAACATCGCTGCGGGCGTGGGCACCGTCTATCTGGGCATGAAGTCCGGTTCTTAAAAATTAGCACTGGACATTTGAGCCAAAACGTGGTATAATTCATCCTGCATTCGCGGGCATCGTACATCGGCTAGTATATCAGCCTTCCAAGCTGAGGAGGTGGGTTCGATTCCCATTGCCCGCTCCATGCAGAAAAGGCGCTGATTCGTTCGGAATCAGCGCTTTTTGTTTTGCCTGTAACCCACTTGACAATGGCAGCCGGGTCCGCTATACTGAATATAGGATAAAACCACTATTTGATGGAGGCGGCGGCGTGCAGGAATACGAGATCGAATTTTATGACAAAGCCGATGGCTCCGAACCGGCGAAAGAGTTTATTCTGGCTCTGGATGCGAAAATGCGGGCCAAGGTCGTGCGCACGGTCGGGCTTCTCCGGGAGGAAGGGCCTTCACTGCGGGAGCCGTACTCCAAGCATCTGGAGGATGGCATTTTTGAGATCCGCACCAAGTTCGGCTCCGACATTACCCGTGTGCTGTACTTTTTTGTGATTGGCAGAAGGATCATCCTTACGAACGGCTTTGTCAAAAAGACGCAGAAGACACCTGCTTCCGAGATCGCGCTTGCAAAGCAGTACCGTGCCGATTATCTCAGCCGAAAGGAGTGCTCCAAATGACCAATTTCAATGATTTTCTCAACGAACAGATGAAAGACCCTGAGTTCAAGGCAGAGTGGGATGCCCTTGACCCCGAATTTGCTGTGATCGAGGCGATCCTTGCCGCCCGGAAGGAAAGCGGACTGACCCAGCAGCAGCTTTCCGAGCGCACCGGCATTGCCCAGACAGACATCAGCAAGCTGGAGCGCGGCAACGGAAATCCTTCGCTTCGCACCCTGCAGCGGCTGGCTGCCGGGATGGGGATGCGGGTCAAGATCGAATTTGTTCCGGCAAAGTGAACCTCCAAGCAGATGGCCTGCGGGCTGTCTGCTTTTTTGATGGGGAGAGGTCATTCACACTTTACCTGTTTACTTTGAAGCGATTTTATAGTAAAATAAGATGAATAAATCAGGGGCAGGGGAAACTTTGGCCTGATGAGAGAAATGATTTAGGTGGTGTATTGATATGGCATTGAAATATCAGCGGATCCTTCTGAAGATCAGCGGCGAGGCCCTGGGCGGCGAAAAGGGCACCGGCTTTGACGAGCCGACCATGGACGCAATCTGCGGCGGCGTGAAAAAGGCCCACGACCTGGGCGTGCAGATCGGCATCGTGGTGGGCGGCGGCAACTTCTGGCGCGGCCGTTCCAGCGGCAAGATGGAGCGCACCCTGGCCGACAAGATCGGAATGCTGGCGACCGTGATGAACGCGCTGGCTGTCTCCGACAAGCTGGAGCAGCTGGGCGTGGAGACCGAGGTGTTCACCTCCATCACCATGCCGCAGGTGGCCCCCGCCTTTACCCGCAAGGATGCCCTGAAGGCCATGGCAGACGGCAAGATCGCCATCTTCGGCGGCGGCACCGGCAACCCCTTCTTCTCCACCGATACCACCACGGCCCTGCGTGCTGTTGAGGTGAGCGCGGACATCATGTTCAAGGCCACCATGGTGGACGGCGTGTACGACAAGGACCCCCACAAGTATCCCGATGCCAAAAAGTACGACACTCTGACCTTTACCAAGGTGCTGGAGGATCGCCTGGCTGTGATGGACGGCACTGCCGCCACCCTCTGCCGCGACAACAAGCTCCCCATCCTGGTCTTTGACCTGGCCGACCCGGACAACATTGTAAAGGCCGTGCAGGGGGAGAATGTGGGCACCCTGGTCTACGAGGGCTGAGCATAGCCCGCATCCCCGTACCATAGAATGGAACAGGCAGCAATTACAGCGCCTGTGCAGAACAATATATAACAGGAGAAAAGGACAATGAGCAGCAACACCAAGGCATTTGAAGAAAAGATGAAGAGCTCCGTGGAGCATCTGGACCGCGAGCTGGCCGCTGTGCGTGCAGGCCGCGCCAACCCCGCCGTTCTGGACAAGGTGAGCGTGGACTACTACGGTGCCCCCACTCCCATCCAGCAGGTGGCCTCTGTGGCCGTGAGCGAGGCCCGCACCCTGACCATCACCCCCTGGGACCGCACCCTGCTGCGCGCCATCAGCAAGGCCATCATGGCCAGCGACGTGGGCATCAACCCCATTGATGACGGCTCCACCATCCGCCTGAACTTCCCGGCTCCCACCGAGGAGCGCCGCAAGCAGCTGGCAAAGGAAGTTGCCAAGCTGGGCGAGGAGGCCAAGGTGGCCGTGCGTAATGTCCGCCGTGACGCTATGGACAAGGCCAAGGCCATGAAGAAGGCCGGTGAGCTGACCGAGGACACCCAGAAGACCATGGAAGAAGAGGTCCAGAAGCTGACCGATAAGTATATCAAGAACATCGACGCAGCCGTTGAGGAAAAGCAGAAGGAGATCATGTCCGTCTGATCGCCGCGGCGAAACGAAACGTGTGAGGTGCCGTGCGCTGGAACGAGTGCGCGGCACTTTTTGCCGGAACCGGGGCAGGGAACACCCGCCCCGCAAACGCAGGAGAATGATTATGAACCATCCCAAAGAATTTGCCGAGGGCCTTTCCATCGGCATCATCATGGACGGCAACGGCCGCTGGGCCAAGCAGCGGGGCCTGCCCCGCACCGCGGGCCACAAAAAGGGGGCCGCCGTGTTTCAGGATATCGCCAACTACTGCGAGGAGCTGGGCGTTTCGTCCGTGACCTTCTACGCCTTCTCCACCGAGAACTGGAAGCGCCCGCTGGAAGAGGTCTCCGCCATTATGAAGCTGTTCGGCGAGTATCTGCTCAAGGGCTTCAACTATAAGGACCGCAACATCCGCATCAAGTTCCTGGGCGACCGGGCCGCGCTGGATGCAAAGCTCCAGAAGCTGATGAACGAGCTGGAGGAGGACTCCGCCGCCAAGACCGGCATGACCCTGAACATTGCCGTGAACTACGGCGGCCGCCCCGAGATCGTGCGGGCCGCCCGGCAGCTGGCCCAGCAGGTGGCAGAGGGCACCCTCAAGCCCGAGGACATCACCGAAGAGATGATGAGCGACCACATGTATACCGCCGGCCAGAAGGACCCGGATTTCATCCTGCGTCCCTCGGGCGAGAAGCGCCTTTCCAACTTCATGCTCTGGCAGGCCGCTTACGCCGAACTGGTGGAGATGGATGTGCTCTGGCCTGATTTCACCCGCGATGACCTGGATGCCGCCATCACGGAGTTCAACAAGCGCTCCCGCCGGTTTGGCGGCATCTGACCCTTGCAATTCCCAAAAGGAGAAATTTGAATGAAAACTCGTATCATAACCGCAATTGTAGGCATCCTCGTCCTGATCGGGGTGCTGTTCACTTTTGACACGCTGGTGTTCAATTTTGTCATTGCCGCCATCACCCTGATCGCCATCCACGAGGTCTTCAAGGCCCTGGGCTTTGGCAGAAAGGAATGGCCCATGTACGCCGTGTTCGTGCCCTACACCCTGCTGATCATGCTGTCCAGCTATCAGGTGTGGCGGCGGCTGGTCATGCCGGCCTCCTTCTTGATGGTGCTGTTCTTCGGCATCTATCTGGTGGTGCGCAACGCACAGGTGGATTTTGCAAAAGCCAGCGGTCTGGTGATGTTTTCCGGCATCGTGATCTTCTGCTTCTACTCCTTTATCCGTTTGAAGGAGCTGCTGCCGGTGGAGACCTACGGCTATGACGCGATGTTCTTTATTCTGCTCATCCTCTGCTTTGCCTGGGGCGGCGATACCTGCGCCTACTTTGCAGGCAGAGCCTTTGGCAAGCACAAACTCTGCCCCGTGGTCAGCCCCAAAAAGACCGTGGAGGGAGCCATTGGCGGCGTGCTGGGCACCATGGTGTTCGGCGTGGTCGCCACCGTCATCTACTCCATTGCGGCCAACCGGATGGAGGCGTTCACCCGCACCAACATCGGCGTTTCCATGTACCTGATCATTGCCCTGCTGGCCTGCGTGGCCGCTGTGCTGGGCATCTACGGCGATCTGTTCGCCAGCGTGGTCAAGCGCCAGTGCGGCATCAAGGATTATGGCACCATCTTCCCGGGCCACGGCGGCATTCTGGACCGCTTCGACAGCGTCATGTTCATTGCGCCGTTCGTCACCATGGTGGTCATCGCTGTTTTCTATCACTGAATGCAGGAGGTAGCTTATGTCTAAAAAAATCACGCTGCTGGGTTCTACCGGTTCCATCGGCACCCAGAGCCTGGATGTCATCCGTGCCCAGGGGTATGAGGTATTCGGCCTTTCCGCCCACAGCCATGTGGAAAAGATCCTGGAGCAGATCGAGGAGTTCCACCCCCGGTATGTCTGCATGACCGACCCCGATGCCGCCGCCCGGCTGGACGCGGCGCTGGCGGGCCGTGCCAACGCCCCCCGGCTGCTGACCGGCCCCGAGGGCCTGAAGGAGCTGGCCGCCATGGACGGCCCCGATGTGGTGCTGAACAGTGTGGTGGGCATCGCCGGTCTGGGTGCCAGCCTGACCGCCATTGAGAGCGGCCATGATCTGGCCCTTGCCAACAAGGAGAGCCTTGTTACGGGCGGTCACCTGGTGACCCAGGCTGTGGCAAAGCACGGCGTGAAGCTGCTGCCTGTGGACAGCGAGCACTCCGCCATCTTCCAGTGCCTGCAGGACAAGGAGAGCGCCAAGAGCCTGACCAAGATCCTGCTCACGGCCTCCGGCGGCCCCTTCTTCGGCATGAAGACCGAGGAGCTGCGGGGCAAGACCAAGGCTGATGCCCTCAAGCACCCCAACTGGAACATGGGTGCCAAGATCACCATCGATTCCGCCACCCTGATGAACAAGGGTCTGGAGCTGATCGAGGCGGTCTGGCTGTTCGGCCTGCCCCCCGAGAAGATCCAGATCGTGGTGCAGCGCCAGAGCATTGTCCACTCTGCCGTGCAGTACAGCGATAACTCCATCATTGCCCAGCTGGGCGTGCCCGATATGCGCATCCCCATCCAGTACGCCCTGACCTACCCGGCCCGTGTGCCCGGTGTGGTGCCCGAGCTGGACTTTACCACCCTGAAGCTGCTGACCTTCGATGTGGCCGACGAGGAGACCTTCCGCTGCCTGGCTGCCTGCAAAAAGGCCATCAAGAAGGGCGGTCTGGGCCCCTGCGCCGCCAATGGTGCCAACGAGGAGGCAGTCAAGCTCTTCCTCGAGGATAAGATCGGCTTCCTCGATATCGGCCGTCTGGTGGAGGCTGTTGTGGACAGCGACAGCTTTGGCGGCGATTACACCCTGGCCGATGTGTATGAGTGCGACAAGATGGCCCGCGCCTTTGTGAGAGCGCACCTGTAAGGAGAACTGATGTCTTTTATTGTCACCTTTATTGCTGCGGTGTTCGTGTTCAGCGCCGTGATCGCCATCCATGAGTTCGGCCACTTCATGGTGGCAAAGCTCTGCGGCGTGCAGGTCAACGAATTCTCCATCGGTATGGGGCCGGTGCTGTGCAAGCGGGTGCGCAAGGGCACCCAGTACAGCATCCGCGCCCTGCCTGTGGGCGGCTTTGTGGCGCTGGAAGGGGAAGAGAGCCCTGAGAGCAAGCAGGCGGAGGAACGGTCAAACCCCTCAGCCGCCGATGGCGGCAGCTCCCCTGATAGGGGAGCCCTTGGCATAGCGGAGACTTCCCCCGAGGAGGAAAAGCCTGCTGGTATTCCTCTGAATGAGGCCCCTGTCTGGCAGCGGGCCCTCATTATGCTGGCGGGTGCCGGGATGAACTTTGTGCTGGGCTTTGTGGTCATGGCCATCCTCATCACGGCCCAGAACGAGCCCATCACCAGCAAGGTCCTCTATCAGGTGGAGGAAAACGCCCTCTGCGGCCAGACCGGCCTGCAGGCAGGGGATAAGATCCTTGCGGTGAACGGCCGCCGCTGCTTTGTGGCAAACGATATCCTCTATGAGCTGATGCGCACCGAGGACTACACCGCCGATTTCACCGTTCTGCGGGACGGCAAAAAGGTGGAGCTGCCCGGTGTGCAGTTCGACACCTGGCAGGATGACAAGGGCGAGACCCACATGAGCCTGGGCTTTACGGTCTACGGCATCAAAAAAACACCGCTGAACGTGCTGAAAGAGGCGGGCAACAGCGTGCTCTACTACGGGCGCATCATCTTTGCCTCCCTCTCCGACCTGCTGCGGGGGCGGGAGAGCATCAACGACCTCTCCGGCCCGGTGGGCATCGTAACGGCCATCGGGCAGGCCGCCAGCTACGGCTGGCAGGACCTGCTGGAGCTGCTGGTGCTCATCACCGTGAATCTGGGCATCTTCAACCTGCTGCCCTTCCCGGCGCTGGACGGCGGCAAGGTGGTGTTCCTGCTCATTGAGGGCGTGACCGGCCATGCCGTGCCCGAAAAGATCCAGAGCGGCCTGACCGTGGCAGCCTTTGCGCTGCTGTTCGGGCTGATGATTTTTGCAACTTACAACGATATCCTCCGGCTCATTACCGGGGCAATGTGATACGGAAAGGAAAACGACCATGCGGCAGCTGAAACGAGAAGTAAAGATCGGCAATGTGACCATTGGCGGCAACAACCCCATTGCGGTGCAGACCATGCTGAATGTCCCCGTGGAGGACATTGAGGGCAACGTTGCCCAGGCAAAGCGCTGTGAGGCGGCGGGCTGCCAGATCCTGCGTGTGACCTGCCCCAGCGCGGCGGATGCCAAGTGCATCGAGGCCGTGAAGAACGCGGTGAACATCCCCATCGTGGCGGATATCCACTTTGACTACAAGGCCGCGCTGGCCTGCGCCGACGTTGGTGTGGACAAGATCCGCATCAACCCCGGCAACATCGGCGACGACGACCGGGTCAAGGCCGTGGTGCAGGCCTGCCAGCAGAAGAACATCCCCATCCGCATCGGTGTGAACGGCGGCAGCCTGGAAAAGCACATCCTGGCAAAGTACGGCGCGCCCGTGCCCGAGGCCATGGTGGAAAGCGCCCTGTACCATGTCCGCCTGCTGGAGAAGTTCGATTTCAACAACATCGTCATCTCCATCAAGAACTCCAACGTGCCCCGCATGATGGAGGCCTACCGCCAGCTGAGCGCCGTGACCGATTACCCCCTGCATGTGGGCGTGACCGAGGCCGGTACTTACCAGATGGGTCTGCTCAAGAGCGGCATGGGCATTGGCGGGATGCTGCTGGAGGGCATCGGCGATACCATCCGCGTCTCGCTGGCCGCCGAGCCCGAGAAGGAAGTGGAAGCAGGCTACAACATCCTGCGTGCCGTGGGCTTCCCCGTGGCCGGCCCCGAGGTCATCACCTGCCCCACCTGCGGCCGCACCCAGTACCCCTGCACCGAGATCGCCAACGAGGTGGAAAAGCGCCTGCAGGGCTATAAGAAATCCATCAAGGTGGCCGTGATGGGCTGCGTGGTCAACGGCCCCGGCGAGGCCCGCGAAGCCGATATCGGCATTGCAGGCGGCAAGGGCGAGGCGGTTCTCTTCATCCACGGCCAGCCCATCAAGAAGCTGACCGGGGATAATATCCTCGACCAGTTCATGGAGGAGATCTATAAGATTTAAGAGGAAATAAACCCCACCGTCATCCCTGCGGGATGCCACCTCCCCTAGTAGGGGAGGCCTTGGCAAAGAGACAAAGTATTTCTTTCCAGCTGCTTTTCCAACTCACGTAAAATGTGATGCACAGAAACACTTTTCCCTTTTGGAAGCTTAGGTGATCCCGGTCTGGAACGATTTGATCTTTGTTCGAATCTTCCTTTTAACTGTAAAATACTATTCATCCCTTACACCTTCTTTTAAATCACGAGCCACGCTGCTTTTGGAACGTCCAACCAATATTTCCATTTCTCTCACTGTGAATTTCTGACTCTGCAGTTTTTTCAGATCGTCTGGTTTTTCATTACATACTGCATAGTATAACCGTCTAAAATAATCCATGCCGTCTTTCGGATTACTAAAGGCAACCGACGTCCTGATCAAATTTTTCAGTTCGCCTGGATATGGTAATTTGGACATCAATTTCATAATTTTCCGAAACAGGCGAATATCTCTATTTGCAAGTTTCAGCTTATCCAGATAACGATCCAGCATCTGCTCAGCAATAGAAAGAAGATCTTCCTGCGAATAACGGTTAAAATCAATCACAGAATCAAACCTTCTTATCAATGCCCTGTCAAAATACTGGTAAAGATTTGTTGTTGCAATCAAAACAACATCTTCATTCATTCGGTCAAACTCTTTTAACATTGTTGATGTAGCCCGCCCCATTTCTCTTAAATCGTTTTGGTTCGTGCGATCCAATGCCAATGCATCGATTTCATCAAATAGAACAATCACCTTATCCGGTTGAGCAAATTGGTTGATTTCTTTAAATAACATAGACAGATTCTTCTGTGTCTGACCAAGCTTACTATCTATAACAGAAGAAAAATCCACCATAAAAATCTCTCTGTTTAAGATTCTTGCCAATTGTTTTACTGCTTCCGTTTTTCCTGTTCCAGGCGCTCCCTGAAAAGGAACTTATTAATTCCAATGTGATGCTCAATTGCATTAACTATCCCTATTAAATCACCTGTAATTTCATCCGGAAGTAATAACATATCCGTATTCGCTCTTTTTTTCAAAAAAAATGGAGAAACATTCTCTGATACCTGCGGCAACAAACGTATTAGCATTTGATAATAATGACATAATAATACTCAGCCAGTTGATAATCGCCGGATGCATCAAAATCCTTTGCTATTTCATAAGCTTCACTGCGAAAAACCAACATCATTTTTTTTCGGTATAATACTTAATTAAACTTATAACACTTTTCTTCTTCATACTATGCACCCCATTTTTATTCGCTGTCTTTTTTATATCATGTTGGGACAATTTTGTCAATATTGGGACAGTTTATCTTTTTATAGCAAAAAAGCAGCCCACATAGGCTGCTTTTTTGTTTATAGATTTTTAACCACCACTTTACATCGTTTACTCTTTTTCGCATTTTTATTTTCAGCATTTTGCACAAACTACAGGATAGTGGGTGTTTCTTTTAATTCAGAAATCGGATGGCGCGCAACAATCTCCAGACCCTGCATCAGCATGTGGTACTGTTCTTCTGTGATGGCCATTGCCTTGTCCGCAGAGCGTGGCCATCGGAATGCACCATTGTCGAGTCTTTTGTACATAAGGAGAAACCCGTCTCCTTCCCAAAGTAATGCCTTGATCCGATCGCATTTTCGCCCACAAAAGAGAAACAGCGTATTTTTATCATAAGGATCCAGTTGAAACTGAAACCGGACGATGTTTGCAAGACCATTAATCCCACGCCGGAGATCCGTAAATCCCATCGCCAGATAAACTTTTTTAAAACCGGAAGCATCTGTGAATATTCCTGTGCGGCGGAGCCGCCAGTCCAGTGTGGCGTGAGCCACCTATCCAGACGGACTGAGCCACATAGGTTATGAATTATTCGCGTAGATTTTTAGCCAAACCGTATACTTCTCTCATGGATCTGTCATGCTCAGCATCAATACTTGTGATGTTGATGCGATAACTGTCATGAGCTATTCGGTCGATGATTGCGTCAGCAAGAGGACTGGCATCACCACCAAGCTGATCATACCATTCCTCGAATTCATACTGGGAGCAGAAAATCGTTGAAGATTTCTTGCGTCTCCTGTGGAGCAATTCGAAGATATCCCTCTGTTCTGAATCCGTTGGTTTCAACAGAAGCCATTCATCCAGAATCAGGACAACAGGATTGGCATACTTAGCCATAACTTTTTTGTAGTTGCCATCAGTCCGTGCCATCTCCAGATCAATAAGCAGATCAGGAAGACGGACATACTTGGTATTGAAATACTGCTTACAAGCCTCCATGCCAAAGGCACAGGCCATGTAAGTTTTACCGCAGCCTGTAGCACCGGTGATAAAGAGATTCCGGTGTTCAGATATATATTCGCAAGTTACAAGCCGGTTAATAAGATCCTTGTTAAGCTTGCGCCCGGAAGTGTAGTTGATATCCATGATACTTGCTTCCGGCTGGTCGAATCCAGCGTTACGGATTAGTCGTTTCTGACGATTGTTTTTACGATTGCTGTATTCGATGTCCACCAGCATACCGAAGCGATCCTCAAAAGGTATTTCTTTAAATTTGGGATCATCAAGTTGGTTACGAAATGCATCTGCCATAGTGGTAAGAAGCATTTCAATTAATTTATCAATTGTACTCTGATTGGTCATATGTGTTTACCTCCGATAGTAATCGGAACCTCTCGTGATGCCGTGTGTTTTATGTGTGGTTTTTGATTCAGTAGTTTCTGGTTCCGGTTTCACAGAACCGGTTACAAGGATGTTCTTTATGCTCTTGTAACTGGGCGAAGATGTATAGGATAACGCCTTTTTACAGGTTGCTTGAGGCAATGCATCTGAGTATTTCTCAGCAAGCTTCAGAAGTCCCATACAACTTCGGTAGGTCTGTTGTTCCACACGTTTGGAGGTCAGTATTG
>ENA-OQDT01001637-OQDT01001637.1-human-gut-metagenome-genome-assembly--contig:-NODE-1637-length-12731-cov-2.466677_pt1 | contig 12731 bp, 16 predicted proteins | sample MGYA00242786_ERZ504617 | MGnify/ENA primary metagenome ERZ504617 (study PRJEB26092, sample SAMD00036337) | human gut metagenome | host: Homo sapiens | study: EMG produced TPA metagenomics assembly of... | reverse complement strand
ACATAGTTCTGGTCACCAGTAAGAAACGGTCAAGACGGAAGCAATATTTTCCGACGGAATGCCTTTGCCATTATCTTCGACAGAAAGCTCGACCTGATCTCCTTTATCCTTCAGGCGGATCGTGACCGTACCTCCGTCCAGCGTGAACTTGAATGCATTGGACAAAAGATTGGCCAGAATCTTCTCCATCTTATCCCTGTCTACCCATATATTAACAGAAGGGCAGTCATGCTCAAACGTGAAATGTATCTGCTTGGTGGCAGCCATCGTATCGAAATAAGATTTCACTTCTGCCACAAAAGCAACTAAATCTACCTCTCCGACCCGCATATTCATCTTATTGCTCTCTACCTTTCGAAAATCAAGTAACTGGTCCACGACTCTCTTCAACCTTCCGCATTTTTCCGAATGATACGGATATCGTCTGCCAATGAAGAACCTTCCGGAGCCTCTTTCGACAGCTTGCCGAGCGGACCGAGGATCAACGTCAACGGCGTCTTGATCTCGTGTGTGATATTGGTAAAGAATTGCAGTTTCTGAGCCGTCGACTTCTCAATATAACGGTTTGCCTCAGCCAATTCTTCTTTTTGCTGTTGTACCTGCAAGTTCGTACGTTTCAGCTCGCGGTTCTTCCGCTTCACCGCCCGGTTCACATGGATCACGTACAAGGCGGACAAAAGCAACATCCCCATCAGCAAAAGGATAATGCCGACGGAGTTTTGGAGGAACGTGTATTTGGAAAGCATACTCTCCAAATTCTCCCGTTGCAACTCGATTTGGTGCTGATAGTCGACCACCTGTTCAGACTGGATAAACAGCGTTCCGGCATTGTTCTTATCGATCAAGGCAGAAGAGAGCAAATATTGCCGAGACACATCTTCTCCGTTCAATATCTGCATGGCTACACGGATAGCAAGGCTCCCACCCGTCGGATACAAGACCGAAGCGGCCAACTCTCCGTGCATGACGGCTTCCAGCCCCGATCCCCGTCCCGAAACGGCATCGATCCCCACAAAACAAATCCTGTCCGCCAATCCGGGATGCATCCTTTCGATTGCCCTGCGGGCAGCCATTGCCATCACATCATTATGGGCAAACACAACATCCACCTCCTCCAGCGAATCCATTTCCGCTATCTCCTTCTCCACCGTTTCTGGCTTCCATTTCCCGAATATTTCCTTCACCTTGATGCGGGAGTTCAAAACCTCCATAAAACCGCGATGGCGATCCTGCGCCGGAGAAGAACCGGACAAGCCCCATACTTCCAATACGGTAGGATATTTCTCTTTCACCTGTCGGTTCACGAAAAAGCCGGCCTGGCGACCGATCTCGTAATTGTTACCACCGATATAAGTCGTATATTCGTCCGAACTGATCTTCCGGTCTACCAGGATAGTCGGAATGCCGGCACGGTAGGCCTCAATCGCAATAGGAGTGACAGGTTCCGATTCATTGGCGGAGATAATCAATAGATCGACCTTACGTTTTATCAGGCTGCGTATCTGCTCCACCTGCAACAGACTACTGTCCGCCGCATCCTCGACTAACAGGGAGACGCCCGGATATTCGGAGGCCTGCACCTTCATATCCAGCAACATCGATTTACGCCAAGAACCTTCAAGCGTACACTGCGAGACGCCAATAACATACTTTTTCTTCTCCGAATCTGTTTTACAGGAAAAACAGAATGCCAGAAATAAGGCCAGTAGAGCGTAATAAGTTAGAGCAGGTTTCATTCTGTTTTATTTACAGGTTTCTGCAAATGTACGGAGAAATGGCATACCAGCCAATATTTATTTTGTACATTCGTCCTCCAGTAATCAATTATTCGCATGAAGATCATAAACGAAGCTTTATTGGATGAAACGACCGGGCGTGCCAAACAGTCGCCCCGACTACGCATGAACTACAACTTTCATGAGCATTTGGACGATCCCGTCAACCGCTTGCTCAATGCCCTTGAACCGGGAACCTACCTCCGCCCACACCGCCATCTGAACCCTAAAAAAGATGAAATATTCCTCCTGCTGCGAGGTCGCATTGCTGTATTCCTCTTTGACAACAAAGGGGAAATCACCAAAACACAAATACTCGATCCGAAAGAAGGTGTCTACGGCGCCGAAATAAAGGCGGGAACATGGCACGGGCTATTAGTTCTAGAATCCGGCTCTGTCATATATGAAATCAAGGAAGGGCCGTTCGCTCCGCTCGCTCCGGAAAATTTCGCACCCTGGAGTCCGGCTCCAGAAGACACGAAAGGGGTGGCAAAATATATGGAGTTATTAGGAAAGGCTATATAACCTTGCACTACCTTCCCGTTCCCCTTAAAGAAAACTTTATTTTCATAGAGATGAAACTTCTTTTTCATCCCCATGAAACTGTCATTCCATCCCTATGAAACTGTTATCACATACCTATCGGCTCCTTTATTGCTGGAATACTTTTGTCAAACGGATCATGGCTTCTTTCACCGGACAGTCATTCTTATCCGTCCTGACAATAGCGTTCTCATAATTTTCAACTTTCAAATACCAACATCTGACAATGCTTGCAGTCGAACTGCAACCGGAGGCGCGTATCTTTATAAAGCAGATAATACGGTTCCTTGTAGGGAGACTTGTCTTTCTGATAAGTAGGACACCACCCCATGCTGTAGCGCAGGCAGTGTTTGGTAAACATCAACGGAACATCTTTCCGGGGAGACAGTTCAAATGCCGGGTCGATCTGTTCCACCCCGTGATCCTGGTAGAACGAACGGGCTTTCCCGTTGGCAACATTCCCCAAATAAGTAAGTTGGCGTTCGGGGAAAGGTATCGACACGGACGGCTGCACACGTTTCACTGTCTCACGAGGATAGCGGGCACGGCGTGCTTCCAGCAACATCTCCACTCCTCTACGGCGCATATCGGCAAGCAGAGAAGAGGGAACGAACCAGTTTTCAGACAAACCGACCACCACCTTCGATGCCTCGAAAGGCGTATTCCCCAACTTGGATAGCTGTGTCCGTATATTATCCTGCTGTTCACGACGCGCCAGCTCTTTCGCAAACGGCTCGGTCAGCATGATCCGTGCTCCCGTCTCATCCTCCATACAAAGCGTAAAACCGAAGGGATTGTCCAAGAACTCGATCTCCACGGACAGCTTACGTTCGGCTGAAGGCTTGGCTAGCAGTTTATCAAACGCCTGGTCGAAATTGCGGTAAAGCGGAGTCTTGGGGGCAAGCTGCGGCATATCCAGCGGAAACACCCGGTTTGCCTCCACCCTGTTTACACGAAAACCTTCCAATTCGCCTTTCCTATTGAAGAAAACAAGCCCGTCTCCGTTGTTCAATTGCTTTAAGCCGGCCACGGTAAAGGAATTACCTTTGATCTCCTTGACTGTTCCGACAGGTTCGCCCAACGACTTAGGTGTATTAAAAGCGGTAATATCCGCCGTCCGTCCCTCCAAAAGGAACGGGTGAACCCACGGTTAAACTCTTTTCAGCTACCGGCTCGAACGTATAAGTGCTTCGTCCAGCAGAAGCACGACGATATTCCGGACGGCGGGACAGGACTGCATCTAACTTCTTCCGATAATAAGCCGTGATATTCTTGACATAGCCGACATCTTTCAACCGCCCTTCGATCTTGAGGGAAGAAACACCTGCATCCAACAGGGCTTCCAGCTGGTCGGAGCGGTTCATGTCCTTGAGCGAAAGCAAGTGTTTATGGGTGACGATCTCCGTCCCTGTCGCATCAACCATCGTATAGGGCAGGCGGCAATATTGGGCGCATTCTCCGCGGTTAGCACTACGTCCACTCAAAGCGGCGCTCAGATAACATTGCCCGCTATAGCTGACACAGAGGGCGCCGTGCACGAATACTTCCAGCGGAACGGTAGTCGCTTCCGATATCCGGCGAATCTCGTTCAGCGACAATTCACGTGCCAGAACCACCTGTGTAAAGCCTGCGGCTTCGAGGAAACGAACCTTTTCCGGTGTGTGGTTGTCCGTCTGCGTGCTGGCGTGAAGCGGAATAGGAGGCAGGTTCAGCCGGGTAATCCCCATATCCTGAATGATCAGGGCATCCGTCCCGACACGCCAGAGATCCCAGATCATCCGTTCGGCTTCTTCCAACTCCTCTTCTTTCAATATCGTGTTAAGCGTAACATAGATGCGGGCGCCATACAGATGCGCATACTCGCAAAGCTCACGTATATCTTCCAAAGAGTTGCCGGCAGCAGAACGCGCACCGAACTTGGGCGCACCGATATAGACGGCATCGGCACCGTGATTAATCGCTTCAATCCCACAATTGAGGTCTTTAGCCGGAGAGAGAAGTTCTATAGGACGGGATTTTGTTTGCATGCTATTATTTCTTATTTCTTGATTACAAATCACCCAACTTGCTGATATCCTCGATACGGAACGGGGTTTCCTGATAGACATAATAGTTCAGCCAGTTGGTGAACAGAAGATTGGCATGACCACGCCAGCGGACCACCGGACCGAGGGCCGGATTGTTATTACGGTAATAGTTACGGGGAACGGCAATAGGCAATCCCTTGTTCACGTCGCGCATATACTCGTCATTCAGCGTGTAAGGCGAGTATTCGGAATGCCCGGTGATAAAAAACTCGCGTCCTCCGCGCGCCATCGCCATATAGACACCAGACTCTTCGCTTTCGGACAAGAGCGTCAAATCGGGAACTTTCATCACATCCTCGCGGCGTATCTCCGTATGCCGGCTGTGCGGCACATAGAACTCGTCGTCGAAGCCTCGGAAGATCGGCACATAGGGCTCGCGCAACGTATGGCGGAACACGCCGAACATCTTGGCTGGCAGATCATATTTGGGGACACCATAAAAATGGTACACCGGCTGCGCGCCCAGCATATATATAAGGTAGAAGTCACATGCGTACGCGCCCAATCGAATATCTCGGTCACTTCCTCCCAATAGTTCACTTCCTCGAAAGGCATCTGCTCTACCGGAGCACCTGTGATAATCATGCCGTCGTAAAAATCATCCTGCATCTCGTCAAAGTCTTTATAGAATTCCTTCATATGCTCGATCGGCGTGTTCTTGGGAGTATGGCCTTTTATCTTCATAAAGTCGAGCTCCACTTGCAAGGGGTGATTGCTCAGGAGGCGAAGACAAAGGTCTGTCTCCGTCGTGATCTTCAGTGGCATCAAGTTCAGCACAACTACACGTAGCGGACGAATGTCCTGCTCAGACGCACGCAACGAGTCCATCACAAAGATGTGCTCTTTCTTCAACAGCTCAACAGCTGGCAAGTTCTTCTGTAGGTTTAAAGGCATCTTCTTTCCTTAATTATTTATACAAGGGCACAAAGATAGTGAGAAATTGCCTTTCGTTGAAAATAAATCGTTGTTTCCCGCGTTTGTAGATTTAATAATTAGATGGAATATGAGATTCGTGCAATAGCTACACTACTATTTATATTATTTTTCGATAAGTGCTTGCGGGCAGGGACGATGCCAAAATCAGCGGGTTATATCCGCGACGCGGATGGTAATCCGCTGGACTTGGTCAATATCCGGGTCAAGAACACGTTAAACGGGGACGATGAGTAATGAAAAAGGCCACTACTCGCTTTCGGTTGCTACCGGTGACTCGGTGACGCTTATCTATTCATGCCTGGGCTACAACAAGGCCGAAAGGATCCTACCTCAGGTAACCAAAGATATGCGTCTCAACGTGCAGATGAACTATACATCACTCGAACTGGGAGAAGTCGTAGCTACCGCCATCCGAAAGCAGACAACCACTCTTGAAACCCTGAATGCCGACCGCGTCAAACTACTCCCCGACCCTGCCGGAGGAAGCATTGAAAGTCTGGTCGTTACATTTGCTGGCGTTACTTCCATAACGAATTAAGTTCGCAATACTCCGTACGCGGCGGCAGCTATGACGAAAACATCGTATATGTGAACGGACTGGAAGTGTTCCGTCCGCTGCTCATCCGTTCCGGACAACAGGAAGGGTTGAGTTTTATCAACCCGGACATGACGGAAGCCGTCAATTTCTCCGCTGGAGGATTCGAAGCCCGTTATGGGGACAAGATGAGTTCCGTGCTGGACATCACCTACAAAAAACCGAAAGGATTCGAAGGTTCGGCTTCCGCCAGCCTGCTTGGGAGCCAATGCTTATGTGGGCAGTTCTTCCGGCAAGTTCACACAGGTGACCGGTTTCCGTTACAAAACAGGACGATCTCTTTTGAAAACAACCGATACGGATGCCGAATATGATCCTAATTTCATTGATTTGCAGACTTATATGACATACCAGCTTGCCCCCAAATGGGAGATCAACTTTCTCGGAAACTTAGCCATAAACAATTATAAGTTCATTCCCCACACCCGAGAGACTTCTTTTGGAACGGCAACAAATGCCAAAAAATTTTAAAGTATTCATGAGTGGCCAGGAACGGGATAAGTTCGAAACGTTATTCGGAGCACTCACTTTAAAGCATAACCTGAACGACAATACGGAACTCGGCTTGCAAGCATCCGCCTTTACCAGTAAGGAAGAGGAAGGATATGATATTGCCGGTGATTACTGGCTGGGAGATGCAGCCGAAGAAGGAGGCGGAGAAATACAGAATTTATCCATCGCACGCTATAACGAGCACGCTCGCAACCGTCTGCACTCCAATATCATGAATGTCGGGCATTATGGTGTCGCTCGCATAAAAAAACAATACGTTGAAATGGGGTGCTACCGTCCAGTTGGAGAAAATCAACGACAAGATCAGCGAATGGGAAAAACGCGACTCCGCCGGATACTCGTTACCGCAAGGGGGCGGGAATGTCAACGTGATCGCAAACCTGTTCTCGGATAACAAACTGGAAAGCACACGTATTTCCGGTTATTTGCAGGATGTATTCAAGTTTCGTACCAAACAAGGACTGTTCACGCTGGTTGGTGGTGTACGCGGCAGCTATTGGAGTTATAACAGGGAATTTATATTCAGCCCGCGTGCTTCAATAGGTTTCATTCCGAACTTCGACCAAAACCTGACATTTCGGCTGGCTTCCGGTCTGTATTATCAGTCTCCGTTCTATAAGGAATTACGTACAACTGTGCAGGACGAATACGGCAACAGTATCATACAACTGAACAAAAACCTGAAATCACAGCGTTCCATCCATGTCATTGCAGGAGGCGATTATACATTCCGGGCATCCGGCAGAAATTCAAAGTCAGTGCCGATATGTATTATAAAAATTGGATAACCTGAACCCCTATACGGTGGATAATGTCAAAATCCGATACTACGGCGAGAACTGTGCGCAAGGCCATGCGATGGGGCTCGATGTCAAATTCTTCGGCGAATTTGTTCCGGGTACGGACTCCTGGATCAGCTTCTCCCTAATGAAAGCGGAGCAAAGCATCCGAGGGAGCGAATATGTACCGATGCCTAACAGCCAAGGTTATAATGTCTCGCTCCTTTTTCAGGATTATTTCCCCGGATACAAACGTGTCAAACTGAATCTGAAAGGCGTACTGTCCGGCGGCCTTCCCGTCACAGCCCCACGTACAGGCTACGAGGACGGCTATTTCCGTACTCCGACCTACAAACGCGTGGACCTCGGTTTCTCCTACCAGCTTGCCGGGGGAACGGATGCAATCATGGATCGCGGATTCTTCCGCAATCTCAAGAACATTTGGCTCGGGTTGGATATTTTCAACTTGTTCGACATAAAGAACACTAGTTCCTATTATTGGATTACCAATATAGACAACCACCAGTACGCTATTCCTAATTACCTGACCGGAAGGCAATTGAATATTCGACTTATCGTTGATTTTAACCACATGATTTCAAAAATATGCTTTTAAACATATCTGGATCATGCTGATAAATATTAACGAATTATTTCTCTATTAATAAAAAGAGTGTACCTTTGCCAACATAGAACAAAAAGCAATATTAAATTACTAAATTATTATTGACATGGAACTTACACATATCGAACATTTGGGTATCGCAGTAAAGAGCATCGAAGCTTGCCTGCCGTATTATGAAGAAGTTTTAGGACTAAAATGCTACAACATCGAAGAAGTAGCAGACCAGAAAGTAAAAACTGCATTCTTTAAAGTAGGCCAGACTAAGATCGAGTTGCTGGAGCCGACAAGTGAAGACAGTACAATCGCTAAATTTATCGAAAAGAAAGGTGAAGGTATCCACCACATTGCATTTGCTGTTCCCGACGTACAGGCAGCATTGGACGAAGCCGAATCAAAAGGTGTCAAGCTGATCGACAAAGCTCCTCGTGGAGGTGCAGAAGGCTTGAACATTGCATTCCTTCACCCGAAATCGACATGCAGCGTTCTGACCGAACTTTGCATGCCGGGAAAATAAGAAACAATGGACAATTGAGAATTGACAATTATTTGATGCTATTCAATTGGCAATTCTCAATCGTCAATTGCCAATTAAATAAGTTCATTTCTAACAACAAATCTATAGTACAATGAGTAACCAACTTGAAAAAGTAAAGGAGCTTATCGCCCTTCGCGAAACAGCTCGTTTAGGTGGTGGAGAAAAAAGAATCGAATCTCAGCACAAAAAAGGTAAATACACCGCACGCGAACGTATTGCCATGTTGCTGGATGAGGGAAGTTTTGAAGAATTCGATATGTTCGTACAACATCGTTGTACAAACTTCGGTATTGAAAAAACTAAGTATTTGGGCGACGGTATCGTAACAGGTTACGGAACGATCGACGGACGTCTGGTATATATTTATGCTCAGGATTTCACTGTATTCGGCGGTGCTTTATCCGAAGCACTGGCCATGAAGATCTGTAAAGTCATGGATCAGGCTATGAAAATGGGTGCTCCCGTTATCGGCTTGAACGACTCGGGTGGTGCACGTATCCAGGAAGGTGTCAACGCCTTGGCCGGTTATGCAGAAATCTTCCAACGTAATATCTTGGCTTCCGGGGTTATTCCTCAGATTTCCGGTATCTTCGGTCCATGTGCCGGCGGTGCGGTTTACTCTCCTGCCCTGACAGACTTCAATATCATGACCCGCGGAACAAGTTACATGTTCCTGACTGGTCCGAAAGTTGTAAAAACAGTTACAGGCGAAGACGTTACACAGGAACAATTAGGTGGCGCAAGCGTACATACGACCAAATCCGGTGTGGCCCACTTCGCAGTCGATACGGAAGAAGACGGTTTACAGTTGATCCGCAAATTGATCAGCTTCCTGCCGCAGAACAACCTGGAAGAAACTCCTCTGATCGAATGTAAAGACCCGATCGACCGTCTGGATGACAACCTGAACGACATCATCCCTGACAATCCTAACCAGGCTTACGATATGTATGAAGTTATCGGAACCATCATCGATAACGGCGAATTTCTGGAAGTACATGCCGACTATGCCAAGAACATTATCGTCGGTTTCGCCCGTTTTAACGGCCAGACTGTCGGTATCGTAGCCAACCAGCCGAAAGTAATGGCAGGCTGTCTGGACAGCAACGCCTCCCGCAAGGCAGGCCGTTTCGTCCGTTTCTGTGATGCTTTCAACATTCCTTTGGTTACATTGGTTGACGTACCGGGATTCTTACCGGGTACAGGCCAGGAATACAACGGCGTTATCCTGCACGGAGCCAAATTGCTTTACGCTTACGGCGAAGCCACAGTGCCTAAAGTAACTGTAACATTGCGTAAATCTTACGGTGGTGCCTATTGTGTGATGAGCTCCAAACATCTGCGTGGCGATATGAACTACGCATGGCCGACAGCCGAAATCGCAGTTATGGGTCCAAGCGGCGCTGTAGAAGTGATCTTTGCAAAAGAAGTGGCTGCCTCGGAAGATCCGAAAGCTTGCGCTGCAGAAAAAGAAGCCGAATACAAAAAAGCATTTGCAAACCCATACAATGCAGCTCAATATGGCTATATCGACGATGTTATCGAACCTCGTAACACTCGTTTCCGTATTATTCGTGCTTTACAACAATTGCAGACCAAGAAGTTAAGCAATCCTGCCAAGAAACATGACAATCTGCCTCTATAATTCTTAAAACAGGAAATGAATATGATTAATAAGAAAATAGGGGTATTGCTGCTGTTCGCGTTGCTCGTTTCATTCGGGGCAAAAGCACAGCGTGCAACCTCCATGCGAATAAATGAAGTGCTGGTCATCAACGAAGATAACTTTGTTGATGATTACGGCAAACGCCATGCCTGGATCGAATTGTTCAACAATTCGGCCGGTTCGGTCAATATCGCCGGTTGCTACTTGACTAATGACAAGAGCAACCCGAAAAAATATCCGATTCCGAAGGGCGACGTTCTAACAGTAATTCCTCCTCGCCAGCACACTTTGTTCTGGGCAGACGGAGAACCGGATCGGGGAACATTCCATGTCAATTTCACGCTCGACCCATCAAAAGAAATTACATTGCGTTATACGATGCAGACGGTAAAACTCTGATCGATGAGATCGTTTATCCCTGCTTCACAAAAAGCAGATGTCAGCTATGGTAGAACTTTAGACGGACAAGGTGAATGGACTGCTCTGACAAAAGTTACACCCAGCACCAATAACGTAACATTGGATTCTAACGAGAAAATCGAGAACTTTAAAGAAAATGATTCTTGGGGTATCGGTATGACCCTGACTGCCATGGCAGTTGTGTTCTCCGGATTATTCCTGTTGTTCATCATCTTTAAACAAATCGGAAAGCTCTCGATCGCGGCCAGCAAACGCAATGCACAGAAAGCGGCCGGAGCGGCTGTTATTGCAGACAATGCAGGTCAGGAATCCGGGGAAATCTTTGCGGCTATCGGTGCGGCTCTATACGAAATGAGCGACGACAACCACGACATCGAACATACGGTTCTGACGATCCGCAAGGTTCAAAGATCTTATTCTCCGTGGAGTTCCAAGATTTACGGTCTGCGTGAAGTTCCCAAAAAGTAATTATCTCTAAAAACAAACAAGAATGAAAAGTTTTAAATATACTATTAACGGTAACGTATATAAAGTACATATCAGCTCGGTAGTGGATGACATCGCTGAAGTAGAAGTAAACGGTACTCCCTATCAGGTAAAAATGGAGAAACCGGCAAAAAAACAGATGGTTACACTGAAACGCCCGGCTCAAAGCTCCTACAAACGGCAAGTGGCGAACCGGTTATTTCCCGTCCGGCAGCCTCAACCACCAAGGGCGCTGTCAAATCTCCGCTGCCAGGTGTAATCCTGCAGGTTAACTGTAAAGTCGGTGATACTGTCAAGAGAGGCCAGAATCTACTTGTCCTCGAAGCCATGAAGATGGAAAACAACATCAATGCCGACCGTGACGGCAAAATCATTGAAATAAAAGTAAACAAAGGGGATTCCGTACTGGAAGGTGCTGACCTCGTCGTAATAGGATAATATTATGTTAGGATCAGTATTATTACAGGCAGCAGGTACGGCTCATGAAAGCTTTCTCCAGTTCTTGGGAGAAAACTTGGAGTTGTTCCTCACTTATACAGGAGTCTACAACGCGACACCGGGTCACCTTATCATGATCCTTGTCGGTCTGTTGTTCATCTTCCTGGCTATTAAATATGAATTCGAGCCTATGCTCCTTATCCCTATCGGATTCGGTATCCTGATCGGTAACATTCCGTTCAAAGATGCAGGATTGCAGGTGGGTATTTACGAACAAGGTTCTGTGCTGAACATCCTCTACCAGGGTGTAACCTCCGGATGGTATCCGCCGTTGATCTTCCTCGGTATCGGGGCCATGACCGATTTCTCCGCATTGATCTCCAATCCTAAACTGATGTTGATCGGTGCAGCGGCTCAGTTCGGTATTTTCGGAGCATATATCATCGCTCTTCAAATGGGATTTGAACCAAACCAGGCCGGTGCAATCGGTATCATCGGTGGTGCCGACGGCCCGACAGCAATCTTCCTTTCTTCCAAGTTAGCTCCGAACTTGATGGGTGCTATTGCAGTATCAGCATACTCTTATATGGCGCTGGTTCCTATTATCCAGCCTCCGTTCATGCGCCTGCTGACGACTCAGAAAGAACGTCTGATCCGCATGAAACCGCCGAGAGCCGTTTCTTCCACGGAAAAGATCGTATTCCCGATCGTAGGCTTGTTGCTGACTTGCTTCCTAGTTCCTTCCGGTCTGCCTCTGTTGGGTATGCTGTTCTTCGGAAATTTGTTGAAAGAAAGTGGTGTAACACGTCGTTTGGCTGAAACAGCCCGTGGTCCGCTGATTGATACAATCACGATCCTGTTAGGTATTACGGTAGGTGCTTCTACTCAAGCAACCCAGTTCCTGACATTGAACTCCATCAAGATCTTCGGTTTGGGAGCGTTGTCATTCGTGATCGCAACTTGTGCAGGTATCCTGTTCGTGAAGTTCTTCAACCTGTTCTTGAAAGAAGGCAATAAGATCAATCCGCTTATCGGTAACTCCGGTGTGTCTGCCGTGCCCGACTCTGCCCGTATCTCTCAGAACGTAGGTCTGGAATATGATCCGACCAACTACCTGTTGATGCATGCCATGGGTCCGAACGTAGCAGGTGTAATCGGCTCTGCCGTAGCAGCCGGTATCCTGTTGGGATTCTTAGGATAATTCACTTATTCTACATAAAAAGGAGCTGAACTCCAAGTCATCTCCAAATATAAAAACTTACCCAAGTTTACGGACTTTAACGTATTCTTGGGTAAGTTTGTATATGCGCACAACGATTCATCAGAAGTATAT
>ENA-OQDT01001636-OQDT01001636.1-human-gut-metagenome-genome-assembly--contig:-NODE-1636-length-12739-cov-5.812956_pt1 | contig 12739 bp, 14 predicted proteins | sample MGYA00242786_ERZ504617 | MGnify/ENA primary metagenome ERZ504617 (study PRJEB26092, sample SAMD00036337) | human gut metagenome | host: Homo sapiens | study: EMG produced TPA metagenomics assembly of... | reverse complement strand
GCCATCCACTTTGCCGCCCCGGTCATTACCGTGGAGAAACTCACCCGGAGCACGTTCCACGACGCATTCCCCACCGGCGGCACGTTCGGCGTACTGGGCTACTGCGTGCCTTATCAGCGTGGCAGTATGCATAACGAATGCGAGTGCGGATTTTTCTGCGCTTACCCATTGATTCCACTCGGTATCTCCACGGGTTCCGCCCTTAAATCCTTGTGCGGCAAGCGCCTGCTTGAGTGATACTCTTGTATCAAGTCCACGGTTGCTGCCAGTTGTGAACGGAACAAAATCAATATGCAAATGGGGCGTTGCCTCGTCCATATGCAGATGAGCAGAGAACACTTTTAGGTTGGGATTTCGCTCTTGAAATCCCCGATAATACTCATCTAAGACCTGCCGTGCAAGCTGTCCGTTTTCGCTTTCGGCGCTCATATTTTCCTTATCGCCAATCTGTAAAATCAGTTCGTGAAACGGCTTTTCTTGCTTTGAGTTTCTGATTTTCTCATAGTAGTTTTCTATTCTGCGGTCGGCTCTTGTCTGCTTATCGTTATATCTTTCAAGAGCATCGTCAAACAATTCGTGATAGACTTTCTTGATATTTTCATTGCAATAATCAATGTTAAGATGCGTTCGTCTGCCGTCAACGTTTTCCGCTTTGAACTTGCGGCTGTTATGATTGACAGAGCCTTTACCGACCATTGCGCATATCGTTCTTTTCATTAAATCTCACATCCTTTCCTTATCCGGCGTTAGCCGGGGTTCTGTTACTCTTGTCAAGAGTAACGCAAAAGCACTTTTGACAGGCGAGCCCATCAAAAATGCAACCTGCAAGCAGGTTTTGCGTTCTCCGAAGGGCAAAGAGCCACCTTTGAAAAGGCACTCTCTGCACACTCCGCTAAACTTTTGCTGTGACAAACCGTGACGATGGTGACAATGTTTTAGACCACATCACCGTTCTCGGAGAGTTTGTCACGGTCGTCACGCATTGACACGCTTTCTTTCCAAAGGGATATTTTTCGTCCGATGTGCGTGCGACTCGCTTTGTAATGAATGTCGTAATCTTTAAGCAACCGCCCGGCGTTGATACTAAGTCTTAGCGACAGAACATTAGGCTTAATATCCAATCCAATAAGTTTGCTCAATTCAGAAGCCGTCCCGTCCCATCGGCTACTGTCCGAAGAAAGAACAGTCGATACCTTTTCAAGCAGCGGGTCAGGCGGCTCTGTCCAAACTTCTGTTTCGCTTTTTTCAAATTCCCATATAAGTTTTTGCGGATTGCGAACAAGGTGTATTCGCTGATCCTGCTGATCTCTGCCGGTGATGTCAAGCGTTGCGGCATTGGTTGTTCGTTTCTCTTTGCTGAGAACAAAGGCGCCGTCTGCCGCACCGAGCAATCCGTTTGTGCCGGAGATTGTATCAAATTTATCGTCAGCCTGCTGTTTGCGTGTGTGATGGACGATAAGCATTGTTACCTTGTAGCTGTCGGCAAGCGCTTTCAGCTTTGCGACTACATCGTAATCACTGCCGTAGCTGTAATCCGCACCACCTGTCTCTCGAACACGCTTTAGCGTATCTATGATAATCAGTCCGGTGTCAGGGTGTTCCTGAATAAAACCTCTTATTTGGTCTTCCAAACCGCCGTTTACGGTTTTGCTTTCTGTTGCAAAATACAAGTTGTCCGTTTCGTCAGCGCCGAACATATGATAGAGCCTGCGCTGTAAGCGAGGGTAATCATCTTCAAGGGCAAAATAAAGAACGGTTGCATTGCGGACTCTGTAATTCCAAAGCGGAGTTCCAGTGCTGATATGGTAAGCGAGCTGTGCCATCATAAAACTCTTTCCTACTTTCGGAGAACCCACGAACAAGTAAGTTCCCTGATAAAGCAGACCGTCTATAAGTGCGGTTTGTGTTTCGAAATCGGTATCATACAGAGCCGACATTGAAACGGTTTTCAAATATGACGGATCCATTTGTCTCAGCATTTCTCTTTGCATTTCACGAAAACTTTCGTCAAAATCCTTGATATTTTCATCGTTATCGTTTATACTAATGTCAGTACATTTTTGGATTGACTGCTCCGTATCTGCGCCAACAGATACATTCGGGGCGGTCATTTCTTTTTTATTCTCCATTGTTATCCTCTCCTTTCAATCCGCCGAGAATATCGGCAATCATTTCTATTACATCAAGCAACTCATCATTTACCTCCCCGCCGGCTTCTATTCGCTGTAATTCCGACAGCACATCGGCAAGCTGGTTTCGCAAAGCCTTGAATACTCTCGGATTGCCTTGCACAACTATATCCCTGTGCGTGAGTCGCCTTGTTATATAATCCTGCTTAGTTAGTCCTGAAAGCCGTACATAAGTTTCAATTTGTTTGTCCTCCTCCGGCGATACACGAAACGCTACGGTTTTGTTTCTCCAGCGGTTGTGATCATCTCTGTTTTTAAGTGACATTATACTCGCCCCTTTCCATATCTAACTTATCCGCCATTTCAGCCTGCTTTGACGGGAACAAGTGCGCATAGTTGTAAGTTATATCAATGCTTTCATGTCCCACACGGTCTGCAATAGCCGTCGCAGAGAATCCCATATCAATCAGCAAACTAACGTGGCTGTGGCGGATATCGTGAATACGGATTCTTTTTACGCCTGCTTCTTTTGCGCCTCTGTCCATTTCTCTGTGCAGATAGCTTTTTGTAATTGGAAACACTCTGTCCTCCAACCCCACATCGTAAAGCATTTTCAGATAATCCTGCATTTCATCACAAAGGAACTTTGGCAACTGAATTGTGCGGTTACTTTTCTCTGTTTTCGGTGAAGTGATTATATCTCTGCCGTTTAAGTGCTGAAACGATTTATTAATTGTTACCGTTCGCTTTTCAAAATCGAAATCAGCAGAAGTAAGAGCTAACAGCTCGCCCTCACGAATACCCGTCCAATAGAGCATTTCAAACGCATAGTATGACATCGGCTTATCCATCATTGCATCAGCAAACTTCAAATATTCCTCTTTAGTCCAGAAAAGCATTTCACGATTTTTCTTTTTACCCATACTGCCCGCCTTTTGACAAGGGTTTTCTTTCAGGTTGTAGTACCTGACAGCATGGTTGAATATCGCAGACAGCTGATTGTGTATTGTTTTCAAATATACGGGAGAATACGGTTTGCCGTTATCGTCCTTATAATTGATAAGCTCATTTTGCCAAGTAATTATTTGTTGTGCGGTTATGTTACACATTTTCAGCTTACCGAAATATGGAATAAGCTTTTTATCAATAATATGTTTCTTGGTTTCCCAAGTGTTTTCTTTAAGTCGAGTCTGCATATCTTCGGAGTAATGTTCAACAAAACTCTTGAAATTCATATCCAAATCTCCGCCAAGCTTATTAAGTTGTTCTCTTTCCCACGCCTGAGCCTCACGTTTTGTTTTGAATCCTCGTTTTTGTGATTGCTTTTCGTTCGCCATTCCAATCGGTATAGCGATAGATAACACGCCAAGTATTTGTTTTTTCTTCCTTATAAACAGCCATTGATATCACATCCTTTCTTTTTCGGCTGTACCATAACAAACTCTTTCTAAAAAATACTGTTTGTTTACTCGTCCTGAAATTGTTATAAAGCCTTGTGCTTTTAACTCTTCGTTAAGCTGCTGCACGATTTTATAGGCATAAGATTTTGAAATACCTAATTCGTCGGCAACATCTTGTACTTTCATAAATGTTGTACTCATACTGAAACCTCCTTTCAATTCTTGTTAGTTTGTTTATTTAGTGTCGGAGAACTTTCTGACCGCATTCCGATTTGCCCGAGCGGATACACCATTACCGTGATGTATGACGGATATTCAGTTTTCGCAAACAACTTAACGCTATTTGCTTAATGATTATACTAAACATATTCCGTTATGTCAAGTGGTTTTCACAAAAATATTAAACTTTTTTGTTTTATGTTGCTTGACATATACTAAACATATATGATATACTGATTGCACATTACATAAGTAAGGAGCGTATTTTATGGCAATCGGAGAGAGAATAAGATTCTTTCGTAATCTTTGCGGAATGACACAGAAATATTTAGGACAGGTGGTCGGATTTCCTGAAAAGACCGCTGACATTCGTATGGCACAGTATGAATCCGGAAGTAGAACGCCTAAGGCTGATTTAACAAATAAACTTGCAGAGGTTTTCGATATATCTCCGCAGGCGCTTTCTGTTCCCGACATTGACAGTTATATAGGGTTAATGCACACCTTGTTTACATTAGAGGACAGATATGGATTGACAATAATAAAAACTGAAAACGGTGTTTCAATGTATGCAGACCCTCGCAAGGGGACGGACGCTACCGAGCTTTCGGAAATGCTTAATGCGTGGGCTGAACAATCCGAGAAATATCACAACGGCGATATTAACCGTGACGAATATGACAAGTGGCGTTACAATTATCCGAAATATGATGAAACTTCAGGTTTTGTAAAAGTACCGTCACAAGCACTCAGCGATATGCTGGTGAATACTTTGAAAAGAAATGAGTAAGTTAATATGGATAAAATTTTAAGCCGTATAATGAATTCTGATGATTGGCCATCGATTCAGATGCCAGAAAACTTAGAATTACTGAATGAAATTGCAGATAACAGTTTCGAATTAACCACGTTTGAGGGAATGCTTGCAGCAACACTAATGTATCATCAGATTCTTGAGGCGATGTGTATGCACATTTTGGAGGATTGTTATTTCTACATCCAACTTTCTGTTTATCCTGCTGAAATTGAGTTCAAAATACCAAAAGATAAAATGTTCGGATATTATATTAATGAACTTAAATCATCCGTCAGTTTTCCAAAGAAACAGGAATTTATTGAAAAAGCAGAATTATTTAATTCTTACAGAATTAAAGCGGTTCACAAGATGCGAAGAACAAATTTGGATACTATATCCGTAGAACTTAAAAAATGTAAAAGGCTGTTTCGATAAAATATATGACCTTTATAACGACATTCAGGATGAATTCCGCGTGATATTCCATAGCTATAAAAAAGATACTTTTATTGATTACCTCACAGACGAAGAGTACAACAATTATTTTGGATAGAAAAAAGAGCTATCAGACTTTCAAAAAATCTGATAGCTCTTTACTTTTACAATAATTCAAATAATGTTGCCATTTTGTTGCCAAAAAGCATATACAATCGGCAAAATGCCCAGTAAAATAGGGCTTTTTCAGGAGTGCGAAATTATTCCCACTCTACTGTTCCGGGGGGTTTACTTGTTATATCATAGACTACTCTGTTGACATGTTCAACTTCATTTATGATGCGGTTGGAGACTCTGCCTAGAATTTCGTAGGGGATTTTTGCCCAGTCGGCTGTCATAAAATCATCGGTTGTAACGGCACGGAGAGCGATGAGTTCGTCATATGTTCTTGCGTCACCCATAACACCAACGGTTTTCACACCCGGGAGGACTGCGAAGAACTGGCTCATTTTATCTGCGTAACCGCACTTATCCATTTCATCACGAAGAATTGCATCGGCTTCCTGAAGAATACGAACCTTTTCGGCTGTAACTTCACCGATTACACGCACACCGAGTCCCGGACCCGGGAACGGCTGACGCCATACGAGGTCGTGCGGAAGTCCAAGCTTCTCACCTACTACTCTTACCTCATCTTTGAAAAGGTCTTTAAGCGGTTCAATTACACCTGCAAAGTCAATATCTTCCGGGATACCAACCTGATTGTGATGTGTTTTGATTTTTGCGGCATCGCCTTTACCGCTTTCGATACGGTCGGGATAAATTGTACCCTGTGCAAAATAACCCTCGCCGTAGCTTTCACGGATTTTGTTCCAGAACACCTTATAAAATTCTGTGCCGATGATGTGGCGCTTTTCTTCGGGTTCTTCAACACCTTTAAGCTTTGCAAGGAACTCTTCCTGACAATTAATGCGGACAAAGTTCATATCAAAAAGCTTTGTAAATGTCTGCTCAACAAAGTCACCCTCGTCTTTTCTCATAAGTCCCTGATCAACGAAAACGCAGGTAAGTTGTTTACCGACTGCCTTGCTGAGAAGTGCTGCGGCAACAGATGAATCTACACCGCCCGAAAGTCCGAGAACTACACCCTTGTCACCAATCTGCTCTTTAAGCTGTGCAACAGTTGTGTCGATAAAACTTTCCATTTTCCACTCACCCTTACATTCGCAAACATCATAAAGGAATGAACGGAGCATATCTTTACCGTTTTCTGTATGGTTAACTTCGGGATGGAACTGAACACCGTAAAACTTTTTTTCAGGACATGACATTGCGGCTACGGGACATACATCCGTTGTAGCTGTAATGCTGAATCCTTCGGGAACTTCATTGATATAGTCACGGTGACTCATCCATGAAATTCCTTCACTCTTTACGGATTTAAAGAGTATATCATTGTTATTATATCTTGTAACTGTCTTGCCGTACTCACTTGATGAATTGTCTGTAGCCGAAACAACATTGCCGCCGAGTGTGTATGCCATAAGCTGACAACCATAGCAAATGCCGAGAATCGGAATTCCGAGTTCAAAAATTTCAGGAGTATAATGCGGTGATGACTCGTCATAAACGCTGTTAGGACCGCCTGTGAAGATAATACCTTTTGGGCTAATGTCTTTGATTTTCTGAATATCAACGGTATAAGGAAGAATTTCGCAATACACATTGCACTCACGAACCCTTCTTGCAATCAGCTGATTGTACTGACCGCCGAAATCAAGAACAATGACAGTTTCTTTTGTAGCATTGCTCATAGTAAAATTCCTTTCAAATTTAAAGAATACCGCACAGAGTTTGTGCGGTATTCAATTAATATTTTAATTATCTGTAAATAATATCGTTTCTGGAAGGACCGTTTGAAACCATTGTAATCGGCACACCGATAGCCTTTTCGGCAAATTCAATGTATTCACGGCATTCCTTAGGAAGCTTGTCATATTCTGTAATACCTGAAATTGAACACTTCCAGCCCTTGAGCTTTTTGAGGATAGGTTTGCATCTTTTAAGCTTTGTTGTTGACGGGAAGTAGTCAATTTCCTTGCCGTCAAGCTCATAACCCACACAAACAGGGATTTCATCAAGATATCCGAGAACATCAAGAACCGTGAAAGCAACCTGTGTTGCACCCTGAACCATACAACCGTAGCGTGTTGCAACGAGGTCAAGCCAACCCATTCTTCTCGGTCTGCCTGTTGTTGCACCAAATTCTCCGCCGTCACCGCCTCTTCTGCGAAGTTCGTCAGCCTCATCGCCGAAGATTTCAGAAACAAATTCACCTGCGCCTACTGCACTTGAATAAGCCTTGACAACTGTGATGATTTCTTTGATTTCATACGGAGGAATACCTGCACCTACAGCACCGTAACCTGCAATTGTATTGGATGAAGTAACCATAGGATAAATGCCGAAGTCAGTATCCTTGAGTGAACCAAGCTGTCCCTCAAGAAGAATATTCTTTCCGTCTTTGAGAGCATTATGAACAAAAGTGAATGCGTCACCGACATAAGGAGCAAGAAGTTCCTTATATTCCATTAGCTTATCAAAAACTTCCTGTTCTGTGATTTCGGGCTTGTTGTAGAGGTTTTTCAGAGTTGCATTCTTGATTTCAAGAGCGTGTCTGATTTTCTCTCTGAGTGAATCGGGATCATCATAAAGTTCATTAATCTGGAAACCGATTTTTGAATACTTGTCAGAATAGAACGGAGCGATACCGCTCTTTGTTGAACCGAAAGAATTTTTGCCGAGACGCTCTTCCTCATAGCAATCAAATGCTACATGGTAAGGCATAACAATTTGCGCTCTGTCAGAAATAATAATGTTTGGCTCGGGAACTCCGCGATCTTTGAGGTGAGCCATTTCCTTAACGAAGTTTTCAACGCTGAAAGCAACACCGTTGCCGATTATATTGGTGATATTCTGATGAAAAACACCCGAAGGAAGCTGGTGAAGAGCAAATTTTCCGTAATCGTTGACAATTGTATGTCCTGCGTTTGCACCGCCTTGAAAACGAATTACGATGTCGCTGTCGTTTGCAAGAACATCGGTAATTTTACCCTTGCCCTCGTCGCCCCAGTTGGCACCTACAATTGCTTTTACCATTTTACAAAACTCCTTTTTACAGACGCATGGTCTGCTATAAATAAAATATATACTTGAACCAAAGGTTCGATTAAATCAGTTTAATTAAACATTGATTTCAGGCTTGTCAGACTTAACATCTGCGTACTTTTCAAGAACAGGCTTAATGCACTCGTTGAGGAAGTCCTCTGTCTGCTCTTTTGCTCTGCCTGTGTAGTTTTCCGGCTTGAGAATTTTTTCAAGCTCTTCAAGAGTAACGCCGAATGCCTCATCTGCGGCAATTCTTTCGAGAAGATCATTTTCGCCGCCTTCAACCTTGACTACTCTTGACGCAGCCATTGAATGCTCACGGATTTTCTCGTGAAGCTGCTGTCTGTCAGCACCACGCTTCTTAACTGCATCCATCATAATATTCTCTGTTGCCATAAACGGAAGTTCTTTTCTGAGTCTTTGTTCAATTACCTTTGGATAAACAACAAGACCGTCTGCAACATTTGCATAAAGTGAAAGGATGCCGTCAACTGCGAGGAATGCCTCCGGAACGCTGAGACGCTTGTTGGCTGAGTCATCAAGTGTTCTTTCAAACCACTGTGTGGCAGTTGTAAAGTAACCGTTGAGAACATCAACCATAACATATCTTGAAAGTGAACCAATACGCTCACTTCTCATTGGGTTGCGCTTGTAAGCCATAGCCGATGAACCGATCTGATTCTTTTCAAACGGCTCTTCAACCTCTTTGAGGTGCTGAAGAAGTCTGATATCATTTGAGAATTTAGCGGCTGACTGAGCAATTCCTGCAAGAACATTGAGAAACTGTGAGTCAAGCTTTCTTGAATATGTCTGACCTGATACAGGGAAACAAGCCTTGTAGCCCATTTTTTCTGCAATCTTATGATCAAGCATTTTGCACTTTTCGTGATCTCCGTCAAAGAGTTCAAGGAAACTTGCCTGTGTACCTGTTGTACCCTTTGAACCGAGAAGCTTAGCCTTTGAAAGCTGATACTCAACATCTTCAAGATCCATAAGGAGCTCCTGAAGCCAGAGAGTCGCTCTCTTACCTACTGTTGTAGGCTGTGCAGGCTGAAAATGAGTGAATGCAAGTGTTGGAAGAGCCTTGTATTCATCGGCAAACTTTGAAAGGTTGCGGATAACGGTGATAAGCTTATTTCTGATAAGCTTGAGTCCTTCTGTCATAATGATGATATCTGTGTTATCACCGACATAGCAGGAAGTTGCTCCGAGATGAATAATGCCCTTTGCGTTCGGACACTGAACACCGTAAGCATATACATGTGACATTACATCGTGACGAACAATTTTCTCTCTTTCCTGTGCAACTTCATAGTTGATATCATCAGCGTGAGCCTTGAGTTCGTCAATCTGCTCCTGTGTAATTGGGAGTCCGAGTTCTTTTTCCGATTCTGCAAGAGCAATCCAGAGTTTTCTCCATGTTCTGAATTTTTTATCAGGCGAGAAAATGTATTTCATTTCCTTGCTTGCATAACGGGCTGACAAGGGTGATTCATAAGTATCTTTTACCATTATTTACATCCTTTCAATTAGTTGTCCTTTTTATTGTTTTCATCGAAGTTCATTCCTCCACGCTCTTTGCCCTTAAAGGTTTCTTTTGTGATAGGAGCGGGGTAATTACCCGTAAAGCAACCGTCACAAAAGCCTACGGGAGCGTTGTGAATCATCTCACGAAGTGACTCAACAGGGAGATATCCGAGGGAATCAGCCTTGCTGAGCTTTGTGATTTCTTCGATTGTATGGTTGCAGGCGATAAGCTCTCCTCTTGACGGAATGTCTGTACCGTAATAACACGGCCACATAAACGGAGGTGAGCTGATACGCATATGCACCTCTTTTGCGCCTGCCTCCTTGAGCATTGTAACAATTCGGTCAACAGTTGTACCACGCACAATGCTGTCATCAATAATAACAACTCTCTTGCCTTTGATTTTGTCGGCAATCGGGTTGAGTTTAATTTTTACGCTTTTCATTCGTTCCTTTTGACTTGGCTTTATGAAGGTTCTGCCGATGTAGCTGTTCTTCACAATAGCCTTTTCATAAGGAATTCCGGATTCTTCGCTGTAACCGATTGCGGCATCAATTCCCGATTCGGGAACACCGACAACCATATCAGCCTCAACAGGGTATTTCCTTGCAAGAATTCGTCCTGCCTGCTTTCTTGCCTCATAAACGCTTACTCCGTCAATAAAGGAGTCTGAACGGGCAAAATAAATATACTCAAAAATGCAAAGTGCCTTTTTCTTGTCACCAAAGTCGGGTTTCATACTGCGAACACCGTTTTGGTCTACAATTACGATTTCACCCGGTTCAACATCACGGACAAATTCTGCACCGCAGGCATCAAGAGCCGCACTTTCACTTGCAAAAACATAGGAATCGTTGTACTTGCCCATACAAAGCGGTCTGAATCCGTGAGGATCACGAGCCGCAATAAGCTTTCTCGGGCTCATAACAAGGAGCGAATAAGCTCCCTCAATTACCTGCATTGTTCTTGCAACGGCATCTTCAACAGAATGACATTTAAGTCTTTCACGGGCAATTACATAGCAGATAACCTCGCTGTCGATTGTTGTCTGAAAGATTGCGCCGCGCTGTTCAAGACTTCTGCGGATTTCAAGCGCATTGGTAAGGTTGCCGTTATGAGCAATTGAAAGCGTACCCTTTACATAACGCATAACAAGCGGTTGTGCATTTTCCAGCACAGAACCGCCTGCAGTCGAGTAACGAACATGCGAAACCGCCATTTGTCCGTTGAGAGAATCAAGAATTTTGTTGTTAAAGACCTCGGTAACAAGGCCCATATCTTTGTGATAATCAATTACACCTTCGTCAGATACAGCGATGCCGCAGCTTTCCTGTCCTCTGTGCTGGAGAGCAAGCAAGCCGTTATAACAAGCGTATGCAGGGTTAATTGTGCCGTCGCTGAATATGCCGAATACTCCGCATTCTTCGTGCAGACCTTCTTTTGCAAAATTATCGAAAGAAAATTCCAAGGTGCCACCATCCGATTAATCAAAATAACTATCCAAAGTTTAATTCACATATCTTAATTCAAAAATTCACAATGTAGTTATTATGCAAGACCTACACGCTTCATCATTTCGGCATAAGCCTCTTCAACACCGCCCATGTCACGACGGAAACGGTCTTTGTCGAGTTTTTCCTGAGTATCCATATCCCAGAAACGGCATGTATCGGGAGAAATTTCGTCAGCAAGGAGAATCTTGCCCTTATATCTGCCGAACTCAATCTTGAAGTCGATAAGATCAACCTTGCACTGCTTGAAGAATTCAATCATAATCTCATTAATCTTGAAAGCCATTTCTGTGATTGTGTCGATTTCTTCCTTTGTAGCAAAGCCTGCTGCGAGAATGTGATATTCATTTACCATGGGATCGCCGAGTTCATCGTTCTTATAGCAGAATTCAAGAACAGGAGTCTTCATCGGAGTGCCTTCGGGAAGACCGAGACGCTTTGAAAGACTGCCGGCAGCTTTATTTCTTAAAATTACCTCGAGAGGAACAATTTCAACCTTCTTGAGGACGGTATCTCTGTCGTTAAGCTCTTCAACAAAGTCTGTTGCAATGCCGTGCTTTTCGAGAAGCTTGAACATAAAGTTTGACATACGGTTGTTTACAACACCCTTGCCAACGATTGTACCCTTTTTCTCGCCGTTGAATGCAGTTGCGTCATCCTTGTAGGAAACGATGCAGAGATCGGGATCTTCTGTAGAAAATACCTTTTTTAGCATTTTCCTTCGTAAAGTAATTCTTTCATTTTCCATAATCAAATCCTCCATAAAGATGCGGCATTTGCGCCGTAAATTAAAAAACAATACAAGATACATTATAATATATAAATCAAAAATAAGCAACCGTATTGAGAATTAAAATAAAAAAAATTGACGAATTTTTTAAAAAATTGCCTGTATCTAAAAAATTATGAAACAAAAATAATCTTAAACAGGGCATTTTTTGCAAAAGGAAAAGGAACAATACAGCGTGTATTGCTCCTTTGAAATTAAAATCTGACTGTATTCTGTTTATTTCTGAATATAAAAAGAATTATAGGTCTTAAAAGTCCGCAGGTAAGGACATTTACTACTGTGAGAACATCCGAATATCTGATGTTAAGATTTTTGAATATTTTATCCGAAATAATCACATCTATCACAAATGAGGCAATAACACAAGCTAACAGAGCAATCAAGCCGATGATACCGATTTCCAGTTCAAAACAAAAAAACAGAACGGCAACGGTTGCGATTGAAAGGTTCAGCACACCTTCAATTATGCCTAAAGCCTTATTCCCTGCAATTTTACCGAGCAGATATTTATTATAAAACGGAATCCACGCTGTACCGCTGTGCTTATAGTACAAGTTCTTGCACATACCCATTTGCCGCAATGCTCTCAAAAACATAGCTTACTGCAAAATAAATAATCAGCACGGCAATTACTGCTATAAAGAACATATACATAGCCGAAAGCATTCCCATTAAAAACATAACGCTTATTCCGCCCATAATTATCGCCCTCCGAAATATACTGAAAAAGGACACTAACCTTAAGAGTTAATGTCCTTTTGGT